>Ga0081455_10002199_pt2 | contig 21852 bp, 24 predicted proteins | sample TabmetS3T2R1_FD_70207 | JGI IMG/M metagenome (GOLD analysis project Ga0081455, IMG submission 70207) | Tabebuia heterophylla rhizosphere microbial communities from the University of Puerto Rico - S3T2R1 | ecosystem: Host-associated > Plants > Roots > Rhizosphere ...
TGGAGGTCCGCGCTCCAAGATTCAACGCTTGTTCTTTACCGGCAGCTTGAGCTCGTCGGCTGGGATCTCGCGCACCAGCTCGAGCAGGTCGACGTTGTCCGGCGGGTTCTGCTTCATGCGCCAGTGATACATCACCTGCAACGCCTGATGGTCTTCCTTGCGGAAGGTCATCTTGCCCTTGGGCGTGTCGAAGCTCATGCCCTCCATCGCGGCGATCAGCTTCTCGGTGTCGGTGCCACCCGCCTTCTTGATCGCCTCGACGATGGCCATCGCGGCCGCCATGCCGCCAGCTACGAAGAAGTCCGGCGGTGCGCCGTTGTTCTTCTTCTTGTATTCGGTCACGAGCCAGTCGTTCACCGGGTTCTTTGGGAAGCCCCAGAAGTAATAGATCGCGCCTTCGAGGCCGGGGAACTGCTTCCAGCCCGCCATCACCGGCAGGATGTTGCCGCCCGGCGCAATCTCGATCTTGTAGCGGTCGGGCTTGAGGTCCATCAGCTTGGGCAGCGGATGCGCGCCGGCCCACACCACGGCCACGATCCGGCGGCAATTCTTGTCCTTCAGCGCATCGAAGATGCGCTGCGCCGGCGCGGTGAAGTCGGTGGTCTGCTGTGGCGCGTATTCCTCATGCACGATCTTGGCCTTGGAGCCGACCGCCGCCAGCGCCTCCTTCAGCGAGGCGATACCGTCGCGACCGAAGGCGTAGTCTTGTGCGAGCGTGGCGATGCAGATGTTCTCGTCCTTCATGGTCGCGGCCGCGGCGAGAGCATCCTGCGTCGAGTTGCGTGCTGTCCGGAAGATGTAGCGGTTCCACTTCTCGCCCGTGATCTGGTCAGCGACAGCCGGCTCGACGATCAGCAGTTTCTTGTATTCCTCAGCGACCGGCAGCATGGCGAGCGCGGCGGCCGACGAGGTGGTGCCGACGGCGATATCGACCTTGTCGTCACCATAAGCCTGCTCCAGCGCCGCCTTGGCGAGATCGGGCTTGAGCTGGTCGTCCTTCAGGATGACCTGGATCTTGCGCCCGTTGACCTCCATCTTGCCCTGGGTCGCGTATTCCAGGCCGAGCATGAAGCCCGCCTCGGTCTGGCGCGCATAGGCCTCCAGCGGACCCGTTTTGCCATAGATGAGCGCGATCTTGATCGGCGGCTGTTGAGCCGCCACCGGCCCCGCCAGCAACAGGCCGGCAGCAGCAACAAGCGTACGACGAAACATTGGAAGCACCTCCCTCACACGAGGCACTTCTAATCGATGATCGCCGCCTGCACCATCGTTCTGAACTGTCGGTTCAGGAAGCGCGTGTCGCCCTCGCTCGCCTGCACCATGTAGATCGCGAGCAACTGCTCCTTGGGATCGATCCAGAAATGGGTGCCCGCCGCACCCGACCAGCCGTATTCGCCGACCGAGCCCGGCAGCGCCGCCTCGCCCTCCTTCGTACGCACCTCGAAGCCGAGCCCAAAGCCGAAGCCGTCCGGTCGGCCAGGCCGGGCGCCGACATGGTCCGATGTCATGAACTCCAGTGTCTTGCGGCCGATGATGCGCTTGCCCTGCCACGAGCCGCCGTTGGCCAACGCCACGGCGAAGCGCAGGTAGTCGTCCGTCGTGCTGAGCAGTCCGCCGCCGCCCGATTCGTACTTGGCGCCGTCGTCGACCTTGAAGCGCGGCGTCATCGGCGGCCCGCCAGGCTTCTGGCCGGGCTGGGCGACGCGTGACAGCCTATCCGCTGGGACCTGGAAGCCGGTGTCCACCATGCCGAGCGGCTGCAGGATACGCTCGCTGAGCGCCGCGCCGAACTTCTTGCCGGTCAGCACCTCGATCAGGCGGCCCTGCACGTCGACCGCGACGCTGTATTCCCAACGCTGCCCCGGCGAAAACAGCAGCGGCACGTTCGAAAGCCGCCGGACCATCTCCTCCACTGTCGCCGTGCGATCGCCGATCTTGGCGTTGGCGTAGGCCTGATGAACCAGCGACGTGCCACGGCTGCCGTAGGTGAGGCCTGCCGTGTGACGCAGCAGATCCTGCACCGTCATCGGCCGCTCCGGATCGCTGAGCCGCAGGGTCGGCTTGCCATCGACCACGACTTCGGTGCCGACCTTCATCTTGCCCATCTCCGGCAGGAACTTCGCCACTGGGTCCGACACTTGCAGCCGGCCTTCCTCAACGAGCTGCATCAGCGTGATGCTGGTGAGCGGCTTGGTCATCGAATAGATTCGGAAGATCGAGTCGAGCTTCATCGGATCATCCACATCGGGCGAACGCCTGCCTTGCACGGACATCCACGCGATCTTGCCGCGCCGTGCCACCAGCATGACCGCGCCGGGCATCAGCCCCTCGTCGATGTTCTGCTTGGTCGCGGCTTCCAGACGCTTGAGCTGTATGGCAGAGAGGCCCAGCTCCTCCGGTTTGGATGCGATAGGAAGGATGCCGTCCTCAGCGTGCACAGAAGACGTCAGCCAGGCTACGAATAGCACGGCGAGCAGCAGACGAGCCCGGACCGTCATGAGCTTTCCTCCGTAAGCTTTCGCTGCACTATACCCGGATCATCTCGCAGGGTGCCGCCGGATTTCCGCTCGCCTGCCCTGCGCACGCGACACCGCCCAACCGGCCGCTGCGGAGCCGATGGCCATGACGAGAAAAGCCGCGGTCCATCCCGACGCACTGGCTGCTCCGCCGGATAGATCAAGGGCGAGACCGCTTGCGGCTGGTCCCAGGAAGCCTGTCGTGAAGCCTGCCAACGCATAGACTGCCAGCGCCGTGCCTCGGCGAGAGGGATCCGCCAGCGAGACGGCGCCAGCGCCGAGCGCGCCGACATCGGCGAAGCTTGTGATCTGCAACAGGATCAGGAGCGAGAGGACGAGGGCGATCGGGCCGCCCGCTGTCGCAGCGAGCGCCAGGCACACCGCTCCCGAGACGGCGCACGTCACGATGATCGTTCGCGGCCGACTCCTTCGCGAGGCGATCTCCGCGACCACAATGCTTGCCGGCACGCCGGCAAGCGAAGACAAGCCGGCGATCACGGCGAGGTTGGGTAGAGCGATGTCGTTGCCGGGGACGCCCATTGTCCAGGCGAGACACGCTACGAACCAGACGCGAATTCCGAACACTTCCCAGGTATTTCCGGCAAAGCCCAGGACGTACGCCATAAAGGTCCGATCGCGCAGGACGAAGCCGAAGTCCGAGATCAAGCGCGCACGCGCCGGGCACCGCCGTGGTGGTGGCCGCGACAGGCAGACGACGGCTGCCACGGCGAGCAACGGGCCCAACGCGCTGACGAGAAACGCAGCTCGCCACCCGAACAGGGCGTCGACCACGCCGGCAGCCAGGAAGGAACCGGAGCTGCCCAGCGCATAGCTCGACGTATAGATGGAGACACTGCGCGCCTGGTTCGCCCCTTCGGTCCGATCGGTGAGCAGAGCTAGACCAGGCATGTGAACGCCGGCCAGAGCGGCACCGCCCGCGAATCGAAGAACGAGCGCCGGCCAGAAGCCATTTGCCACCGCGGCAAAGCCAAGGCCTGCGGCAGCACCCATCAACGACGCCGCTGCAACAACCCAACGGCCGTCAAGGCGATCGGTCGCGCTGGACAGGAAGGGAACCGCAAGAGCATAGCCGGCGAAGTAGCTTCCGCCGATCCAACCGGCCTCGCTCGCGGTCAGCTGCCACGCCTTTGAGACTTCGGGCAGCACCGCGGGAAACGCCATGAGCGGCGCCAGATTTGCCACAAGGCAGAGCGACAGCGCGGCCGTGAGCCCGCCAGCCGATTTGAGTCTCGCCAGTCGTGCCATAAGATGCCTGGGTCGGAGGAAATGCGCTGGACCAACGCTTCCATGCCGGACGGTGCCGATGCTTCGGCTGTGGCCGAACGACCGACGGAGGGAAGGGACGGCCCTTTGAGCCGGGCATTCGGGCAGGCTACGTTCCTCTCGAGCAGCAACGGGAGGAAAGCAGCATGCACATCGGCATCACGATGTTTCCAACGGACTACGCGATCGCGCCGCACGAGCTCGCGGTCGAGGCAGAGGCGCGCGGCTTCGAATCGCTGTGGTTCCCGGAGCACAGCCACATCCCGACCAGCCGCAAATCACCGTGGCCCGGAGGCGCCGAGCTGCCGAAATGGTACTGCGAGACCTACGATCCTTTCGTCGCGATGGGCGCCGCCGCGGTCGTCACGAAGACCATCAAGCTCGGCACCGGCGTCTGCCTGGTCGTGCAGCGCGATCCGATCCACACCGCCAAGGAGGTCGCCACGGTCGACCGGCTGTCGGGGGGCCGGCTGCTGTTCGGGATCGGTGGCGGCTGGAACGCCGAGGAGATGGCCGACCACGGCACGGCGTTCGGTACACGCTTCAAGCTGATGCGCGAGCGCATCGAGGCGATGAAAGCGATCTGGATCAACGCAAAGCCGACGTACTCCGGCGAGCTCGTCAAGTTCGACGAGATGATGCAGTGGCCGAAGCCCGTGCAGAAGCCGCATCCGCCGATCATCGTCGGCGGCGGCTTCCCGCAAGGCGCGCGCCGCGCGGTCGCCTACGCCGACGGCTGGATGCCGATCGGTGGCCGCGGCGGCGATACGCTGGCCCTGCTGCCGCCGTTTCGCGACATGCTAATGGCAGCCGGTCGCAAGGAGTCGGAAGTGCCGGTCACGCTGTTCGGCATCGGCCCGGACGGCGAGGCGCTGAAGCGGGCACGCGACGCCGGCGTCGAGCGCGTCGTCTTCGCCGTCCCGCCGGAACCCAGGGACAAGGTCCTGCCCCGGCTCGACAAGGCGGCTGCCCTCATGCGCGAGGTCTGATCCATGCGCGCGGGCGAGATCGTCTTCACAGGGATGGAGCGCGTGGTGTTCGGCCGCCCGGCGGCTGAGGCCGCGGCCGAAGCGGCAGAGCGGCTCGGCGCCCAGAGGGTATTCATCCTCGCCGGGCGCACGCTCAATCAAAAGACAGATGCCGTCAAGAAAATCGCCGCGGCACTGGGGTCGCGCTACGCCGGCGTGCATGACGACATGCCGCCACATAGCCCGCGCGACGCGGTGGTCGCCTGCGCCAACAAGGCGCGCGAGGCCGGCTGCGACCTGCTGCTGAGCGTCGGCGGCGGCTCGACGACCGACGGCGGCAAGGCCGTCACCCTCTGCCTCGAGCACGACATTCGCGAGCCGGACGGGCTCGAGCCCTTCCGCACCGTGGTCGACGAGATCACCGGCAAGCGCAGCTTCCCGCAATACCGCGCGCCGCGGGTCCGCCAGATCTGCGTGCCAACCACTCTGAGCGGAGGCGAGTTCAACGCGCGGGCCGGCGTCACCGAGCCGCGCCTGCGTCTGAAGCAGGCCTATATCCACCCTGGCCTCATCCCGCTTCAAGTGATCTTCGATCCGGCCATCACCGTGCACACGCCTCAATGGCTGTGGCTCTCGACCGGCATCCGCGCCGTCGACCATGCGGTCGAGACCTTCTGCTCGATCGACGGCAACGCCTACACCGACAGCACCGCGCTGCAGGCGCTGCGCCTTCTGGGGCGCGGCCTGCCGGCGGTGAAGCGCGACCCGACCGACCTCGCGGCGCGGCTCGATTGCCAGATCGGCGCCTGGATCTCGATGACCGGCATCGTCAGCGGCACGCGCATGGGCGCAAGCCACGCCATCGGCCACGTCCTGGGCGGCAGCGCCGGCGTGCCGCACGGCTACACCTCCTGCGTCATGCTCCCGGCCGTGCTCGCGTTCAATGCCACGGTCAATACCGATCGCCAGGCCGAGATCAGCGCCGCGCTGGGCGCGCCCGGTCAGCCGGCCGCCGAGGTGCTCGACCGTTTCATCGCAGGCCTCGGCCTACCGCGGCGCCTGCGCGATGTCGGCGTGCAGCACAGCGACCTGCAGCGCATCGCCACCAACTGCATGCTCGACGACTGGACGTTCAGCAATCCGCGGCCGATCCAGGGCGCGCAGGAGATCGTGCCTATTCTCGAAGCCGTGTACTGAGGAGGCGACCATGAGTGATGGGACTTCAGCTCGCCGTGACATTCTCAAGGGAATGGCCGCCGCCGGCGCCTTCTGGCAAGGCGCCGCGCAGGCGGCCGGCGCGCCTGCCTATGACCCAAACGCGCGGCTCGACGTGGCCGTCAGCGACGTCGAGCTTCGGCGGAACGCCGCCGGCCGCATGCTGATGGCGCGGATCTACCAGCCCAAAGGCACCGGGCCCTTCCCGACCGTTCTCGATCTGCACGGCGGCGCCTGGAACAGGAAGGACCGCTTCGCCGAGGAGCCGATGGATCGCGCGCTGGCGGCGAGCGGCCTGCTGGTCGTCGCCGTCGACATGACGCTGGCACCGGAGGCGCCCTATCCGGCCTGCGTGGCCGACGCCAACTGGTCCGTGCGCTGGCTCAAGACCAAGGCCGCCAGCTGGAACGGCGACGTTTCCAAGATCGGCCTCTACGGCTCGTCCAGCGGCGGTCACGTCGCCGAGCTCCTGGCGATGCGGCCGCGCGACCCGCGCTACACGTCGATCCCTCTTGCTGGCGCCCCGGACGTCGACGCCGCCGTTGCCTGGGTGGCGATGCGCTCGCCGATCAGCAACACCTTTGCGCGTTACGAAAATGCCGAGCGTCGCCGCAACGAGAGCATGATGAATTACAACAAGGTGTTCTTCTCGCCCTGGGATACGATCCACGAAGCCAATCCGCAGGAGATCCTCGAGCGCGGCGAAACGGTTGCCTTGGTCCCGTTCCTGATCATGCAGGGCGCGCTCGATGACAACGTGCTGCCGGAAATGCAGGAGAAATTCGTCAACACCTACAAAGCCGCGGGCGGCGCCTGCGACTACCGCCTGTTCGAGGGCTCGGTCCACGAATGGGTCGCTGCGGCCGGTCCGCAGACGGACAAGGCGCGCGATGTGGTCAAGGAATTCATCGCGCGGCAGCTCTGAAATAGCCGGACTGGTCGATATCGTCGAGGAGCCCGGGCCCTTTCGGCTCCCAACCCAGCGCTGCCCGGGTGTATGTGCTCGACGTCGGGGCGTCCATCGCCGCGAACGGCGCAAACCATGCGAAATGGTCGTTCGCCTCCTCCGGAGTCTTGCTGACGACAGGAATCTCCAGGCATCTCCCGATCACGCCGGCGACGTCCTTGAATGGGACGCCCTCCTCAGCAATGGCATGATAACGGGCTCCCCTAACGGCCTTTTCCAGCGCAAGCCGGTAGACACGGGCGGCATCGAGCCGGTGCACGCCGGGCCAGCGGTTGAGACCGTCGCCCACATAGGCCGACACGCCCGTCTTGCGCGCCAGTTCGACGAGGTGCGGGACAAACCCATGGTCGCCCTTGCCATGGACCGATGGGGCAAGACGCACCACGGACGCGCGCACGCCGCGCGCTGACAGCGCTGCTGCCGCCGCCTCCGACCGACGCGGATAACGGGAAACGTTGTCGGAAGGCACGTCCTGCTCGGTTGCCGTGCGCCCCGGCGCCAGACGCGCCACCCCGGAGGTGACGAGCAACGGCCGGTCGGATCCTTCGAGCGCGGCGCCAAGCGCCTCGATAGCGCGCAGATCCTGCTCGCAGTTCTCGGCGAACTGCGAGAAGTCGTGATCGAAGGCCGTGTGGATCACGCCATCGGACGCCGCTGCGCCGCGCTTCAGGCTGTCGAGATCGTCGAGCGAGCCGCGATGGACGTCGGCTCCGGCTGCAGCGAGGTTGGCCGCGCCTGCGTCCGAGCGGGCGAGGCCGAGCACGCGATGGCCCGCCCCGATCAGGTCCTGAACGACGGCGGAGCCGACAAATCCGGTGGCGCCGGTAACAAAGACACGCATGAGGGGAAGTCTCCAGGGTTGGTTGGAGACGAATGTCGGCCGGCGCACTATCCTGTTAAAGTAGTGACATTATCGGGGTATAATGACCAATAGGATGCTCGGTCCCTACCTGAAGGACCGGCGCGCCAAGCTCGATCCAGCGGCGTTTGGCTTTTCGGGGCGCCGGCGAACACCTGGGCTGCGCCGAGAGGAAGTGGCCCAGCGGGCAAACATCAGCCCGACCTGGTACACATGGCTCGAGCAGGGACGCGGCGGTGCACCTTCGGCCGACGTGCTCGACCGCATCGCCAAAGCCCTGATGCTGACCGACGTCGAGCGCGAGCACCTCTTCCTGCTCGGGCTGGGCCGACCGCCCGAGGTTCGCTATCAGGCGACGGAAGGCGTCACGCCACGGCTGCAACGCGTGCTCGATGCTCTGGAGTTCAGCCCAGCCATCGTGAAAACGGCGACGTGGGACGTCGTCGCCTGGAACCGCGCCGCGACCGTGATGCTGACGGACTACGGTTCCCTGTCGCCGCAACGGCGCAACATCCTGCGCCTCGTCTTCTGTGATCCTCGTGTGCGCGCCGCGCAGTTCGATTGGGAGAGTGTTGCGCGCTTCGTAGTAGCCGCCTTCCGGGTGGACGCTGCCCGCGCCGGCGCCGCGGCGCAGATCACGGCCCTGGTGGACGAGCTCTGCCGGCTCAGCCCCGAATTCGAGGCGCTGTGGCGGGACAATAACGTGCGTACCTACGGCGAAGGCGTGAAGCGCCTGCGCCACCCTATCGCCGGGGCGATCGCGTTCGAATATTCGGCTTTCGCCGTCGACGGACGGCCCGATCTCGGCATGGTGATCTACAATCCCGCCACGCCAGCGGACGCCGAGCGGATCAGGTCCCTGATTGGATCGCGGTCGCGTGCAATGGCTTGATCGCCTGTTGGTAACGGAAGCCAAGAAAACCTGAACGGATCAGGCCCGATCGCGTGAAGGCCTGTGCAGCCGCACCGGCTCGCGCGTCACAGTCCGTCGGCCGCGCTTGAAGGCGGCCAGCACCGGCGCGACGGTCCTGAGTGCGGTGACGGGATCGGCGGCATCCAGCATCACCAGATCGGCGGGCGCGCCGAGGGCAACGCCGTAGTCCTTGAGCCGCATCAGCTTCGCGGCCTCGGTCGTTGTCATGTCCCAGATGGCACGCACCTCGTCGTCATTGCCGCGCTGTGTGACAATCGCCTGCAGGTTGGCCTGGCGCAGCAGCTGGCCGTCACCGAACGGGGTGAAGGGATTGAGGATATTGTTGGAAGCAACGGAGCAGACCACGCCGTGCTCGCTCAGCCGATTGAGGTCGACCACGTTGCGCGGCACGTTGTGGTCGGCGTGGCGGCCGCCGAGATAGAGGTCGGTCGCCGTGAGCACTGTCAGCGCCACGCCCGCATCGGCCAGCCGGCGCGCCACCTTGTCCATGTCCGGCGGGTGCATCGAGGCGAGCTTCGAGACGTGGCCGATGGCGACGCGCCCGCCCCAACCGTACTGCTCGGTGAGATCGCAGACCAGCAGGGTGTCAAGCTCTTCGGCCGAGGCGCCGCTGTCGAGATGCATGTCGATGTCGACGTCGAACTCGCGCGCCAATTCGAAGACGCGGCGGATCTGGGCCGGCCGGTCGGTGTCGTAGTTGGGCGCTGCGCCGACGATGGTCGCCCCGTTCTTGAGCGCAGCGACCATCAGCTCGTCGGTGCCGGGATTGTTGGTCAGGCCCTCCTGAGGCATGACGCAGATCTCGAGGTCGATGGCCCAGCGGTAGCGCTCGATCAGCGCCCTCACCCCTTCGAGGCCGCGCAGCCCGACCTTGGGATCGACCTCGACATGGGTGCGCATGCGGGTGGCGCCGTGGCCGATGCACTTCTCGATCGTGCCCGCGGCGCGCTCGGTGACGTCCTCGACCGTGAAGGTGTGCTTGACGGCCGAGACCCGCTCCATGGCGAGATGCGGAAAGCGCCTGGCCTCGCCGTCGCAGCGCGCCAGGATGCACGACTTGTCGAGATGGATGTGGGTCTCGACGAAGCCAGCGCAGATCAGCCGGCCGTCGCCCTGCACCTCTTCCTTCGCAGCTCCGCCCAGTTGCGGCGCGATTGCGGCGATGCGGCCGTCCTTCACGCCGACGTCGGTCGAAGGCTCGCCGGGCTTCGCATCGGCCAGCCGAACGTCACGCAACACGAGATCGAAATCCATCGGAAACGCTGCTCCCCGCTGTAGGCGCGCATAGTGCCCCACACGGCGCGGTCTTTATAGTCCGCGGCTTCATGCGGGTACGACGCGCGCTGCAGCGGGTGCAGCTCCCTCGAGGGCCACTCGCCGATCGAGTTGAGAGGCACCGTGCAAGAGTGCTACGAGACCTGCCACTATTCATCGGGATGCGGCTGGTGGCACTGCTGGAGGTATTGCAGATCGCGAGAGCGGTGGCCTTGTTGCTGCTGATGATAGGCCTCGCGGCGCCGGCGCAAGGCCAGTCCGTCGGCGCCCCGGCCACGAAAACCCAAGCTTCGAGTGCCAAGGGCTCGGACGCATTGACCTGCGGTTCCCTGAAGGCCGAGTCCTCGCGGACGTCCTCGGCCACGCAGTGGACGATCTCCGGCCCCGCGGGGAAGACCACGGAAACTGGTGTCCTGAAGAGTGGCCCGCGCTTCGAATGCATCGACGGCGCTATCCTGATCGTGGAGTTCACCTCGTCGGCAGGACACTCCGTGTTCGGGGCCTATTTCCCCGACGGCGCGAACATCGACTATGGCCGCCAGCAGGTCGACCGTCGCGGCACGCGCTTCGTCCTTCCCATCCAGGCGAAAGTGCGCATCGCCCCGCCGTACCGGGCGGCGTTCGACTATCACTGCCGCCTCGATATGCCGGCCGATCCCATCCAGCCGGCCACGCGGGCGGACTGCGTTTTCTAGGCGAGGCGCCAGCCTGGAGGCGCTATGAAGAAGGATGTTCTCTTCCTTCTTCCCGAACCCGAAGCTGTTCTTCCCTGCCGCCATCCTGTGGACCGCGCTCAGCATGGTCCTGTGGTACGGCGCTGCTCGCGAGCTTGGCCCCCAGCTCAGCGTCGGTGGCCTGATCGGCTTGCCTTATCCACCGGCCAACGCCGACGGTGCAGCCATCGCCGTCGAGACCGCGCGCAACATCTGGCTCTACCAATACATGATCGTCGCCGGCGCCCTCTTCGTCGGATTGGTCGGCTGGCTCATGCCGCATCGCTGGTACCGTTGGTCGGTCGGCGTGTCGGCGATCATCGTCTTCTTCATTTGGTTCCAGGTCCAGCTCGACGTGATGATCAACAACTGGTTCGGCACCTTCTACAACATGGTCCAGCAGGCCCTGGCCAAGCCAGATGCCGTCACGCAGGACCAGTTCCTCGGTCAGATCGGGACGTTCGCCGGTATCGCGCTCGTTTATATTACGACCGCCGTGCTCAACGCCTTCATCACCAGCCACTACGTCTTCCGCTGGCGCACGGCGATGAACGACTACTACATCGCCAACTGGCATCGTCTGCGGCACATCGAAGGCGCCTCACAGCGTATCCAGGAAGACACCCAGCGCTTCGCCACGACCGTGGAACAGCTGGGCGCAAGCCTGATCGAGGCGCTGTTGACGCTGATCGCCTTCCTGCCGATCCTGTGGGGGCTGTCGGCCTATGTGAAGAAGCTGCCGCTCGTCGGCGAGGTGCCTCAGGCGTTGGTATTCGTCGCCGTCATCTGGGCGGCAATCGGCACCGTTGGCCTCGCTCTTGCCGGCATCCGCCTGCCGGGGCTCGAGTTCCGCAACCAGCGCGTCGAGGCCGCCTACCGCAAGGAGCTGGTGCTGGGCGAGGACAATGCCGACCGCGCCCAGATGCCGACGCTTGATAGCTTGTTCGGTGACGTGCGGCGGAACTATTTCCGTCTCTATTGGAACTTCCTCTACTTCAACGTCGTCCGCTACGGCTACCTCCAAGTGAGCGTGCTGGTTCCATACATCGCGCTCGCGCCGTCGATCGTCGCAGGCGGCCTGACGTTGGGTGTCATGCAGCAGATCATCCGCGCCTTCGGCCGGGTCGAGGCATCGTTCCAGTACCTGGTCAAGTCCTGGACCACGATCATTTCGTTGATCTCGATCTACAAGCGGTTGCGCGCCTTCGAGGCGCTGATGCGCGACGAGCCACTGGGCGCCATCGAGGCCGAAGTCGTCAGGCTCCGGCCACAGTAGCTCGCATTTGAGGAAAAGTGCCGAATATCCGGCAAGTCCGCCCCGACGATCTGGAGGCGCTGTACGGGATTTCACGCGCAACCGGCCATGCGGGAGGCGATGCGTCACATCTCTATGCCACACGTGCTCCTGCCATCGTTGCCCGGCTATACCCGGCGCACCTCCCGCGTCTCCAGGGGCGCGGTGTCGGGACGAAACTCTTCGGTTGCTGGACGACCATCGCGAGCGCTCGAGAACCGAAGGCCATTCATGTCGCGATCCGAGGGACAGGTCCAGCACGTCGAAGTCGTGACGCACGCCGGGATCGTCCCAGCACCGTCAATGTGGCCTATGCCACAGCGACGGCCGCTTCAACCATGCATTGTATGGCTGAACTACAGGCCTAACCCTGTGCTGATTTGCCATGATGGCGACTGTCGTTCTCACCTTGCTCCTCTGCGTCATCGGTCTCGCGTTGATGATCGTCGCCGTGCTCGCGCACCTGCGCTGGATCTTCATCGGCGGCGTTCTTTGCCTGAGCCTTGCGGCCTGGGGCGTGAGCGACATGGCAAGGGCCCAGTCCGGGCAGCACGGCGACGGCCATGCGGAGAACCATGACTGGTATCGCGACCTAAGGCAGCCCGATACCGGCGTCTCGTGCTGCAACGGCCAGTCGGCCACCAGCGAAGGCGATTGCCGGCCGACGCGTGCGTATCTCAATGACGACGGCCTCTGGTATGCGCTGCTCGACGGCCACTGGGTGCCTGTACCACCGCGGGTCGTGCTGAGGCAACTTGCCCCCGATGGCCGATCGCACATCTGCGCCAGCAAGAGCGGGCTGATCTACTGCTTTCTCGGTGGCTCGCCAAAATCCTGACTCTGGTCACTCCAGCCGGATGCCGGCGTCGACGATGACCTTCCTCCAGACCTCGGTCTCGCGGGCGACGTAAGCGGTCGCCTCGTCCGCCGTGCCGCCGAGCGTCACCATGCCCTGCTGGCCGAAGGCGCTGCGCACCTCGGCCGCGTCGAGCGCTCGGGCCAGCAGCGCGTTGAGCGTGGCGACGAGATCGCGGGACACCTTGGACGACACCACGAAGGCATACCAGTTGGTGGCGGCATAGCCCGGGAAGCCCGACTGGGCGACGGTCGGCAGATCGGGATCGAATGGCGTGCGCTGCGCTCCTGTCAGGGCGAGCCCCCGGATGCGGCCCTCGCGCACGAAGCTGGCGGCGGTGGGCGCGCTCGCGATCATCGACGGCAGGTGGCCAGCCACCAGGTCGTTCATCGCCGGTCCGCCGCCGCGGAACGGCACGTGGTTCAACGTGGCGCCGCTGCGCGCCTGCAGGAGCAGGCCGGCGAGATGGCCGGCGCTGCCGACGCCCGACGTGCCATACTCGATGCCGTCAGGTCGCCGCGCCAGGTCGAGATACTCGGCGAGCGTCACCGCCGGCACGCTGGGATGCACCACCAGCACGTTGGAAAAGTCGACCGCCAGGCACACCGGCGAGAAATCGCTCTGCGGGTTGTAGCCGGCATCCTTCATTGCATAGGGCACCACGGCCAGCAGCCCGACATTGGCCACCAGAAGCGTGTGGCCATCGGGCGCAGCGCGCAATGTCTCGCGGGCCGCGATTGCCCCAGCGCCGCCCGGTTTGTTGTCGACCAGCACCGAGAGCCCGGCGCTCTTACCCAGCTCCTGCCCCACGACGCGCGCGACGAGGTCGGTGCCGCCACCCGCGGCGGCCGGCACCAGGATCCTGATCTGCCTGGACGGAAACGATTGCGCGTCGCCAGACGCCGGCAGCATTGCCAGGCTGCTCGCCGCAGCGGAGCGCATCAACCATCGCCGATACATCGCAAGCTTCTGGTACGTTGGGCGAGCAGGGACGTCTTTGGAGCATACCATGCTTGCACGCATAGTCACCGTCGGGTTCGCCGTTCTCTGGCTTCTCGGCACTGCCGTGTCCGCTCAGCCGCAAACTGCCGAGCCATCGACCATCCTCTTTCAAGATGTCCGCATCTTCGACGCCAAGGGCGACTCGTTGAGCGCCAGCATGAACGTGCTCATCCGCGGAAACACCATCGCCAAGATCTCGAAGGATCCAATTCCCATCGATCCTGGGGCCGGCACGAAGACGATTGCCGGCGGTGGCCGCACGCTGATGCCGGGGCTGATCGACATGCACTGGCACGCGATGATGGTGCGTCCGACTGTGGCGACCATGCTGGCCGGAGACGTCGGCTACCTGAACCTGATGGCCGGTGCCGAGGCGACGGACACGCTGATGCGGGGGTTTACGACTGTCCGGGATATGGGTGGTCCGGCGTTCGGCCTCAAGCGCGCGATCGACGAGGGAATCGTCCCAGGTCCGCGCATCTACCCGTCCGGCGCCGTGATCACGGTCACGGGTGGGCACGGCGATTTCCGGCAGCCGTTCGAGCTCCCACGCATGATCGGTGCTCCGCAGTCTCGTGGCGAGCAGCTGGGTGCCGCCATGATCGCGGACAGCCCCGATGAAGTCCGCACCCGCGTGCGCGAGCAGCTCCTGCTGGGCGCCACGCAGATCAAGCTGACGGCAGGAGGCGGCGTCGCCTCGCCGCATAGCCCCCTCGACGTGTCGACGTTCACCGAAGCCGAGTTGCGCGCCGCCGTCGAGGCCGCCGAGAACTGGGGAACCTACGTTGCCGTGCACGCCTATACACCCGTCGCAATCCAGCGGGCGATCACCACCGGCGTGACATGCATCGAGCACGGTCACCTGATGGACGAACCGACGGCCAAGCTGATGGCGGAGAAAGGCATTTGGTTGAGCACTCAGCCCTTTCCCGACGAACTGGCCGACGCCTTTCCGCCGGGCTCGCTCGAAAGGGACAAGGCGTTCGAGGTGTTCGCCGGCACGGACCGAACCTTCACGCTGGCAAGGAAGTACGGGATCAAGACGGCCTTCGGCACCGACATCCTGTTCTCGCAGAGGCTGGCGCAGCGCCAGGGAGAGCTGCTGGCCAAGCTGGTCCGTTGGTACACACCCGCAGAAGCGCTGGTCATGGCGACCGGGACCAACGCCGAGCTGCTGACGTTGTCCGGAAAGCGCAATCCCTATCCCGGCAAGCTCGGCGTCATCGAGCAAGGCGCGCTCGCCGATGTCCTGCTGGTCGACGGTGATCCAATTGCCAACATCAAGCTTGTCGAAGACCCGACGAGGAACTTCGTCGTCATCGTAAAGGACGGCAAGATCTTCAAGAACGTCTTGTGAGCCGCCCTGCGGCTCCACGATGGCGGCAAACACTGCCGACCGCTTGCTGCGAATGGCATGATTGCTCCCTCAACAAGGGTGAGGCCGGATGGCGGATGGAATATTTGCGGGTCTGCGGGTCATTGACTGCGCGAGCTGGATCGCGGGACCAGCGGCGGCGACGATCCTGTCGGACTTCGGCGCCGAGGTGATCAAGATCGAGCCGCCAGGCGCCGGCGATCCATGGCGGGCGTCGCCTGCCGTCCCCGGCAAGGTCACGGACTACTGGTGGCAGCTCACGTCGCGCAACAAGCGAAGCCTGGCCATCGACCTCAAGCACCCCGACGGGCTTGCCGTTCTGCACCGCCTGCTTGGCTCGACCGACGTCTTCATCACGAACTTTCCCTTGCCGGTGCGCGAGCGCCTGAAGATCGCGGCCGAAGATCTGCTCGCGATCAACCCGCGCCTCGTCTACGGCTCGATCACCGCCTATGGCGAGGCGGGTGACGAGGCCGCGCGCACAGGCTTCGACGCCACCGCCTACTGGGCCCGCACCGGCCTGATGGACATGGTACGCGCGACACCCGAGACCGAGCCCTCCCGCTCCATGCCGGGCATGGGCGACCATCCCACCGCGACGGCCCTCTATGCCGCCATCGTGACGGCGCTCTACCGTCGCGAGCGAACCGGCCGAGGCGGCGTCGCGCAAACCTCGCTGCTGCAGAACGGCCTGTGGGCGAACGGCTGCTTCGTGCAGAATCGGTTATTCGGCGAGAACGTGATGCACCGCCCGCCGCGACCCCACGCGCCCAGCGCGCTGGCCAACCACTATCGCTGTCGCGACGGTCGCTGGTTCCTGATGGCGCTGCACAACGAGCCACGCCAGCTGGCGAGCTTCCTGAAGGCGATCGATGCCGAGCACCTTGCCCAGGATCCGCGCTTCGCTACGACGCCAGACCGGCGCGCCAATGCCAAGGCCCTGACCGCGATCCTCGACAAGATCTTCCTGCAGCGCGACCTCGCCGAATGGCGGCCCATCCTCGAGAAGGCCGGGGTGACGTTCGGCGCGGTGTTCTCGGTCGACGAAGCCGCGGACGACCGCCAGGCGCGCGAGATCGGTGCGCTCGTTCCCTTCGCCGACGGCGCCGGGCTGACGGTGTCGAGCCCCTTCCACCTCGATGGCGCGGCCAAGGTCGCCCCGGTCCGCGCGCCCGCGGTCGGCCAGCATTCGGAGACGGTGCTGCGCGAGGCCGCCTATTCCGCCGAGGAGATCGATCGGCTGAAAGCGCTCGGCGTCCTCTAGGTTGCTGGCCGGATTTCCGCTACACTTGGCGCCCCGATGGCTGATGGAAGGGAGCACCGTCCATGACCGCACAGACCAGAGGTCGCATCCGTCACGTCGCGCTGAGCGTCGAGGATCCCTGGGAGACCGCCGAATTCTACAAGCAGGCGGTGGGCTTGCAGGAAGTTACGGAGCTCGACGGCCCGCTGGCCGAGGGCGTGTTCCTGACAGACGGCGTGGTCAACCTCGCCATCCTTCACTTCAAGAGCGACGAAGCCTCGCAGGGCACCGGCAAGGATTATGTCGGCATCCACCACATTGGCTTCTGGGTCGATGACGTGGTGGAGCAGGGCAAAATCGTGCGCGAGGCCGGCGCGACCTGGATCATGGGCGACACGAACAACCCGCACGGCTACGAGGTCAAGCACACCGACCTCAACGGCATCATCTTTGACATTGCCGCGCACGGGTGGGCCGGCTCGCAGATGAACCCGGGATCGGCTGACAACGTCGTGCATCGCAACCCGCAGCGGCGGCTCGCAAAGTTCGACGAGCGCCGCGCGCGGGCTCAGGCGAAGTTCGCAGCCATGCGTGCGAAGGAGCCTGTCCCCGCTGAGTGATGCGCCGGGGCGCGCGGCTCAACCCGTCTCGATCGGCAGCGACTCCGTCCTCGCCCACTCGCCCATCGACCCGTCGTAGAGCGTGATGTCGTCGTGGCCGAGCTGGTGCAGCAGGAAGAGGTCGAGCGTGGCCGAGATGCCGCCGCCGCAATAGCAGATCGTGCGCTTGTCTTTCGACACCCCTTGTTTGGCGAATGCCGCCGCGGCATCGGCCAGCGGGATGAAGCCCTTGGTCGCGGGATCGATCAGCGTGGCCGCCGGCACGTTGACGCTGCCCGGCACGCGGCCGGGCCGGCCGTAGCGGCTGGGCTCCAGCCCGCGATGGAACTGCGGCCCCAGCGCATTCACCGTGACGGTGTCGCTGCGCCCGATGGCAGCCTTCGCCGCCGTGGCATCGACGAATAGGCCATCCCGCGGCTTCGCCACGAAGGGTGCCGGCGCATAGCCGCGCGGTGCGCCTGTCTCGATGGGCCGGCCTTCGGCTTTCCATTTGTCGAGGCCGCCGTCGAGCACCGCAGCGTCGTCGAAGCCGAGCGCGCGCAGCATCCACCAGAAGCGCGTCGCCCACATCATCGTGCCGATGCTGTAGAGCACCACGCGCGTGCCGGGCCCGACACCGTGTCGCCCGAACGCTGCCTCCAGCCGGGCGACCGGCGGCATCATGAAATGCAGATGCGTGCCGGGATCGGAGAATTCGCCCTGCAGGTCGAGGAAATCGGCGCCGGGCACGTGGCCGTCCTCGAACGTCTTGCGGCCGGGGACGGCGATGTAGGGCTCGCCCGAACCGGCCGGCGCCGGCTCGAGATACGTCGTGCAGTCGAGCACGCGCAGCGACGGATCACCGAGCGAAGCGGCCAGGGTGGCGGTGTCGATCAGGGCGTGCGGGTCGCGCATGGCGGTTTCCTCCTGGTTCCACGCCAAGGTTATACTCGATTCAACAGGAGGAACCCGACGCCATGACGACATCCGATATCGCCTATACGCCGATCCTGCCGGAGGGCTGGACGCGCCCGCGCGGCTTCTCGCACGCCGTCGTCGCCACCGGCACGAGGAGCGTGCGCATCGCCGGCCAGATCGGTCGGGAGCCAGGGCAGGCCCATATCCCGCCGGGGACGGACGCCGGCACGCAATGGCGGGTGGCGCTTTCCAACCTCGTGACCGTGCTCAAGGCCGCGGGTGGCGAGCCCGGCCACCTGGTGGCGCTGCGCGCCTATGTCACCGACATCGCCGAGTTCAATGCCGCCGGCGCCGCGATCGGCGCCGCCTGGGCCGCCACGCTCGGCCGGCACTTCCCGGCCATGACGCTGGTCCAGGTCTCGGCCCTGATCGACCCCAACGCCAAGGTCGAGATCGAAGGCGAAGCCATTCTGCCGTGAGATCTTGAAGCGGGCGGCTGGTTGGGCTTTCAATACCAACCGCAACTATCGCCTTGGAAACCGCCATGGCTCAGGCCCATCTCATCGTGCGCACCAAGCTCGCAACCCTGAAGGATCGCCAGGCCTTCGACGACTGGTATCGACTGGAACGCCTTCGCGACGCGGTGAAAGGCTTTCGGGCTCAGCGCGGCTGGAGAAGCTGGAGCCGGACCAACCCGCTCGTGCACTTCGCGGTCTACGAATTCTCGACGACGGAAGAAGCCGAGGCAGCTTTGGACTCTCCGGCGTTCGACATGCTCGTCGCGGAGTTCGATCGTGTCTGGGGCAAGCGCGCAGAGCGCACACGCGAGATATTCGAAACGGCGGGAGAGTTCACGCCGTCATACGCGGAGTGAGGGCCGGCCCGTTCTCGGGGTCAAGGCGCTAGAAAGCCCGGCAATGCGGCCGCCTGCTCTACCCAGCTCGCCATCTGCGCTTCGTCGAGCACGTCTCCCTCGCGGATGTCGACGTAGCGCAGGTCCTTGCTCCTGCTGGCGCCGGGCGGGAGCGGTCGCAGCGACGTGCCGCGGAAGAAGCCCACCTTCACGTAGCGCGTGAAGACATGGAACGACAGGAACCACCCCTGATCCGCGATGCCGTAAAACGGCGAGTTCTACTTCACGGCCTTGCGCACGTTGGGCACGGTCCGCACGATCAGCGCGTCGAGGCGCGCTGCCCGAGGTCGCGCTTCCAGCCCGGCATCGCGGACCTGCTCCGCATCAGCGCCGGGCTTTCGACTTATTCAGGGTCAAGGCGGCGCGAACGAGAGTCTTGAACGCCTCCTCGTTTATCGTCTCGCCCTCGTGGAAGTCGATGGCGCGCCTCGTATTCCCGTCAAGGCTGGAGTTGAAGAGGCCCGAAGGATCCTTGAGAGCCGCTCCTTTGGCGAAGGTCATCTTCACGACCTTCTTGTAGGTCTCGCCGGTGCAGATCAGTCCGTCGTGCGACCACACTGGAACCCCTCTCCACTTCCACTCCTCGACGACGTCGGGATCGGCTTCCTTGACCAGGCCACGCAGCCTCCCGAGCATCTCGCCCCGCCAGTCGCCGAGCTCCTTGATCCTCGCGTCGATCAGCTGCGACGGGGACTTGCTCTCCTGCGACGCGCCCTTCTTCATGCCCGCTTCTCCTCCGGCCGAGAGATCACTCCAGCCGTGCCAGGACCTGCTCCAAGTTGGCAAGGAACCGCTGCCACCCATGCCTGGCGCCGTGGTAAGCCTGCTGCTGATCCGGCCGGAAGCCCGACTGCTCCATGCGCAGGCGGGTCCCCGTGCTCGTCGGGGTGAGGGTCCAGGTGACGATGCTCTCCAGGCCATAGGCCGCCCACGTGTAGGACAGTGTCCTGTTCGGCTCGACGGCCACTACCTTGCACTCGACAGCACCCCAGTCCGCGCGGAAATCGAAACGATGGTCCACGACAGGCTTGAAGTCGTTCTTCATCAGCCACTCCTCGATCAGGTGCGGCTGCGTGAGCGCGCGCCAGATCTTTTCCGGCGGATGAGGGACTTCCCGTTCGACAACGACGGAGCTCGTCTCGATCGCAGCAGTGGTCATTGGTCCATCCTTTTCAGCAGGTCTTCAAGGTCGTCGAACCGGCGCTGCCAGAACCCGGCCATCTGGCCCGTCCAGCCGATCAGCGGGGCCAAGGCGCCGATCTGCGCGCTATAGTGCGTCTGGCGGCCTTGGTCGCGGTCTCGCACCAGCCCGGCGCCTTTCAGGACGCCAAGATGCTTCGAGACGGCCGGCTGCGAGATGCCGGCCCGAGCCGTCAGCGCTCCCACCGTCTGCTCTCCGTCGCGACACAATCTTTCGAAGATGGCCCGCCGAGTAGGGTCGGCGAGCGTCCTGAAGAGCACATCGTGAGCGTTGGGCATCCGAGATCGATAACCATTCAGCTATGGATTAACGTATAACCAGAGAGATATACGTTGGTCAAGGCCTCTTGTGGATCAAGCTCGTCCTCCCCTCTTGCCCTCCCTGACTTGTCTCGGTCGTGGCATTGTGTGGCCGAGCAGACCAGCGAAGCGGGAGCGCGTGATGGAATACAGGCCACTCGGAAAAACCGGCCTCACGGTCAGCGTCGCCGGGCTCGGATGCGGCGGCAACAGCCGTCTGGGCCTGGGCCGCGGCGCGAGCTTCGATGAGTGCGTGGCGGTCGTGCGGACCGCCGTCGATCTCGGCGTCAATTTCCTCGACACCGCCGAGGCCTATGGCACGGAGGAGATCGTCGGCGCCGCCGCCCGCTTCTATGGCCGCGACAAGCTGGTGATCTCGACCAAGGCCCTCCTCAAGGCCGGTGAGGACACGGCTGAAACGGTGACCCGGCGCGTCGAGGCATCGCTGCGACGGCTGGGCCTCGACTACGTGGACGTCTTCCATTTCCATGCCGTCCATCCGGCGGCCTACGACTATCATCGTGATGTCCTGGCGCCTGCGCTCGTTAAGCTCAAGGAGCAGGGCAAGGTGCGCCATGTCGGCATTACCGAGACGAGCCCTAACGATCCGGACCAAAGAATGCTGAGCAAGGCCGTCCAGGAAGCGCCTTGGGAAGTGACCATGCTGGCCTTCAGCCTGATGAACCAGGGCGCGCGCCAGCGGGTCTTTCCCCTGACGCAGCGTCGCGGGATCGGCACGCTCCTGATGTTCGTCGTCCGCAACATCTTCAGCAATGCCGCCTACCGGCGCGATATCTTCGCCGACCTGGTCGAGCAAGGTCAGCTCGACGCGTCGATCCTGTCCGCGGGCGATCCCCTGGGATTCCTCGTTTCCGACGGCGCCGCGGAGAGCATCACCGACGCAGCCTATCGCTACGCCCGCCACGAGCAGGGGGTCGATGTCGTTCTCTTCGGGACCGGCAACCGGGCCCACGTCAAGGACAACGTCGATTCGATCCTGCGTCCACCCTTGCCGCCGCCTGTCGTCGAGCGGCTTCAGGCCTCGTTCGGGCACCTGACCGGTGTTGGCCTCGACCGGCCCGGCCGCGTCAAGAGCGGCACGGCCTGAGGCTACTTCGAATGCTGGCTGATCGACAGGACGTACGCCGTCACCTTCCAGATCTCCTCGTCGCTCAGCACGCCGCGCCACGCCGGCATGCGCAGGCCGCTCTTCTCGCGGCCGTCGGTGATCGACTGGAAGACACCCTTGGGGTCGAGCTCGCGCCGCGCGAGATTGATGCCACCCTTTCCATCCGGTCCATGGCAATGGGCGCACTGCTTTGTCAGGAAGAGCTCATGGCCCGCCGCAATCGCTGTCGGATCCTTGAGATCCGGGGCGCCGTCCTGCGAGCGGGCGACACCGCCGCCCACCAGGATGGCGG
>Ga0081455_10002495_pt1 | contig 21843 bp, 17 predicted proteins | sample TabmetS3T2R1_FD_70207 | JGI IMG/M metagenome (GOLD analysis project Ga0081455, IMG submission 70207) | Tabebuia heterophylla rhizosphere microbial communities from the University of Puerto Rico - S3T2R1 | ecosystem: Host-associated > Plants > Roots > Rhizosphere ...
GGGCGGCGCGTCCGGCCCGCCGGCCCACACCACCACCTCGCCCCCCGACCAGGACGCCTGGAGCCGCACTTCGCCGATCGGGTCGGGGGCCACCAGCACCGCGGAGGCGGGATCGTCGCTGGTGGTCAGGCGGTCGTAGGCGGCCTCCAGCCGGGCCAGCTCGGCCTCGACGTCGGCCACCACCTGGGCCCGCTCGGGGCCCTCGATGCGGCGGACGGCCTCCAGGTTGTCCTCGGTGTCGTCGAGCAGGCGCTCCAGCGTGCGCCGCCACCCGGGCGCGTCGGCCTCGAGCAGCGCCAGCTGCTCGTCGGAGGCGATGCCGTCGACGGCCGCCCACGCGGCGGCCTCCAGTGCTCGACTGGACTGGTCCATAGGCGTACGGGCGCTCCCCGCGCCCTGCCCCCCGGCATGCAGTCGACCCGGGGGAGTTGTCCGGCGCCGGCATCAGACGGAACGGACACGGACCCGCCCGCTCCACCGCCCAACCACGGCGGGATGCCAGCCGACCCACAGGATACCGGCCCCGCCGCCCCGAACACACGTCACATCCCTTGACAAGAAAAGTTGTCAGGTGCGAAGGTGGGCGCCGTGTACGACGTGGACGTGATCGAGGACCCGGCGGCCGCCGCCATCGCCAGCAGCGCGACGACGGTCTTTCCGCTGCCGACATCGCCCTGAAGCAGGCGAAGCATGCGGTTGGGGCTTGCCAAATCCGCGTCGATCTCGGCAAGCGCGCGGCGCTGCGCGCCGGTGAGAGCGAAGGGGAGGGCGGCGATGAGGGCTTTTCGCAACTTGCCTGCGGCGGCGAGACGCCGTCCGGCGCGGCGCTTGAGCCGGGCCCGGATCACCGCAAGCGCAAGCTGGTTGGCCAGAAGCTCATCGTAAGCAAGCCGCGCCCGCGCCGGCACCGAGGGAAGGAGATCGGCCTCGGTTGCCGGCGCATGCAGCCGCGCGATCGCCTCGCCGAAACTGGGCCAAGCATTCTGGCCAAGAAGGCCGCTGTCGATCCATTCCGGCAGGTCCGGCATTTGCGCCAGCGCGTTCGTAACCGCCTTGCGCAAAGTGGTATTGGTGAGCCCGGCGGTCAGCGGATAGACCGGCTCGTGCGAGGGCAGCGCGGCCCCGCCTGCGCCGTCGACGGCCATCACATGATCGGGATGGGGCATTTGCAGCAGCCCGTCATAGGATTCGAGCTTGCCCGAGATGAGGCGGCGGCTCCCCAGGGGCAGGAGGCGCTTGAGATAGGCGGGATCGGCCTTGAAATAGACGAGCTCGAGCGCGCCGCCCGCATCGTCCTCAACCAGCACGCGGTAGGGCGCGCGCGATCGCCACTTGCTCCCGCCGCCCGGCCTGTGCTCGGCGACCGTGACTTCGAGCGTGGCAAGTCCGCCGACCCTGGCCTCGGCGATGCGCGCCACGACCGGCCGGTCGATGACGCCCACGGGAAGATGCCAGACGAGATCGATGACGCGCGCATGCGCCCCCTCGTGCCGCGGGCCCACGAGCTTGTTCAAGAGCCCTTCGACCTTGGGCCCCACGCCCTTGAGCGAGCGCACCGTGGCGAAGAGCGGCGCGAGCTTAGCGGGTCGCATGGCCTTCCAGGCAAACGTGCATTAGAACCTCGTGGCCTCGGCGCCGGGGCCGCAAGCTTGACAGGCTCGGCGCGCTCGCTCTAACCCACACCTCGCGGCACAGGAAAGATTTAGCATGTCCGGCAACGATCTTGGCATGCGCCGCCGCCGGGCGCTGTGGCGGGCGACGCATCGCGGCTCGAAGGAAATGGACTTTCTCTTGGGCCGATTCGCCGAGCGTGAAGTTGAGGCAATGAACGGCGCCGAAATCGCCGCATTCGAGCGCCTGATCGACGTGCCCGATCCCGCGATCGAGGCGTCGGTGGTCGAAGGACATTCTCTCGGCGAGCCCGACTTGGACGAACTGATTGCCCGCGTGAGACGTTTCCACGGCCTGACCTCTGCGCGCTGACCGATTACCATCCCCCGAACCATGGCATCCTCCCCGAAATTCTCGCACCTGCCGATCGAGCGCCTGCTGGAAGCGCCACGCGCCATCGCCGCGGGCGTGCCCGAAGGGTTCGATGCGCTCCTCCTCGGGGAACTCGCCCGCGGTGCTGCGGGGCGCGCGATGCCGATTTTGCATGTCGCGCGCGACGGCAACCGGCTCGCCACGCTCGAGGAAGCGCTCTGCTTCTTTGCGCCCGACGTCGAAGTATTGAGCTTCCCCGCCTGGGACGGCGTTCCTTACGACCGCGTCGCGCCCAACGCCGAGACCATCGCGCAGCGCATCGCCACGCTTGCCGCGCTTGCAAGCCGGCCGCCCGGCACAAATAAGCCGCTCGTCGTTCTCACCACCGTCAACGCCGCCGTGCAGCGCGTTCCCCCGCGGGATTTCATCTCGGCATCGAGCCTCAAGCTTCAGCCCGGCAACGTCATCGGCATGCAGGAGCTGATCGGGCGGTTGGAGATTTCCGGCTATGTCCGCGCGGGCACCGTCACCGACCCCGGCCAATATGCCGTGCGCGGCGGCATTCTCGACCTTTATCCTCCGGGTCGCGAGCCGGTCCGCCTCGATTTCTTCGGCGACACTCTGGAGCAGCTCCGCGCCTTCGATCCGAGCACGCAGCGAAGCGAAGGGCGGCGCGAGTCGCTCGAACTCCTTCCCATGAGCGAGATGGCGCTGACGCCCGAGGTGCGAACCAATTTCCGCCAGCGCTACGTCGCGCTGTTCGGCCCGGTTACCGGCGACGATCCCCTCTACGAGTCGATCTCGGTTGGGCGTCAGCATCAGGGCATGGAGCATTGGCTCCCGCTCTTTCACGATCGTCTTGCGACATTGTTCGACTATCTTCCTGGCGCGGCCGTCACGCTCGACTCGCTGGTCGATGACGCGCGGGCAAAGCGCCTGGAGCAGATCGCCGACCATTACGACGCCCGCGCGCAGGCGCTCGAACGCAAAGCTTTCGGCGCGCCGCCTTATCATCCGGTGCCGCCCGAGAGCCTGTTCTTGAGCGAGGCCGATTGGGGGGAGGCGCTATCGGGACGCAATGCGATCGTGTTCGATCCGTTCGAGCGGCCGGAGAAGCCGGAAGGAGCGGTCATCGTCTCGTTCGGCGGCAGGCAAGGGCGCTCCTTCGCCACCGAGCGCCAGACTGAAGGCGCCAACGTCTTCGATGCGGTCGCCTCCCACGCCAAGCGGCTGCGAGGCGAGGGCAAGCGTTTGATCGTCGCCTGTTGGAGCAAAGGCGCGCGCGAGCGCCTGGCGGCGCTTCTTTCGGAGCATGGCGCGGGTGAGACCGCGCGGGCCGACACCTTCGCCGAGGCGCTCGACGTGCCGCCCGATACCATCGCCGTCGCGGTGCTGCCGCTCGAAACCGGCTTCGAGGCGCCCGGGCTTGCCGTCATTGGCGAGCAGGACATCCTCGGCGATCGGCTGGTGCGGCGCGCGCGCGGCAAACGCGGCAGCGACGTCCTGACCGAAGTGTCGGCGCTCACCGTCGGCGATCTCGTGGTTCATTCCGATCACGGCATCGGCCGCTTCGCCGGCCTCGCCACCATCGAGGCCGCCGGCGAGCCGCACGATTGTCTCGAAGTGCATTACCAGGGCGGCGACAAACTCTATCTGCCGGTCGAGAATATCGAGCTTCTCAGCCGCTACGGCTCCGACGAGGCGGGTGCCCAGCTCGACAAGCTCGGCGGCGTCGCCTGGCAGACGCGGAAAGCGACCCTCAAGAAGCGGATCCGCGACATCGCCGAGAAGCTGATCAAGGTCGCAGCACTCCGCGCGCTCCATCGCGCCCCGGTGCTGACCCCGCCCGAGGGGGTCTATGACGAGTTCTCGGCCCGCTTTCCTTACGAAGAAACCGACGACCAGGAGACGAGCATCGGCGCCGTGCTCGAGGACCTCGCCAGCGGGCGGCCCATGGACCGGCTTGTCTGCGGCGATGTCGGCTTCGGCAAGACCGAAGTTGCGCTCCGGGCGAGCCTCATCGCCGCTCTTGCCGGCAAGCAGGTCGCGGTCGTGGTGCCGACGACGCTTCTCGCCCGCCAGCACTTTTATACCTTCACCGAGCGCTTCCGCGGCTTCCCCGTCAAGATCGCCCAAGCCTCGCGCCTGGTCGGCCCCAAGGAGCGCGCCGAGGTGAAGACGGGGCTCAAGTCCGGCCATATCGATATCGTCATCGGCACCCACGCGCTTCTCGCCAAAGGGGTGGAGTTTGCCGATCTCGGCCTCCTCATCGTCGATGAGGAGCAGCATTTCGGCGTGCAGCACAAGGAGCGCCTCAAGCAGCTCCGCGAAGACGTGCATGTGTTGACGCTGACGGCGACGCCGATCCCGCGCACGCTCCAACTCGCGCTCTCAGGCGTGCGCGAGATGTCGATGATCGCGACCCCGCCGGTCGATCGGCTCGCAGTCAGGACCTATGTGATGCCGTTCGATCCCGTCATCTTGCGCGAGGCGCTGTTGCGCGAGCGCTTCCGCGGCGGCCAGACCTTCTATGTCGTGCCGCGCATCTCCGATCTCGACGAGGCGGCCGCATTCCTCGCCGAGCACGCGCCGGAGCTGAAAGTGGCGCGCGCCCACGGCCAGATGGGATCGCGCGAGCTCGACCAGGTGATGAACGCCTTCTACGACCGCCAATACGACGTGCTGCTCTCGACTTCGATCGTGGAATCGGGCCTCGACATTCCCTCGGCCAACACGCTGATCGTGCACCGCGCCGATATGTTCGGGCTGGCGCAGCTCTATCAGCTCAGGGGCCGGGTCGGACGCTCCAAGGTCAGGGCATACTCCTATTTCACCATCCCCGCCGATGCGCGGCTCACGCCCGCCGCCGAGAAACGCCTCAAGGTGCTGCAATCGCTCGACACGCTCGGCGCGGGCTTTGTGCTCGCGAGCCACGATCTCGATATTCGCGGCGCGGGCAATCTGCTGGGCGAGGAGCAGTCGGGCCACATCCGCGAAGTGGGCTTCGAGCTCTACCAGTCGATGCTGGAAGAAGCCGTAACTGCGCTCAAGGGCGGCGAGGGGGCCTTGATCGAGGATCAGTGGTCGCCCCGCATCAATCTCGGCACCGCGGTCTTGATCCCCGAGGACTACGTGCCCGACCTGCAAGTGCGGCTCGGGCTCTACCGCCGGCTCTCTTCCGTTGAGACGCAAGAGGCGATCGAGGCCTTCGCCGCCGAGCTGATCGACCGCTTCGGAGCGCTGCCCGATGAGGTGCGCCACCTCCTCGACATCGTCGAGATCAAGGGGCTATGCCGCGCCGCCGGCATCGAGCAGATCGACGCCGGCCCCAAGGGCGCCGTCATCGCCTTCCGCAACAAGAGCTTCGCCAATCCCGACGGACTCATCGCCTTCATCCGCGAGGAAGGCAACAGAGTGAAGCTCCAGCCCGACCACCGGCTGATCTACTATGCCAATTGGGAAACGCAGGAATTGCGGCTTGCTGGAGCGCGCGACCTCTTGAAGCGCCTCGTCAAGATCGCGCAAGCGGTGAAGCAGGCGGCGTAGACGCTTCAGACTTGCAGCAGGATCTGCTCGCGCAGCACGCGGCCTTCGCCGTCGCGCGGGATCTGCCTCACGATGACGATCTTGTCGGGGAATTTATAAGGCGCGACCCGCCGCTCTTCGAGAAACCGGGTGAGCGCCTCGATCGTGACCGGTTCGTCGGGGAGCGGCACGACGGCGGCGATGACGCGGTCTCCGGTTTCCGGATCGGGAAGCACGAAACAGGCGGCGTCGAGGAAGGCGGGGAAGCTTTTGTAAATCTCGTCGAACTCGGAAGCCGCGATCGAAAGCCCGCCGTGACGGAGAAGCTCGGGATCGCCCTTGAGCTGAAGGGACGTACCGGCCGCGCCGTCGACCTTGCCGAGAAGCCCGGTGCCGATGAAGCCGTCGCCATCGGGCGCAAGCGGCCCCTCGTCCTGCTCGTCGGGAACGATCGGCCCGCGCAAGACGATCTCGCCGTATCCATCAGGGTCGCGTTGCGGCGCAAGCTTCGTCTCGACGAAGACGGCGTTTTCCTCGCCATCTTGGATTTCGATCGCGCCGAGCGGCAGGGGAGCGGGCTCGTCCGGCCTCTCGCGCATCAGCACGAGGCCGGCGAGATCGCCGAGCGGATAGAGGTCGAAGAACGCCGTCTCGCCGCCGAAGGGGACGGGAAGCGGACCGCCCTGCTCGAGCCCGGTCCAAACGGCGCCGGCGCGCCGCAACCGGAATTGGGGCGCCTGCGGCACGCCGTCGGCCGCGAGCTGGGCGAGGACCGGGGCGGGGAGTGCGGTCACGGTCGCGCCCGTGCTGAAGACCTGCTCGACGAAAGTGCCGTAGTCGAAAGGATGGTGCTGGGCGAGCGTGGCGCCGCTGACGAGCCAGGGCATGAGCCCAAGCGCGAGCCCGGCCGGTCCGGTCAAAGGATAGGGATTGAGGATCACGTCGCCGCCGTCGAGGTCGAGCGCGAGCACCGTCATCGCCCCTTGCGCGAGAAGCTCCTCCTCGCTGCGCTCGACCGCGATGAAGGGTGCGCCCGCCCGCGCCGTGAACGTGACGAGCGCCGGTCCGGTCATGGCCGGAGCGTCCACCGCTGCCGGCTCGCGGTTCCCGTTCATCGCCTCGTCAAGGGAGGCAATGCCGGAGGGAAGGTGAGGGCCTGAGCCGAGCACGAAGCGGATCGAGGGCTGGCCCACGGCCACCGCGGCCAGCGTCTCGATCGGGGTCTCGTCGCCGAAACAGGAGACGCCGATCAGCGCCTTGGGCCCGACTTCGGCGCAAGCCCTCGCGATCTCGTATCCCCGCCACAGCATCGGCAAGAGCGCGACCGCAAGCCCGGCGCGCCAGGCGCCGAGAATCGTAAGCGGCGCGAGCGCGAAATTGGGGAGTTGCGCCGCGATGACGTCGCCGGGGGCAAGGCCGCGGCCGGCAAAGAAGGCGGCGAGCGCGTCGGCGGCGGCGTCCGTCTCGCGATAGGTCCACGCCCGCGCGTTGCCGAGGCCGAAGCTCGCGCGATTGGGCGGATCGGAGAGCGCGATCACGTTCGGCTTGTTCTCGGTCCGGCGCCGCAGCAGTTCGACCGCTGTCGGCAGACTGTCGTCGTCGGTCGCGTCGGGCGGTTCGGCAGAATGCGTGATCATCGTCCGGTCATGGTTTGCGTTCGACTTCGCCGCTCGCGGCTTTGCGCCCGGGGTCGATCCACCACGTGTCGATCTGATAGCCGTAGAGTGGCGTCGTCTCGGGCCGCTTCATATCGCTCCAATGCGCGACCCAATCGCGCGGCAGATGGAACAACGGAATGACATAGTCGCCCGACAAGAGGAGCCGGTCGAGCGCGCGTGCCGCCGCGACGAAGCCGTTCCGGTCCTTCGCCTTGAGCAGCGCCTCGATCATGGCATCGATTCCTTCGCTTTTCACCCCCGGATAGTTGAACGAGCCTTCGGTCTTGGCGGCCTCGCTGCCGAACCGGAACGACTGCTCGTTCCCGGGCGACAGCGATACCGGCCAATAATACTGGATCATATCGAAATCGTAGGTCTGCTTCCGCCGCTGATATTGGGCGGAATCAATCTGGCGGATTCGCGCCTCGATGCCGACCTGCTCCAAAGCGCGCGCGTAGGTGAGCAGAAGCCTCTCCTGGGCGCGGGTCGCGGCCACGATCTCGAAGGTGAACGGCTCCCCGGTCGCGGCATTGATGAGCTTGCCGCCGGTCAAGCGATAACCGGCCGCTTCCAAGAGCTGAAGCGCTTCGCGCCTTCCGTCGCGGTTCTCGCCGGTTCCGTCGCTGACCGGAAAGGAAAAGCTCCCGTCCATGATGGCGGGCTTCACCTCGTCCACGTAGGGCGCAAGCAGAGCGCGCTCGGCCGCGTCCGCTGGCCGCTTATGCGCGCTCAAATCGGACCGGGCGAAATAGCTTTCCGTGCGCGCATACTGGCCGTGATAGAGGGTGCGGTTCACCCACTCGAAATCGAACAGCTTGATGAGCGCCTCGCGCACACGCTGATCGGCGAAGATCGGCCGCCGCGTGTTGAACACGAGCGCCGCCATGCCGGCCGGCGTCTCGACCGGTAGCTCCTCCTTGACGGCGTGACCGTCGCGAAGGGCGGGGAAGGTGTAGCCCTCCGTCCAGCGTGTCGGATCTTCTTCTTTGCGCAAACGCACCAGCCCCGACTTGAAGGCCTCGAACATGCTGCCGCCGTCGCGGTAGTAGTCGTAGGTGATCTCGTCGAAATTGTAGAGTCCGCGATTGACGGCAAGATCGCGGCCCCAATAGCCGGGATCGCGCGAGAAGGTGATGCTCTTGCCGGGATCGACCTTGGCCACTTTGTACGGACCGCTGCCGACCGGAGCGGCAAGCGTGGTCTTTTCGAATTTTTCGGGATCGATCACATGGCGCGGCAGGACCGGCATCAATCCGATGATGAGCGGCATCTCGCGATCGCCGCTCGCATCGAAAGTGAACTTCACCTTGTTCGGCCCGGTCTCTTCCACCTTGGTCACCTTGCGGTAATAGGAGCGGTGATTGGGCCTGCCGTGATCCCGCAACAGCGCGTGCGAAAAGACAACATCGGCAGGCGTGATCGGCGTGCCGTCGGAGAACTTCGCTTCCGGGCGGAGCGTGAACTCGACGAAGCTCCGGTCGGCGGGCGTGTCCACGCTCGCGGCGATCAGGCCGTAGAGGCTGAAGGGTTCGTCATAGGCTCGGGCAAGCAGGCTCTCATAGATGTATTCGCGCACGCCCTCGGCCGACACGCCTTTGACGATCAAGGGATTGAGACTATCGAAGGATCCCTGCACCGCGAAGACGGCGCGCCCGCCTTTGGGCGCTTCGGGATTGGCATAGGGAAAATGGGCAAATCCCGCCGCCTCGCGCGGCTCGCCATGCATGGCAAGCCCCGCCTTCGGCCTTGCCTCGGCGCCGCCGGGCAGCAGCAGGATCAGGGCCAAAACCAGCGATGAAATAGGGACTTTCAAGAGCGCGCGCGCGTGGCTATAGATGCTTCCCGCTTTGCATCACCGAGTTAAGGGTAACGCGCCCGGAACGCAATCGGTGCTGTCGGTCGCGGCGGGGGAAGGGTTGCGGCCCAGGTGGCGGGGCGTGGCGCCCGCCGGAGGGGTTTCAGCCACGCCTATGCCTCATTTCGGGTATTGACCATCGTGGACGGGACGTGGGGCGAACGAGGTCGTCGCTAGGCCTGAATAGCCCGCGAAAACAGGAAGGGTCGAGGATGATCGGGTCGAGACATCGTTGGAATTCGCTGCGCCGCGGCGCGGCTCGACTGATGCTGTGCGGGGGCGCGACAGCGCTCGCTTTGGCGCTTGCCGCGCCCGTGGCGATGGGCCAGCAAGAGGGTCAAGCTCAACCGAAATCGACGCAGCCCAAATCGGCGCCCACGGCGGCCGCGCCGGCTGCCGGTGCTCCGGCCGGGGCTCCGCCGCAGGACGCCTGGGTCAAGCTCTGCATGAAGAACGAGCAGACCCAGAACAAGGAAATCTGCCTCATCAATCACGAAGGGCTCGATCCCAATTCCGGCATGGTCTTGATCACCGCCATGGTGCGCAAAGTTGAAGGCGAGCCGAAGCAGCAGCTCATCATCCGGCTGCCCACCGCCTATGCGCTCGTGATCCCGGCCGGCGTTCAGGCGAAGATCGACGAGGACAAGCCGATCGACCTGCAATACATGATCTGCTTCCCCGCGGGCTGCCAGGCGCAAACCGATCTCACGCCCGAAGTGATGGAAAGCATGCGCAAGGGCAAGCAGATGGTCGTCGCGGCGGTGAACTTCCAGCAGAAGACGATGGGCTTTCCGGTGCCCTTGAGCGGGTTCAACAAGGCCCTCGACGGTCCGGCGGCCGACCCGGTGAAATACGAGGAGTCGCGCAAGCAGCTGATGGAGATGTTCCGCAAGCGCCAGCAGGAACTCGCGGCTAAGGCGGCTCAAGGCAAGGGCCCCGACCAGACGGGCGCAGCGCCCGTGCCAGGAGCCCCAGCTCCAGCGCCTCAGAACGCGACGACGGCCCCGCCGAAAGCAGCAGTGCCGGCCGCGCCGCCGGCGCAGTAGCCGCCCAAGCGTTCAGGAAGCTTCAAAGGCCGCCCTCGGGGCGGCCTTTCGTTTTTCGCTAGTGCTCTTGCAGGAAGCGGAAGCGGAAGATGCCGTTACTCAGGTCCTCGAACAGCTCGGCGACCTGGGGATGGCGCAACGGTTCGTCGGATGCGTCAGGCACGAGGTTTTGCTCCGACACATAGGCGATGTATTCGGTGTCGGCGTTCTCGGCCAGCAGATGGTAAAACGGCTGATCTTTTTCCGGCCGCACGTCCTTGGGAATCGAGCGATACCACTCCTCGGTGTTGCTGAAGGTCGGGTCCACATCGAAGATCACGCCGCGAAACGGGTAAACCCGGTGGCGAACAACCTGGCCGATCTGGAATTTGGCGTTGCGGGAAAACATGAGGTCACCTTGGAGCCTCTGACGATAAGAGCCAAGGGCGGGGATGCTGTCAACGCCCCGGCGGGGCGATCGCTAGAACCAGCGCCGGTTTGACCACATGAATTGCTCGGGCGTCTCCCGGATCCAGGTCTCGAAATGGCGTTGGATCGCGGCCGTGATGGCGCGGATATCCTCCGCCTGATTATTGGTGCGGGGGATCCTGAGCTCGTTGACATTGATGTCGAAGCAGGCGCGGTTGCCGATGCGGACGCAGCGGCCGATCCAGATACGGGCGCCGACCCGGCGCGCGATCATGGCGGCAATCGGCATGCTCTTGGCCGGGTGGCCGAAGAAGGGGACCGCGATGCCGTTCGCATCGTAGAGATCGGAGATGAAGCCGAGCCGCCCGCCCTGGCGCACGTAATCCATGATCAGTCGCGCGGTCTTCTGCGTCTCGTCTTGACCTGCGGCGCGGCCGCGTCCGAACAGGCCGCCGGGATAGAGCCGCAGGCGCTGGGCGCGAAGGTAGCGGTCCACATACGGGTTCTTAACTTGCCGGTAGACGCCGGCAGGACGCACGCCGGCCTGGGTCACCGGCCACATGCCGATCTCCCAATTGCCCATATGCATGGTCACGATCAGCGCCGGCCCCATCTTGTCCTTGTAACGCTCGATCCAATGCCCGTTGGTGATGTGCAGACGGCCCGGGTCGTCGAGAAGCCGATCGATGTTCATCGTCTCAACCATCACGCGGCCGAGATTCTCCCAAGCCGCGAGCGCGATGCGCTTGCGCTCTTCCGGAGTTTTTTCGGGGAAGGCGCGTTCAAGATTGAGAAGCGCGCGCTTGTGCCGGCGGTTGAGCGGCGCAATTAGTCGCCACGCCTTGGCCGAGATACTGCCGGCAAGATCGATCGGCGCGAGACGAACGAGCCCGATGAGAAAGCGCAAGACCACATACTCGAGCCGGTATTGCAAATCGCGCAAGAACGGGAGTTTTGAGGGCTGGGCCACGGGAGCGAACGCGTTGTTTCAGCTGCGATGAAGTGAGCGGCGTGAGGCCTTCCTCGTCGCAAAAGCGGGGTGGGGCGTCAAGGCTTCCGCGAACTTTAGCCGGCGCGCGGGCGCATCAAGCGGGGCAACGCCGTCGGCGGCGTGAGCCCGATCCGCATGACCGCGCGCTTGAGCGGCGCAAGAACGTTCAGCCCGTGCAGGACGATGCCGCGCGCCGCTTGCACCGGCGGAAGCGAGGTCAGAAGCGAACGGCTCAGGAGATCGACCCCGAGCGTGCGGGTCATCACATCGAGCCGGCGCGCCTCGGCATAGGCGGCAAGCGTCTCAGCGCCGCCGGGATCCTCTCCTTGCGCCAGCGCATCGGCGACGCAGTCGGCTAGCGCGCCTGCGTCCCTGAAACCGAGATTGAGACCCTGCGCACCGATCGGGGGCAGGATATGAGCGGCCTCGCCGAGAAGCGCGGTGCGTCTCGCCGCAAGCCGGTCGGCCGTTAGTCCCGCGACGGGAAACGCGGCCTTCGCGCCGGGATCGGACACCGCGCCGAGAAGATCGCCGAGGCGTTCGCCGAGTGCCGCGATGAAATCGGCATCTGTTGCTTGCGCGAGTTGTTCGATCTCCGCTTGCGTCCCGACCCAAATCAGGCTCGAGGCGTGAGGATCGGGGAGCGGCACGGTCGTCACCGATCCATGCTCCCGGTGCAGCTCGATCGAGACGTTGTTGTGGGGGAGGGTGTGGCGAAAACTGGCGGCGAGCGCCGACTGATCGTAGCGCCGTTCGGAGACGCCGATACCGGCGCTTGTCCGGCAGATCGACCGCCTGCCGTCGGCGCCGGCGACGAGGCGCGCCGCGACAGGCGCGCCCGCGCTCAAGCTCAGACGTGCCTTCTCAGCGTCGCAAGCGATGCCGGTGACGCTTGCCTCGATGACGGACGGCAAGGTCTCTTGCGCGCGGGCGTAGAGCGCGGCGACGAGCGCGGTGTTGGCGATGTTGTAGCCGAACGCGTCAAGCCCAACCTCGCTCGCCTCGAAGGTGATGTCGGGCGCGCGTAAGGGGCTCCGAGACGCGTCCACAATGCGGATAGCCTTGAGCGGCGCCGCTTCGTTGGCAAGCCGCTCCCAGACCTGAAGCGACTTCAAGAGATCGACGGAGCTCGTGAGGAGCGCGGCGGTCCTCGTCTCGATCGGCCCGTCGCGCGACGGCGCCGGACCAATCACGACCGCATCGGCTCCCACATGCGCGAGCGCAAGGGCGGCGACCAGCCCCGAAGGGCCGGTCCCGACCACGGCGGCGTCATGCATTTGGCTGGTCGCGGCGATGCTATCCTTCCTCGTCGTTCCTATTCCGGCGACCCGGAAGCGTTTTGCGGCCAAGTCTCAGTAAGCATCCGAAAAACAAAGCAAAAATACGACGCGCGCGTTCCCGTGAAGCATGAGGGCGCAAGTTTGGTTCGAGCGATCGAGGGGACCGAACGTTGCCGATTAGCAACAACTCTATCCAAAAAGCGCACTGTCGTTCGAGTGTCACAAGCGCGTCATTGGGGCGGAAATACAAGGGTACGGGCCGAATTAGCGGGTCTAACGGGATAAGAACACGAGGAAACCGAAGCGTTTCCCGGTTTGCACAGCGAGTACGCGAAGCAACTTTCGACAGTGGAGAGGGGCATGACAGGGGGACTTAAGACGATCAGCCGCTATCTGCTCGCAAGCGCGGGCGTTATCGGAATTTTTGCCGCTGCGCCGGAAGCAAAGGCGCAGCAAGCACAGGATCTGCAGCAAATCCAAGCTCAGATTCAGGAAATGCAAGCGACCATCCAGGCGCTGCAGAAGCAGGTGCAGGACGCGAAGGCGCAAGCCGCTGCCGCCAATGCTACCGCGGCAAGCGCCGGCGGCGGCGACCTCGATTTGAAGGTCAAGTGGAAGGGCGCGCCGGAGCTGTCGAGCGCCGACGGCAAGTTCAGCTTCAAGGTCCGCGGCCGCTTACAGACCGACTACAACGCCATCGATCAGGACTTCGACATAACCGGTAGACCCGATGTGAGCGCGGCCGAGATCCGCCGCGCCCGTCTCGGTGTGGAAGGCGTCGTCTTCTACAACGTGGCTTACAAGTTCGAGGTCGACTTCGCCAACGACGTCACGGCCATTAAGGACGCGTACATCGAATACAATGGCTTGGCTGACGGCCTCAGCCTGAGGGCCGGTAACTTCAAGACGCCGAACTCAATCGACGAGATGACAAGCTCGCGCTTCCTGACGTTCCTGGAGCGCGCCGCTTTCGTCGAGGCCTGGGGTCTCGATCGGCAGATCGGCGCCGGCGTGATCTATGCCCAAGATCACTTCACGCTGTCGGCCGGAATTTTCGGTCCTGAGCCGTTCGAGGACGAGTTGTTCCTCGACGATGTCAAGACCGGCGCCGCCCGACTCACGGTCGCCCCGATCAACCGCGAGGTCAACGGCGTGCACCAGGTCCTGCATCTCGGCGCGAGCTGGCGCGGACGCAACGGGTCCGAAGACCGTCGCAGCGCGAGCGGCGCGGCCATTACCAATCCGTTCAATGATGAGTTCTTCCGTTACCGGGCGCGCGGCGCGGATCTCCACCTCGCCGATCGCTTCGTTTCGACACCTCAGGTCTTCGATGAAGACCAGTTCTGGGGCGTTGAAGGCGCGGCGATTTGGGGCCCGGTGCATGTGGTCGGCGAGTACACCCAGCTTGAGGGGACGATCGCGCGAGACAGATTCCCGGGGAACTCGGCCGCTATACCGCCGGTGCCCCCGCTCATCTGCTGCAACGGCAAGGACCCCACCTATGACGGGTGGTACATCGAGGCCGGCTGGTTCCTCACCGGCGAGACGCGCAGCTACAAGGAAGGGGAGTTCGGCCGCATCAAGGTCAAGAACCCCGTGCTCGGAGGCGGCAAGGGTGGCGGCTGGGGCGCTTGGCAGATTGCCGGACGCTACGACGTCATCGACCTCACCGACCAGGCCACGACCATTCAGGGAAATCCGATCAGCGGTCCTCCGCTCAATCCGTTTCCCCAGTCGCTGTCTGTAAACTGCACCCAATGCGGCGAGCAGAAGACCTGGGAGGTTGTCCTCAATTGGTGGCTCAACGACTACACCGGGCTGCAATTCCAATATAGCCAGTCCGATATCGGGGGCGGCCCACAACTGTTCACCAACGCTTCTGGCGTGGTTGCGTCCGCAAACGTCAACAACAACGCCAAGATCGAAGGCTTCGGCACGCGTCTACGTTTCGACTGGTAAGGCGGATTACTTAGTCCCCTCCGCTGCCAGACCGCCGCCCTTGAACCAAGGGCGGCGGTTTTTCTTTAGGATTTTTGCGAGCGATGAGAAGGCCTTAACCGGCAATTCACCCGAATCTTGCAATGTGCCCTAACCAAAACCATTTTTACGGGTAGGTCGATTGCCATGCGTAGGTCTGTCTTCATCGCCGGACTCGTGGCGCTGTCTCTTGGCGGCGCGCCTGCGCTTGCCTTTCAGGAGATGCCGAAGCCGCCGCCCGCCGACGTTCCGACCGCGACGCCGCAGCTCGGCCCGCTTCAGCTCGGCACGCCGGGCGGAAGCGCTCCCGAAACCGAACAGGGCGGCCTTAGCATGTTCGGCTACACCGTGCTGCCCAAGTTCGATTTCGGCCTCGACGTGATGTATGGCGAGGACCAGCAGCAATTGGACCTCAGTCCGCCCATCACGGATGAAGAGAGCGGCGACGTTACCGTTCTCGGCAAGGTCAAGCGCCGCTTCTAGGCAACGGCACTCCACGCATCCCGCCAATCGATACGCTGTTCCGAACGCGCCGACGCGCGCCCGCGGGTCGCATGGGTCGCTCGCCGCCCGCGCTCCGCGCTTGGCGAAGACAACGCCCAATGGGCGGTTGACCGCGGGCGTCTGGCTAAGCTAGCTCCTTGCGAAGCCTGCGCCGCCTGCCCGAAACCTGAACCGCAACCGAAGCCCCACGCGCATGATGATCATGGACTTCCTGACCGACCCGCATATCTGGGCAAGCTTCATCGCGCTCAGCGCCATGGAGATCGTGCTCGGTATCGACAACGTCGTGTTCATCTCGCTTCTCGTCTCGCGCCTGCCGGCCGAGCGGCGGAAAACAGCGCGACAGATCGGGCTTTCCCTTGCGCTCATCTTTCGCGTCGTCATGCTTGCCGGCATCGCCTGGATCATCCACTTGACGACGCCGATCTTCAGCATCGGCAGTTACGCCTTTTCCTGGCGCGACCTCATTCTCATCGCCGGAGGCTTGTTTCTCCTCGTCAAGGGAACGCGCGAGATGCACCAGGATATCGAAGGAGAGGGCGAGGAAGGCGGCCCGAACGCCGTGGCCGATACCATGACCGCGGCGATCCTTCAGATCGCGATTATCGATCTTGTGTTCTCGGTCGATTCCATCATCACCGCCGTCGGCATGGCCGACCACGTCGAAGTCATGATCGCGGCGGTCGCCGTCGCTATTGCGGTGATGTATTTCGCCTCCGGACCTGTCGCCGAATTCATCGAGCGCCATCCCACCACCAAGATGCTGGCGCTTTCGTTCTTGCTCCTGATCGGGGCGGCGCTCATCGCCGACGGAATGCATTTCCACATCCCGCGCGGCTATATCTACTTCGCCATGGCGTTCGCGGCCGCGGTCGAGGTGGTTAATGTGCTCGCCTTGCGCAAGCGGCGGCAGACCGCGAAACGTGCGCGCCCCGCGCACAAAAAGGGCTGACTGCCCGCCAATTCCCTTAACTTTGTCACGCGATTTGCTTGCAATGGCCGCAATTTGTCCCAGTTTGACCGCACCTATCGCCGTCTCGAAGCGTCGGTTCGAAGTACAAAGGGGAAGCGATGAAAGTCGGAACTCTGGTTGTCGCCATGGCGCTCGCGCTGCCGGCGGCGGCGGTTCGCGCGGAGCCTGTGGAACTTAAGGGCGATGGTTTGCGCCAGGCCGTCAGCGGCAAGACCGTGTTTCTCAGGATCTCGGGTTTTGAACTGCCGATCAGTTATTCGGCCAACGGCCGCATGTCTGGCAAGATGGGCGCCGTTGCGGCGAGCTTTGCCCGGGGCGACGGCGCGCAGGATCGCGGCAAATGGTGGGTGGAAGGCGACCGGCTGTGCCAGCAATGGTCGAGCTGGATGGACGGGAAGTCCTATTGCTACCGCCTGACCCGCGAGGGCGCGAGGGTGAATTGGGTGCGCAACGACGGCCGTTCGGGCACGGCGCGCATCGGTAACTGACCCGCCGCCGCTTCATTCGCCAAACCAAATTCCCAAGCATGAACAGCCGCCTCCGGGCGGCTCTTCATTTTTGTCGATGCCTCGTCCGGGCGCGGCACGTTGCGGCAAAGCCACAGGATGCGAGCGGAATCGCCCGGTGGACCCGACTCCGCTTGCGGCCGATGCTGCGCCTGCTTTAGGGTTGCCAACTGTTCTGCTGTTGTTGTCGTCTACCGCGTTCGTGTGAGTTGCGTTTTTTGTTCTGTTGCGTGCGGCGTTGTCTGCGGATTCCAAACATGTCGAGGCTTTGCGCCGGGGTCCACGGTTGTGGAACCAGTGGCGCATGCAAAATCCCTCCCTCACACCGAACCTGACCGGCATCACCTTAAGCGCCGCTGAGCGCCAGATGGGACCGATCAGCGGCGGACCGATCAATTTCGCTTTCGCCCGCCTTCGCCACGCCTCGCTTCGCTTTGCGACGCTGTCGGGGGCAAATCTCGAAATGGCGGATCTGACCGATGCCGATCTCTCCGATGCGCGCCTTGACGGCGCCAATCTGAGCGGGACCGAGCTCGGCGATGCGATGCTCGAGCGTGTCGATTTCGCCGGCGCCCGGCTAGGCGGCGCGAACTTCGCCGGCGCGAACCTCAAAGAAGCGCGCAATCTCACCCAGGCGCAGATCGACGAAGCCTTGGGCGATAGCCTGACGGTGCTCCCGCCGCATCTGGCGCGGCCCGAAGGCTGGGGCGGTGGCGCGGGCCAGACCGTGAGCAATCTGCTCGGGCGCAACGGCAAGCATCAAGACCCCGCCAACGGCAAAGCGCCGCAAGCGCGCGACGCGACCACCTCTTGGCTCGTGGGCGGACCGCGCACGTCGCTCATGACCCGCGCCGGCTAGACGCGGGGATGCGCGACGCGAATTAGTGGAAATCGATCCGGATCGTGAACGAGGCCGGCCCTGACGGGGGCGGCGGAAACGGCGCCGCGCCGCGTACGGTCGCTAGCGCCAATTGATCGATCCGCGCGTTGCCGCTCGATTTGCCGATGCTGACGCTGTTGAGCGATCCGCCCATGCCGATGGAGAACACGACGGTCGCGCTGCCGCTTTGGCCGGCCCTCGGCTTATGGCGGGCGAGCGCCGACCAGACCTTGCTCGAATAAGCGGGACCGGTGAGACGCTGAGGTTGCTTGGCGACGGGCTTGTCGGCGGGCGCAAGCGCCATGGGCAGCCAACGAGCCAAACCCCCGCCGGTTTGCGCCGGCGCCGCTTGCGCAACGGCCGGCCGGGCTACTGTCTGCTTCGGCGTTTCCTTACGGGAAGGCGCAGGCTCCGGCTGCGGCGTAGCGCGCGCCGTCTGAATCTCGGGCTTCCGTTTGGGAAGTGGCGGCGGCGAGGGCAGGGGCGCTGCGGCCGCGGTCTCCGTGCGCGCCTCCTGAGGCTGTCCGCCGCTCGTGCCTTCTCTTGTCGCTTGCGCCGGAGCGTTGCTCGGCGCTTCGGCCTTGTCCGCGGCCGGCGCTTCAGTCTTCGCCGCGCCGGGCGCCTCGGGCGCGGGCGTGGCGGCCCCGCTGTCGTGCTCGGCAATTGTCTCGGTTGCGATGGTGGCAGGCGGCGACTCCGAGAGCACCGCGCCAATCTGATCCGGCTCGCCCGCTGCCGTCTCGGCGGCAGGCGGCGTTCCAACAAGCTCCGTGCCCGCGTCGGCGGTCTCGACCGCGGCGCCGGGCTCAAGAGTGTCCTCAGGCATCGGTTCGGCAGCGCTCACGCTCATCGACTCGGCCGTGATCGCTTCGGCCGTTTCGGCCTCGACCGCGGGCGCATCGACTTCGGAGACCTCGGCTGAGACGTCGGCCGCGCTTGCCGCCTCGTCAGGCGTCGCGATCTCAGCGACGCTGGCTGTGGCGACGCCGGAGGTGGCGATGGCGGCTTCCGCTTGCGCGAATGACTGATCGAAATGGTTGATTTCGTCCGGCTCGGGCGCGCCTTGCCGCGGCTGCGCTTCGGCGATTTGCGTGGTGTCGCCAAGATGGGCCGCTTCGGTCTCCTCGCGCGCGGGCGATGACTCGCTATTTGCTGGCGCCGCCGCTGCACGTGCTCCGTTGGCCGCGACCGGTGTTTCGCTTGGCGCGTCCGGACGCGAAGTCCAGGGCGCTGTCGATGTCAGGAGGAGCAGGCCTCCGCACACGAGCACGAGGCTCGCGACAATCGCAAGGGTGGATGGAAGGGATCGGCTTTCGCTGACGGGGTTCATGGGGCTCTCCACGCGAGACCCCATTAGCAGCGCGATATCGTTAACGGATGGTGTACGCGCGCGCCGTTGCGGGGCAGGGGTCGCGCCCCTTGCAGCCCCAAGATCTTGAATTGTCGCAGTAATTATCGGTGGCCAACTGTGGCAGTTTAGTCACCAATTCAGCTTGGAACTGTGCTTCCAATAGAGCCGTCAGTTCAGTCAGTAATGCGTACCGCGTTCTATAGGGGGCTAGTATGCGTATGCGTTTGATCGCCGTATTGGCGATTCTCATGGCGTCATTCCCGCTCGGGGGCTGTTTCCACCACAATCAAGCCACCGTTGCCGAGCCGCTTCCGCCATTGAAATAGCGGAAGGCCAGTCGCTCGCGCATGACGGCGTTTCCCGTCTGCGGTGCTTTGATCGTCGCGTCCCGATACAATCGGGCGCGCGATCGCGCACGAATTGATGAAACGCAACAGCCATTGAGGAATTGCCCGTGGAGCAGCCGACTGACGCGCACTTGGTTCTCAAGGCAATGGTCGCGGTGGCAGGGGCGGACGGTCGGCTAAACGCGCGTGAAGTGGGGTTGATTCAGAAAGTCTATGAGGACGAGACCGGTCGCTCGGTCGACGAGATCGGGATCTTCCGTGCGGTGCAGGCCTACGCCACCAGCCGCGACGTCCTGGCAGAGCTTTCCGGAGCGGCGGGAAGCATGAGCGCCGAGGTCAAGGAGAAGATCGTTCGCGCCGCTTATCTCACGCTGCTCGCCGATGGCCGCGTCACGGGAGAGGAATTCAAAACGCTGAAAGACATTGCCGCCGCGTTGGAAATTTCGGAGGAGCAATTTCAAGCGATCATAGACGACGCCAAACGAAGGCCCGCGCCGACCTGACGCGACGCGGGGCCGCGCAGGACCTCGGGACCGGCCGCCGGATTCCCGCAATAATTGCAAGCTCTCAGTGCTCGGAAAGTCGTATCATCCACTGCCTTGTCTGGCAGCGGCTCCGGCTAAGGTGGGCCGCCTCCTTGCGTAAGAAGGAGGAGTGTCATGATGCAAACTCCAAGAAATTTGAAGATTGGCCTGCTGGCAGCGACCGCCATTGTCCTCGGCGCCGTGGGGCCGGCGCTCGCGGAAACGCCCCCGCAACCTGCGCTCGCCGCCGCGCCTCAAGCTGGTGCGGCAGGACGTCCCCCCAACATCCTCATCCTATGGGGCGACGACATCGGCTATTGGAACATCAGCACCTACAACCAGGGCATGATGGGCTACAAGACGCCGAACATCGACCGCATCGCGCGGGAAGGCGGATTCTTCACCGACTATTACGGACAGCAGAGCTGCACGGCAGGACGCGCCGCGTTCATCACCGGCCAGTCGCCCTATCGCACCGGATTGTTGAAGGTCGGATTGCCCGGCGCCAAGGAAGGCATGCAAGCCGAAGATCCGACGCTCGCCGAGCTGCTCAAGCCGCACGGCTACGTGACCGGCCAATTCGGCAAGAACCATCTCGGCGACCTCGACGAGCACCTGCCGACCATGCATGGCTTCGACGAGTTCTTCGGATCGCTTTATCACCTCAACGCCGAGGACGAGCCGGAGCACCCAGACTATCCGAAGAACCCCGAGTTCAAAAAGAAGTTCGGACCGCGGGGCGTGATCCATAGCTGGGCCAATCCCGACGGCTCGCAGCGCATCGAGAACACCGGCCCGCTCACCAAGAAGCGGATGGAGACCATCGACCAAGAAGTGACCGACGCGGCGATCGATTTCCTGAAACGCGCCAAGGAGCAGAACAAGCCGTTCTTCCTGTGGTGGAACTCGACACGCATGCATATCTGGACGAGGCTAAAGCCGGAGAGCCAGGGCAAGACCGGTCTCGGCATCTATCCTGACGGAATGGTCGAGCATGACGGCCAGGTCGGCCAGATGCTCAAGGCTCTCGACGATCTCGGCCTCGCCGAAAACACCATCGTCATGTACTCGACCGACAACGGCGCGGAGAAGTTCACCTGGCCGGATGGCGGTCAGTCACCGTTCCGGGGCGAGAAGAACACCAACTGGGAGGGCGGCTACCGCGTGCCGGCCATGGTGCGCTGGCCCGGCCTCATCAAGCCCGGGACGGTTTACAACGACATCGTCGCGCATGAGGATTGGATCCCGACGCTCGTGGCGGCGGCCGGCAATCCCGACGTCAAGGAGGAGCTGCTCAAGGGCTACACGGCCGGCAACAAGACCTTCAAGGTGCACCTCGACGGCTACAACATCACCGACTATCTCGCCGGCAAGGGGCCGGACCCGCGCCGGGACTTCATCTACTTCGTGGATGACGGTTCGCTGGTCGGCCTGCGCTACGATCAATGGAAGATCGTTTTTGCCGAGCAGCGCGAGCACGGCCTCGATGTGTGGCAAGAGCCGTTCGTGCCGCTTCGCCTGCCGAAACTATTCACTCTTCGTGCCGATCCGTTTGAGACCGCCGACCATGAAGGCATGGACTACGAGCGCTGGCGCGTGGAGCATCTCTTCGTGATGGTTCCGGCTCAGGCCTACGTGGCCAAGTTCCTCGAGACATTCAAGGAGTATCCGCCGAGGCAAAAGCCCGGAAGTTTCTCCATCGATCAGGTAATGGAAAAGATGGAGAGTGCCGCGAAGGGTGGGACGAACTAGCGCGTCACTTGGGCGAAAGAAGGCGCGCCGCGATACCGGCACTATGACACGAGTGGGCAAATGTCTACTCGTGGCACTTCGGTGCCGGGCGTCTCAATAGCCCGGAAAATGCACAGCGCAGCGATAGTGGTAAGCGAGGCGAGCCGAAACGCAGGGGAGTTGAAACAGTGAAGTTAAGTGGAAAATGCGCGTCTACGCACGGCATCCTCCGTGCGGCGATTCCCCATCGACGTGTTTTGATTACATTACTGAGCGGGTTGGCCATTGCGTTTGGCCTGCTGCA
>Ga0081455_10002496_pt1:0-10000 | contig 21842 bp, 11 predicted proteins | sample TabmetS3T2R1_FD_70207 | JGI IMG/M metagenome (GOLD analysis project Ga0081455, IMG submission 70207) | Tabebuia heterophylla rhizosphere microbial communities from the University of Puerto Rico - S3T2R1 | ecosystem: Host-associated > Plants > Roots > Rhizosphere ...
GTTATGGCCGGAGTCCTACTCATGGCGACCTGGTTGAATTGGGAGAAGCTGTAGGTATTATTGCAGGCCAATCGATTGGAGAACCGGGTACTCAATTAACATTAAGAACTTTTCATACCGGCGTAGTCTTCACGGGGGGTACTGCAGAACATGTGCGAGCCCCTTCTAATGGTAATGGAAAACTAAAATCAATGCTACTGGTCAGGTCGTTCCGCGTTCTCTTAAGTCGGCTTCTTGGTTGGGAGATTCCTATTTTCGTTCTGGTTTTTCTTGTTGGTTTGGAACTGGATTCCAGCTTGCACATGAGACCTGAGAACGACTCCCCTTCCTCAAAGGACTCTAAAGAGGCCCAGGTGAGTAGTCCGCTGGGAGAGGAACGGAACGAAGGGCATGGAAAGGAAACCGAGGCCGACACACCTCCTTCGCTTTCGGATTCAAAGCGGGTCCGCCCTTCCAGTGGAAGCGAGGCAGATACCTCTTTTTACTCCTGCTCGTCTTCTCTTTCTTTACCTCCTTCGAAAGAAGTGGATTTTTTATTCGGGTCACTCACTTCTTCCGAAATAGATTGCTGGAAGGAAAACATCCGAAATCTATTTCTAGATCCGGTCGAAAGCATAAAGCCGCCCGGTTTGACTCTAAATGATTTGGTAGTTGGAAAAAGGCGCGCTATTGAAATCCTCTCTAAAAACGAGGAAGCACGGGATCTGGTGGTCGAAAGGCTGTTCCAGCCACCTACAAAACTGGTGGATCAGGAAAGCTGCCAAGAGTTAATTAAAGCATTACGGCTGGAGCGATGGCCAAACGCCATAAGGGCGGAGAGAGGGTCGCCCTACGAAGCCATTTATGCAGTGCTTGATGAATTAAACCTCCTAAAAAAGGATGAGTTGGTTAAGAAGAAGGATCGGAAGAAGAATCCTAAGCCGAAAGCTAAGACGAAGGCTAAGAAAGAAGATGGTTTCAGTAGGTAGGATGAAGTATAGGTCGATTGAAGTAGGGAAGGTCGATTAAGGAAGAAAATGTAGCTTCAAGAATGAGGCAAGGCCAGCCCTAAGTCTAAGTTGAAGTTACAGGGCTGGGAGGGGCGATGGAGGGCCCCCCTCGGGGAGGGATTTAACGACGCTCTAACGATAGGGATAGGTTTGTAAATGCTCGACTTCCTTGTTCCGCTTAGTAGCACAGGCTTTCCTCTTCGAGTAGAAGGTATAGGCGAAGGCAAAGGATATCGAATGATCGATTCACCATTAAGAGCATTAATCCCAAAAGGACGAATATTGTGGTGTTCTAACAGCGGCAGATCAAAAAAGAACTTGATGAGCGAAATTTGCTGACGAAAAAAAAAAGAGCCCTTTTTTCAATTCCGAAGCCTAGCGTCTCCTGTAACACTCTATCACCTTAATCCATTCTTTTGTTGAGGGTCTGGCACTTCTTCCTCCGGCCCTCTATTTACATAGCGAAGAAAGGCAAAGGCTCTTGCTCGAATGCGTGACTTATGTCTCTTTTTCCATTTATAAAAAGTAAGATGAATCTACGCTCCTCGGCCTATAGTAAGTGAATGAGAGGGTATGGGGTTCCGGGTCTTTTTCCAGTCAAAATTGACTAATAGGCAATCCCCTTTTGCCGTGATAATGTGAAAGGACTCAATTCCTTCTTTCTTCCCCAGCGAAATGTAGCTGGAACAGCCTTCCCGCAGTCGCATTAAGGAGATTTTTCTTGAAACTCTTTACTCCTTCACCCGTAGCAAGTACTCATTTCTCTTTAGTTGTTTTCTTACTCTATCCAGCTATTGAACCTGGTTTCCCTCTGCATATGGTAATAGAGAGTTAGACAGCTTAGAGAGCTCCTCAAAGGGCTAGTTCTCACTCTGTTTTGGGGACCCCCAAGACTGTCTTTCCCTGTGTTTCCTAGTCTATAGGTCCAATCTCATCTGCTAGCGCTTCTTCGTTGCTTGGTCGGGACACATTCATCGATTTCTTTTAATTCTTCCTGGGCTTGCAAGTGACTTACTGCTTTTGGCCGTTCTTGCAGTCTTAAGTCGTCCTCTTTTCTTTATAAGCTGTTAATTGATTTCGTGCCTGCCCTAAGGCTAAGGGGAGAACTGCATGTCCTACTAGTCGGATAGAAGCCTACCCACCTACCAGCCTACCTTGTTCATATCGAGCCGGACAGGAGAGACACTTTAAAGTTAATAGAAGCAATTCCTTTTATAAGCTTGAAAATAGGCGCTGTAAGTAAATCAAATAGATAGGGGAGTTCCGAACCAGCAGCAAGCCCTTTCTCGCCCTTTCTAATGTCCTAGGCGAAGGCAGCGCTGGTGAAAGCCCAATAGATCCCATTTTTTTTATCGCTCCACATAGCTCACGACCCGGCACGAAGAAATCTCTTAGATGGGCGGATGCGAATCTGGATCTATCAACGGAGCAATTCCATTCCAGTCGTAGTCTCAATCCCATATTCAATGAAAGTCGTAGCCGTGTCTGACCCCCTCAATCTTTCTTTCCGGAGTGAGTCAGGCGGCAAACAAAGCCTTTAATCCTGATAAAAGAAATAGTTTTCCCACCCTCCAAGTATCCATAAATGGAATCGGTTTGAGTGAATTTCTTACCGCAGTCAAAGCCAATAGGGAAAGTCAGGTCAAGAGAGAGTCTCTTTCCGATTAGTGCATCTCGCACTTCCAATTCATTCCGAGTTAGAAAAAGTAAGTTCCTTCCCTCCCTTTTACTTTTTCTAGGGTAAAGTCCTCTTAAATGGATTACTAGTTCCTTCCTTCCCTGTGGTTGACTGGTTTTTCTTCCTTTTTCCATACTTCAGGAGGAAGAGATCGCCGGGTTCAACTTCCACTGGTGATGGCGATTCCTTCTTGAAAACAGTATATTCAGTTGAATCTTCATATTATAATAATAACATCGAATCAATTCCTATTCGAAAAGAGGATTTCATCATACCTGGCTTTCCTAACCTTACAACTGGCACTGAGACTTTCCTTTATCAAGCTGGAAATAGGGAACTCGTTTTTGGAACTGCCTTTGATCTTAGGCTCGCAGCTACTAGGTGCGTACCCTTGAACCTAGCCCTCTTTTGGGGCACAGGCATTGAAAGACGGCTTTCGGAATAGGCTTTTTGGTACTAGCTTGAGGAAGAGAAGGGATTTACTATATAAGTAATTAAGTTAAGTAATGGCTTGTGCTAAAGGAACTGAGAGATGCCATGCCACGATCTTTAGTATTCCTGCTATCCCAAAGAGCGGGGAAGGCTAGAAGGAAGGGATTGAGCTTGAAGGCTTTCACGGATTGATGCCGAGACTAGATTCGAAACTAGACTTGGGCTTGGGTAAGGCCAGGTATTCAGTGTCTGGTTCGATAGGACCAGGAAGAAGAAGGTTTGGCAAGTGAAGGGGAATTCCGCTATAAGAGAAAGAGTGCCTCGAGAATAGGCTTTGAGCGAGAATCCGATTCAACTCGTTCTTTCTTTTTGGGTTTGGTACTTCGGCCACAGGATCTCATCTCGTCTTTTTTTAAGAAATAGAGGCCTTGTAAGTAGTAAACTCCTTAAGCCGAAGAGTCGTTAAGCCGAGAAAGCTAACAAATTTCTTGCCTTTTCATCTCAGATCAGGAAGGGAGTTTGATTAAAACCTTCAAGGTGTTAGGAATCGATTGAATCATCCCTGTACTTCTACTCGATAGAGTGATCGAATCGGACGCTGTGCCATTGATTTAATTTCGCTAATCGACCGCTAAGATAGATTCGCCTCGAGGGTTGTGCGATAACGCTTGTTCTCTCTTTCTTTTCCCACTCCGCGCTAACTCGAAATTTCATAGAATAGACAGATCGGATCGTAACCAGGCGAAAGAAAGTTCGACTTCTTCACCCGTTGAAGAAGCCGTGATTGCTTGAGTTGAATCAGTTGAGTTTGGTCCTAACGTATATAAGAGAGAGGCTGCTTTTAGGAGTGATCTTTCTAGGTCTTTCCTAAGAGAAAGGGAATAAATAGGTTGAAAGAATGAGGTCCATCTGCCATCAACTTTAAGTAAAGTAATCGAATTCTCGAATTCGAAGTCAAAGCCCTAGAGCACGGAACTAGAAATCCTAGAAGTCACTTGCACTTTTTCTTACCGGACGAGCTAACCTAACGAGCTTCCCTTCTACTACCGGAAAGAGAAGTTTACCACCGCCTACGCCTACATATTCCACTCACCCTATCCTCTTTGATTCTATTCCAAGGCGAGGTAACGGGACGCCTAAAGTCTTTCAACTAGTTTATGGTCCTAATCAGAGATGGGTCCATTGGTCTGCCCTCAAAAAAAAAGAGTGACAGATGGATAGACCACACCTTTGACGGCTGGTTAAGACCAAAGGGCTGCACCAAGAAAGAATTACCTGAGACTCCACCAAGCTTGCGCCCAGAGGGGTTCAAGTATAGGTACCTTGAAGTCGACTCCCTTCAACGTTACCATATCATAAATCTTCCACATTTAAACCAACTGAGGGTCAGTCCGTCTGATATTCCAATGGGAGCATCAAAGAAATCCTCGATCCGGACATCAGGTGACAAAGCTAAACTAGTTTACCAATGGCAGTACTTAAGCCAATCCCTTACCCATAAACGAAGAAGTGACCACTCGAGACAATCTTGGACTTTCTCAGTGACAAAGAACTCGTCTGGGGTAAGACGTAGATCCCGAGGCTTCATTTCGTTACGAAGAACTGAAATGATATGACCTCGTAGATACGGGAAGACCACGACCTAACCAAAGCTCCATTGCTTGCTTTGGCAGGCGCATTTTAGTGTCCATTGCCCTCACTCTTTCAAACCTAAGTGAAGGGCAAAGGTCAAGCCTAGAAAGAACCCTGTATCTGGCACCTCCAATACGACATAATGTGCTAAAGCGTCGTATAGGATATCGAGCATTAATTGCCTAAAACCCATAAGGATGGTACCAATTGTTTAAAGTTTTAATAGATACAGGACTAAGTAAGGTCCACTCTCAATTCATAGACCCTAAAGTTCTTTCTTTGCAAACTCAACTGAACCATTATTGGAAATTTAGGATTTTTGAAAAGAAAATTGGAACCCAACATTGATCCAAGGATTGTTCATACACCCTTGCTACTTCCTGGTCGGCTATGACAACATCGTCGCCAAGAACCGCGTATTTAGTAAACTTCTCACCTGTTCTGCACACCGCCATATCAATATATATATGGTGGGTAAGTGCGAAGAGAGGCCATGAGGACAAATAGCCTAGCGGTTGACCAGCCACGGTCTCCATATGGCTCCCTTGGGGAAGGGAAGAGAACGTAGCTGTAGAAAGCAGTAGCAGGAAGGCTGGCCCCCTAACTTATTAAGGGAAAGAGACCTAGATAGAGTCGTGGACAACATGAATTCGTGACATACCGAGATTGATTCATTTCATTGATGGCAATGAGTCAAGTTACCTAACGTGACACACTATATACACCAGCAGAGATCACTACGGATTTGAACCTTAGCACCCCCTCTTGTTATTGTTAGGGATAGCTGAACAGAGCAGAACGACTTCTCGCTATGTTGTGCCTAGTAGTACCCGAAGCATTGACATTGAAAGAAGTCCCTCAAGCATTGAAAAAAGAAAAAAGACAAGGAGCGAAGTCTATTAGAGAATCCTGACTAGTCTCATCGACTACTCAAAACTCAACTCATACACAGGGAAGGAAAGACATTGATACTTCTACTGATACCGAGCCGGAAGAGCACTGGATAGAGACTATAGGGTCTCATCCCTGCTTCAACCAGAGATGGGGAGACGGCATCGTAGCATGAAATGAGCCAATGCCAAGTGCTCTCCTTGTCTGCTTCCTCCAAAGCATTGAATAAATGAAGAGAGTGACCCTAGAAGAGGAGGCTTCCTCTGACATTCTACTCCTACTCATACTTTACTCTCAACTCTGAGAATCTCAACTCATATCGGAGCAGGGAAAGAAGAGATGCTGGTAATTATATACGTAGTAATGAATGCCCGACCTCTCTAGTGGAGCAATCCTATGGTTAGGAACATAACACATCAATCCTCTGTACCGAAGTAAGGTTGACTGCGGACGATAGTTTAAGTCCGCCAGCAGTCAGGATTTATTTTCGTTGAAGTGTAGTGCAACTATCTGAGCTCTTCCGAAGACGAATCTCCTTCACTCACGGAACACAAAGAAAATCTCAACGAATTAATAACCCTAACAATCAAGCAATGGCTTCCTTTTCTTACATTCCACTGGCTTCTTTCTTTGCTTTGAGGAATGTGTTTCGCTCTTCTCTTATTCAATTTCTTACGCGGAAGACTGGTTAATTTCCGAATTTGCTTTGAGACCATTAGGTTTCAGTTAGTCCGTTCCTGTCCAATCTCAGTTGTTTATGGTTGAATAAGGGGCGCCCAAATCCACTATTTCGTTTGAGGGGTAAGAAAGCCCGTGTTTTTCGTCAACGTAATGTGTAATGTAAGAAAATGGTATCAAAACAACCAGAAAATGGTAAGAAAAAGGCTCGCACAACGAACAAATCCGCGTAGGACGGGCCAAGCAAGAAGGAAAGCACAGGTTTAGGGCTCAATCTAAGCAAGCGGGCTGAATCCAAGCCAGAATATAGAAGATTGCACAGAAGCACCCCCGGAGGAGGCCTAAGCCTTTTAACCAACATATCTTTCTCTTGCTCACGAATGCCGCCAATAGAATATTTTGTTGGCTTGAGAATAGTTAAAATGTTAAATTAAACAAAAGCCCTAAAGAGGGGACTAAGCCATGACTTTAAGAGATTGGAATAGACCTCAGGAATAGCCAACTAATGAAAGAAGAAGTGATGCGCTAACTAACAAGTGAGTTCAGCAATGAACGAAGGATTTATGAACTACTTTGACCACTGAGAATCCGACCGGGAAGAAGTGAGTGCGAACGAACGATGAACTAACAAACCAACGCGTAAGGAGGCTGAGAAGAACTACTCGTAGGCCAAACCAACGTAAGCGAAAGTAGGGAATAGTTTTTCTTTTCTCAAGGGAGATGGGAGAAAGGATTGGAATAGGCCAACGGAGACTTTGATTGATGAGGACTACGGTCCGGCGAGAACACTTCTTATGGGTGATCTTTTATATAAAGAATATTCACTCAGGAATGGCATAAGTATAGTTTCCCCATTTTCCCGTTTACCTTTCTCTCTACCCGGGAGGTTATCCCCGTTGAGTAGGTCTCTAAAAGTCATTCTTTGAGGTCAGTTGCTTCCCCTGCTTTTTCTTCCTTGCTTCAGGAAAGCAGATAGTTCAGAAGTGAATTAGCTCATCTCAACTTAGGTTCAGGGGAATGAGGGGCAAGTAAACTTGTTAAAGTATGGAATTGACGCCTTTTAACTGATCTTGACGCTGGAAAACTCGCTTTATGGCTTGCGCTAGCAACGTCAGCAAAGAGGGATTGGTTTGGTCTTACCCCCTGGTACTCACATTCCCATTGCAGTGAAGCTGAAGTTCGAATAACCTAGCAGTCTTACACCCGCGGCGAAACACAAGGAAATGGAGGTCTATGTCGATGACATGATGGCCAAGTCTTGGGCTAAAGAAGACCGTGATTTTGAAGAAAGTGTTTGACAGATTGCGGAAATACAGTCTTCGAATTCATCCGCAAAAGCATATAAAGCCGGGAGGAGGTTTGGTGCTTCGTCAGGTAAGCTACTCGGGTTCATTGTCAGCAGAAGAGAAATCGAAGTCGACCTGCAAAAGCCAAAGCAATTATCGACATGCCGGTACCAAGAATGAAAGAAGGGCTTGGGCAGGCTACAATACATCAGCAAGTTCATTGCCCAGCTCACACCCATCTGTGAGCCGATCTTTAAACTGCTCAGAAAGAAGACCCCGTCTTTCAGATCAGAAAAGATAGACACAAGGAATGAGGATTGCCAAAAGGCCTTTCACAAAGTGAAGAAATATCTACTCAATCCTCCCCGCCAACGCCTGGTCGACCTCTCCTGATGTATCTGTCAGTAATGAAAGCATCCATGAGTTGTGTCCTTGGTCAGCACGATGAAAGGGGTAGGAAGGAAAGAGCCATTTACTATACTCAGCAAGAAGTTCACTGATTATGAGACAAGGTATACGGTTCTAGAAAAGACCTGTTGTGCTCTTACATGGGCCTCGAAAGGCCTACGCCACTACATGTTGAACTATACGACCATGCTGATTGCAAGGATGGACCCGCTGAAGTATCTCTTTGAAAAGCCAGCCCTCACGGGCTGTACAGCAAGGTGGCAGATGTTACTATCAGAGTTCGATATTGTGTACGTCACCCAGAAGCTCTAAATGAGTAAGACAAGGGGCAGACAATAGCAGACCACCTGCGGATCATCCCGTGCCTGACTATGAGCTTTATTTTGGGACGAATTTCCCGGACGAAGCTATTCCATTTGCGGTAGGCGAAGAAGAATACGAAACTTCTCATGATTGGCAAATATTCTTTGATGGTGCAGTAAATCAGAACGGAAATGGAGTTGGACCCTTTCTACATGCTATCTTAAAGCTCGCCAAAAGGAGCCCATATTCCCATAGCTGTCAAGTATCTGTTCTTTCAGGTTTAGCACCATAGGCTAAGTCTTGCATTCATTCCTCAGGTGAAGTTAGTTGGTGGAATATCCCTACCCCAAAAACAAAAGAATAAGACTTCTATCCTTGAGGTAATTGTATTGGCCTTAGTCTGTCTTTCCGGTTAACGATTCTCTCCTAAAACTACTTTATGAATTGCTCAAAGACTATTTCCCGATTGGACATGAAAACATCCTTAATTCTTACTATTCTTAAGCGGTCAGTCTAATGCTAGCTAGATGCTTCACACATTCCATTCTATGCCGCTTTCCTGAAACTAGCTGCCGGCCTCATAGGGCGTGCGAAGGGGATGGCTTCTAGCTGTTCAAACTCCCTATCATCGTATGTAAGATGAAGAGAGAGATGTTCGATATTGCTTTTCCTCTGCTTACGTGCGCTTTGATGGCTTTGCTGCTTGCTTTCTGATAGCTGCAGCTGCGACAACTCCATATCTATCAGGTCTCGGGGGATGCATCTCATTGAATGTTTTCAGCATCTCTCTATGAAGCCGGACTCCCCTTTTCACTGAGCTATTCTCCTGCGCTGATCGATTGGGCTTGCTCTGCTCTCAGCCTATGTATGCGAGTTCACTTCGCGCCCTCTTCGGTCAAGTGGTAAAGGCGCCTCTCGCTAATCAATAATAGAATGCGATCCCTTCTTTCTTCCATTCCCTTCAGCTGAATGAATGGGGGCATGGCAGACTCGTTGGTTAAAGTAAGGATCTCATTCTTGCTATGGATGAGCAACCTAGAGATTCCTAAGAAAGAATCATTCTATCTACCTTCCACTCTTCCTTTCCTTAGAACCTTAGAAGAATCCCGCCTACACTCCTGCAACCCGGAGGTGACCAATGTTGGAAATTCATTTCAGGCTGTCAGGCGAAAGACGCGGATAGGAAAAAAGTCTTCTTTTGCGATTAGACCAGAAGGGAAAGGTCGAAGCTCAAGATCTCAGGCTTAAGTAAGAGTCAGCACCTGCAACTACCTTTCCTTTTATCCTCATCTTGACTTATGTCTCATTAACCATGACCACTTGCTGCTAAGGCTTTTTGACTTTCTTACATTCGCCATCTCGTGAGTAGCTGTCACTGGTCTGGGTCAGATTCTGAGGTATACCGATAGAATACAAAAAATAAAACCTATAGGAGATATGGGAAAATAGCCAGTGAAGATAGCTTTTTTCTAGCGTAATCGAAGAGATCAGCATATTCCTTTCGATCCAGCACCTTACGTTCTACAATATAGATTGGATCTTGGCCTGAGGTAGGGAGCTTGAGAGTACCTTGATAAGGAAGACTGTGAATTATTGGCATATATCACCCCGCTTCTCTATAAAGAAAAAAGGAAGAATTCAGTTTGCGTACGTCTTATTCCGTATCCTATACTCGCCTACTTGAAAGCGAATTGCTACTGTAC
>Ga0081455_10002497_pt1 | contig 21841 bp, 11 predicted proteins | sample TabmetS3T2R1_FD_70207 | JGI IMG/M metagenome (GOLD analysis project Ga0081455, IMG submission 70207) | Tabebuia heterophylla rhizosphere microbial communities from the University of Puerto Rico - S3T2R1 | ecosystem: Host-associated > Plants > Roots > Rhizosphere ...
ACGTGCACAATGGGTGGCGTGGTGACAACACCCGCGCCCGCCGCAGGTCAACGGCTGTCTGAGCCTGCCGGGCTCGACGGATTCCATCCGGCCGTCGCGGAGTGGTTCCGCCGGCGCTTTCCGGAGGGGCCGACCGAGCCGCAGATGCAGGGCTGGCCGCACATCGTCGCTGGTCACGACACCCTGATCGCGGCACCAACCGGGTCGGGCAAGACGCTGGCCGGGTTCCTCGTGTCGATCGATGCGATCTATCGGGCGTACGAGGCGGGCGACGATGTTACGGACGTGACCCGTGTGGTGTACGTGTCGCCATTGAAGGCCCTGGCAGTCGACATCGCCGAGAACCTCGAGCGTCCTTTGGTCGAGATCGCCGAGGTGGCCCGAGAGCTCGGGTACGCGCCCCCGGACATCCGGGTCGCGGTGCGCACCGGCGACACGACCAGCTCACAGCGGGCCACCATGCTGCGCCGGCCGCCGAGCTTCGTGGTGACGACGCCTGAGTCGTTGTACCTCCTGGTCACCAGTGAGCGCGGTCGCCAGGCGTTGCGTACCGCCGAGACCGTGATCGTCGACGAGATCCACGCGGTCGCTCGCGACAAGCGCGGCGCCCACCTGGCGCTATCACTCGAACGGCTGGAGGCGTTGTGCGATCGGCGTCCGGTGCGGATCGGGTTGTCGGCGACGCAACGCCCGGTCGAGACGGTCGGCCGGCTGCTGGTGGGTGACCGGCGACTGCCCGACATCATCGACATCGGCCATCAGCGCGATCTCGATCTGGCTCTCGAGCTGCCTGAGGGCGACCTCGAAGCGGTCGTGTCAGCCGAGCAGATCGGCGACATCCTCGATCGCATCGCGACCCACGTCGAGCAGCACCAGACGACACTGGTGTTCGTCAACACCCGCCGGATGGCCGAACGCCTCGCCCACGAGCTCGGTCAGCGGGTGGGGGACGACTGCGTCGCCGCCCACCACGGCAGCCTGTCCAAGGCGCGCCGCTACCGGGTCGAGTCGCGGTTGCGGGCCGGGGATCTCAAGGCACTGGTGGCGACCGCCTCGCTCGAGTTGGGCATCGACATCGGACCGGTCGAGCTGGTCTGCCAGATCGGGTCGCCACGCAGCATCGCCACGTTCCTTCAGCGGGTCGGCCGGTCCAACCACAGCCGGGCGGGCACCCCGAAGGGCCGCCTCTACCCGATGACCCGCGACGAGCTCGTCGAGTGCACGGCGCTGCTGGGCGCGGTACGGGCCGGCCGGCTCGACACGATCGTGGTGCCTCGGCTCCCGCTCGACATCCTGGCCCAGCAGCTGGTCGCCGAGGTCGCCGCCCGCGAGTGGCGCACCGACGAGCTGTACGACCTCGTACGCGGAGCCGCCCACTACACCGGGCTCACCCGTACGCAGTTCGACGAAGTCCTGGGACTCGTCAGCGACGGAGTCGAGACCGGGCGCGGCAAGCGCGGGGCGTACCTCCATCACGATCGGATCAACGGCGAGGTGCGGCCCCGTAAGAGCGCCCGGATCGCGGCGGCGACATCCGGCGGCGCGATCCCCGAGATCGGTGACTATCGCGTCGTCGCCGAGCCCGACGACACGTTCATCGGGACGGTGAACGAGGACTGGGCCGTCGAGTCGATGGCCGGCGACGTGTTCATGCTCGGCACCCACTCGTGGCAGATCCACCGCATCGAGTCGGGTGTCGTCCGGGTCCGCGATGCCGGCGACACGCCGCCGACCGTGCCGTTCTGGGTCGGAGAGGCGCCGGCCCGCACCGACGAGCTGTCCGAAGAGGTGTCCGAGCTGCGCCGGCGGATCGACGAATACCTCGTGGCCGGCGACCCGGACGGTGCTCGCGGGTGGCTCTGCGAGATCGCCGGCATCGATACCGACACCGCCACGATGATCGTCGACTACATCGCGGTCGGCCGCGCGTCGCTGGGGGCGATGCCGACGCAGCAGACTCTGGTGATCGAACGGTTCTTCGACGAGACGGGCGGGATGCAGCTCGTGGTTCACTCGCCGCTCGGAGGGAGGATCAATCGCGGTCTCGGACTGGCGCTGCGCAAGAAGTTCTGCCGTACGTTCAACTTCGAGCTGCAGGCGGCCGCCACCGACGACGCCGTGGTCCTGTCACTCGGCCCGCATCACAGCTTCCCGCTCGACGAGGTCGTTCGATACCTCAACAGCCGCACCCTCCGCGAGACGCTCGAGCAGGCGATTCTCGACAAGCCGATGTTCCAGTCGCGGTGGCGGTGGAACCTCAACCGCTCGTTGCTCGTGCTGCGCTTCCGGAGTGGCCGACGCAATCCACCGCCGATCCAGCGGATGGAGTCCGACGACCTGATGGCGGCCCTGTTCCCCGACGCGGCGGCTTGCCAGGAGAACGTCACCGGTCCGATGGAGGTGCCCGACCACGTCCTGGTCCGCCAGACGGTCGAGGACACGCTCCACGAGGCGATCGACCTCGACGGGCTGGTCGAGGTGTGGAAGCGCATCGAGCGCGGCGACATCACGGTGCACTCCATCGACACGACCGAGCCGTCGGTGCTCGCCCACGAGATCCTCACCGCCCGCCCGTACGCCTTCCTCGACGACGAGGACGAGGTCCAGAACCGGCGTACCAGTGCCGTCCCGCTCCGGCGCGGCATGTCGACCGATCTGACGGCGATCGGCCGGCTCGATCCGGCGGCGATCGAGCGGGTGCACGACGAGATCCGGCCGGAACCCGAGACTCCGGACGATCTGCACGATCTGCTCTCGTCGCTCGTGGTGACTCGGGCCTGCGGCGAGTGGCAGGAGCTGTGCGCTGCGCTCGTCCGGCGCGGTCGCGTGCAGACGATCCGGCACGACGACACCGTCCTGTGGTGCACCACCGAGGGACGGGAGGTGGCGTCGCGGGCGCTGGCTGGCGACGACGATGCAGTTGTGACCGCCGTTCGGGGTCACCTCGAGATCAGCGGCCTGACGACGGTCGACACCCTCGCGGAGGCGACCTGCCTGCCGTCGCCGCGGGTCACCGCCGGGCTGGCCGCACTGCAGGGGGAGGGGTTCGCGTTCCAGGGCCGCTACTCCGACGGCGATGGCGGTGTCGAGTGGGTGGCCCGCCGCCTGCTGACCCGGATGCATTCCTACTCCCGCAAGTCGCGCCGCAAGGCGGTCACGTCGGCAACGCCGCTGGACTTCATGCGCTTCCTGTTGCGGTGGCAGCACGTCGCCCCCGGTGCTGAGCTCGCCGGTGAGGAGGGGCTGCTGGCGGTTCTCGAGCAGCTCCAGGGCTACGAGACCGCGGCCGTCGCGTGGGAGCGCGAGCTGATCGCCCGTCGGCTGCGCCAGTTCGAGCCGGGCTGGCTCGACCGGCTGTGCCACGAGGGCGCGGTCGCGTGGCTGCGGCTGACTCCGAGCGACCGTGACCCCGACGCGCCGCCGGGCTCGCCGTCGAGAGCGACTCCGATCTCGGTCGTGTTGCGGTCCGATCTGCCGTGGCTGCTGGCCGCCGCCCGCGACGACTGTCAGACCGCTGTGCCCGAGGTCGGGGCGACCGCCGAGATCATCGAAGTGCTGCGCACTCGCGGTGCGTGCTTCGCGTCGGAACTGGCAAATGAGACGCACCGGTTGCCCGAAGACATCGAGCGAGGGTTGTGGGACGGCATCGCCCGTGGGCTGCTGATGTCTGACGGGTTCGGCGCGATCCGAGCCCGAGTGACCCGCGACCGGCGTCCCCAGCACCTCTACCGCGTCGGCCGGATGTCGACGTTGCGCCGGGCGGCTCGCAGCTCGGCGGCGGCTGCCGGCCGATGGTCGTCGGTCTCGTCGGTCGTCCCGGCCGACGACAGGTGGGACCGCGACGAGCTGGCCGAAGCGGTCGCCGAGCAGTTGCTCAACCGATGGGGCGTCGTGTTCCGCGACCTGGCGATCCGCGAGTCGGTGCGACTGCCCTGGCGCGACCTGCAGTGGGCGCTGCGCCGCCTCGAAGACCGCGGTCTGATCCGCGGCGGCCGGTTCGTGACCGGGTTCAGCGGCGAGCAGTACGCCCTGCCGGAGGCGATGGAGCAACTCGCCCACATTCGCAAGCTACCCGCGGTGGGCGAGCAGGTGACGATCAACGCCACCGATCCGCTCAACCTCGTCGGCGTGATCGTCCCGGGCGCAGCGGTCCCGAGCATCCACACCAACCACGTCACGTACGTCGACGGAGTTCCGACCGCGGATCAGCAGGTCAGCGACCATCGCCGGCTCGGCTGACGCATCCTGGAGGGTAGGGACGCCCACCCGGGAGGAGCCGCCATGTCGGGGATGTACCCGGACGCCAGCCTGCCGCCGGACCTGCCTCAGGAGGTGCCGCCGCATGACCCGCGGCATCCGGGGACGCCGCCGCCGACGCCGTCGAGGCGGCCGGCGATCCCGAGCTGGGAGGAGGTCCACGTCCCGGACCTCGTCGCCGAGCGGATGCTCGCCGAGCGGATCATCCACCTGGGCGGTCACCTCGACAACAGGCTGGCCAACCGAGGCACGGCCCAGCTCCTGGTCCTGGACCGCGAGAGCACGCAGCGGCCGATCGAGCTGCATCTCAGTTGCGGCGACAGCGACCTCGACCCCGCGCTGGCACTGGCCGGGACGATCGAGATGGTGCAGGCGCCGGTTCACGCGATCGTGCACGGGACGCTGCGCGGGCCGGCCGTCGCCGTACTCTGCGCCGCGACCGAACGCGGGGCGCACCAGGGCGCCGTACTCGTGCTGTCGCTGCCCCAGGCAACCGCCGAGGGTACGTCCGGTCAGCTGGCCATCCAGGCCGAACACCACGAGCGGCAGGTGGCCCGGCTACGCGATCTGATCGCAGCTGCCACCGGCTGGGAGCCGGACTGGGTCGCCGCCGAGCTGCGATCGGGTCGCGTGCTCAGCGCCGACGACGCACTCAACTACGGCCTGATCAACCGCCTGCTCTGACCGCGGCAAACCGCCCGGATCGGCGGCGTTGATCGTCCACCTAGTCCCGGATGTGCTGACCCAGACAGCGAGCGCGCACCATGGACACCGGTCCGTCGCTCGAGCGAAGGGTGTAGCGGTCGATGACCTGCTCCGCATTTCCTATCCGGGCTGTCGGGCCCAGTGCCAGCTGGCCCCGAATCACCCATGCGAAAGCCCCCGAGCCGGCGAATGGAGAGGGTGCCTGGCCCGCCTGTCCGTGCTGTCAACCTGAAATCAGCGGCGGGCCAGGCACGTCCTCTTGATGAAGAGCAAGTACCCGCCCAGCAGGCCGCTATGCCTGCGCATACCGGGACGAACGGGAATCTTTTCAGGGTGGTCGATCGCGCGGATCCCACGCCCCACGAACCGGTGACGGTTAGGGTCGGGACATGGCCGTTGCTGATGGCACCTACCAGCTGAGTGCCGAGTCCGGAAACCTTCTGGTGAAGACCAGCCGTACCGGGATGGGCCGGCGGGCCGGGCACGACCTCGTCATCGAGGTCACCCGCTGGCGAGGGGACGTCACACTTGCCGCCGAGCCGGAGATGTCGACGGTCTCGGTCGAGGTCGACATCGACTCCCTCGAGGTGCGGGAAGGCCTTGGCGGCGTCAAGCCGCTGACGGACAAGGACCGCGCGGAGATCAAGAAGACGTTGCGGGGCATCCTCGAGAGCGAGAGCCATCCCAAGATCCGGTTCGCCTCGACGAGCGTAACCGGCTCCGCCGAGTCGGCGACGGTGGAGGGCGACCTCACGATCCGGGGTGTGACCAATCCGGTGACGGTCGAGGCCGTGCTCGCCGACGGCCGGGTCCGTGGCAGCGCGACCGTGGCCCAGACCCGATGGGGCATCAAGCCCTACACGGCTTTCCTCGGCGCACTCAAGGTCGCCGACGAGATCGGCGTCGAGTTCGACGCGGCACTTGTGCCGGCAGGCGGCGACACAGCGTAAGCGCCGCGGCGGACGACCGGCGGCTCCGTTCCCTAACTCTCACGGTCCTCTCATGGCCGGCGCATGACCCTGCCCTCAGAAGGTCGACGCCGAACTGTCTTCGGTGCCCACCCGCAAGCAATGTCGGATTTCGAGGGGTCTGACCATGGGTGCAGTAACGAAAGAACAACCCGTCGGTTCCGGAAGGACCAGGGCGGGTCTGCGCAGAGAAATCGGTGTGGTCGGCCTGCTGTGGGCCTCCACCGGATCGATCATCGGATCGGGCTGGCTGTTCGGGGCCCAGGAGGGCCTGCAGACCGCGGGGCCGGCAGCGGTCATCTCCTGGGTCATCGGCGGCTTCGCGATCCTGCTGCTGGCCCTGGTCCATGCTGAGCTCGGGGCGATGTGGCCGGTGGCGGGTGGTACGGCGCGTTTCCCGCACTACGCCTTCGGCGGCGCAGCGGGGGCGTCGTTCGGCTGGTTCTCCTGGCTACAGGCGGCGACCGTGGCGCCGATCGAGGTGCTGGCGATGATCACGTACGCGCAGCACTACTCCTTCGCCCACAGCTGGGTGAAGCCCACGACGGGGGTGCTCACCACCACGGGGATCATCGTCGCCTGCGTCCTGATGCTGATCCTGTCGTCGATCAACTTCCTCGGCGTCCGCAAGCTGGCGCACACCAACAGCGCGGCCACCTGGTGGAAGGTCGCCGTCCCGCTGGCCACCATCCTGGTGGTCTCGATCACCAGCTTCCATGCCAGCAACTTCACTACGGCCGACGGGTTCAGCCCGGACGGAGCGCACGGCGTGCTCACCGCGGTGGCGGTCAGCGGCATCATCTTCGCCTACCTCGGGTTCGAGCAGGCCGACCAGTTCGCCGGTGAGAGCAGCCGTCCGCAACGCGACGTTCCGCTCGCCGTCATCGGGTCGATCGCGATCGGCATGGTGCTCTACATTGCCCTGCAGATCGTCTTCATCGGCGCCCTTCCGGCCAGCGCGATCGGCCCGACCTGGGCGACGGTCGACAACGGCCTCTACACCGCCTTCACCGGTCCGTGGGCACAGCTCGCCTCGCTGGTGAGCATCGGCTGGCTGGCCGCCGTTCTGTACGCCGACGCGATCATCTCGCCAGGCGGCACCGGCCTGATCTACACCGCGGCCACCTCGCGGGTGTCGTACGGCCAAAGCCGCAACGGCTACTTCCCGGTGGCATTCGAGCGCACCAACAACGCCGGTGTGCCCTGGCTGGGTGTCATCACGTCGTTCGTCGTGGGCTGCATCTGCTTCCTCCCGTTCCCCAGCTGGCAGTCGCTCGTCGGCCTGATCACCAGCGCGAGCGTCCTGATGTACGCTGGCGCGCCGCTCTCGTTCGGAGCGCTGCGCAGGCGGATGCCGTACGCGGAACGGCCGTTCCGGCTGCCCGCCGGCGAGGTCCTGGCCCCACTGGCCTTCGTCGTCGCCAATCTCATCATCTTGTGGACCGGCTGGACGACGGACTGGAAGCTCGGCGTCGCCATCCTGATCGGCTACGCGATCCTCGCGCTGAACCGGATTCTGCACGGCAACCCGCGCCGGCCCGAGTTCCATTGGCGTTCGGCCGCCTGGCTGCCGGTCTACCTGGCCGGCCTCGGCGTGATCGTCTATCTGAGCACCTTCGGTGGCACCGGCACGATCCCGCTGTGGTGGGACATCCTCGTGGTCGCGGCGTTCAGCCTGATCATCTACTACTGGGCGCGAGCGGTGGCCCTTCCTACCGAACGCATCGAGCAGATGGTCCGCGAGGTGGTCGTGCCCGAGGAGACCGCCCTCGCCGACTGACGTCTTGCCGCCGCACCCGTCGCCCGCCGCGTCAGCCGGTGGACCGCGCGTCGACGCTCAGCTCGGCGGCGCTGGTCCACGGGCCGCCGTTGATCTCGCTGAGCGCGACGAATCGCACGTAGCGAGCGGATGTCGACGCGAACGGCACCCACTTCTCCGCGGCGCCACGGGCGAACGTCCCGGTCGCGACCGGCTCTCCCCAGCTGGTTCCGTTGGAGCTCACGTAGACGGCGTAGTTGGCGACCGTGCCGTTGCCGCCGTTGGACCGGGGCAGATAGCGGAACGCGCACATGTCCCGCTGGGCTCCGAGGTCGAGGTGGATCTCGTGCGGGGTAGGAGGCGTCGCGCCGGACCACTCGGTGTGCCAGATCGTCGCCGGGTCGCCGTCGATCGCATTCACGGCGGCGCCGTCCTCGCCGGCGGTCTCCTCGCTGTCGACGTACGTCACCGCCGTCGGCGACGAGGGCGATGGCGCACAGGTGACCCGTACCTGCGGATCGGCCGTCCACTCGCCGGACTCGCCGCCCTCGGACCAGGTGACTCTGACGTGGGGCTGTGCGAGGCGCGCCCCGATCGCCGGCCAACCGAGCTTGACCGTCGCGTTGGACGTGGCACCGGCGGCCAGGTTGTCGAGGTGGATCGTCTCCGGCTGTACGGTGCCGTCGGCCAGCGTCACCCGGACGTCGACGTTCTCGACGTCGGTCAACGCGGTGTTGGCGATCTCGACCGGGACTGTGGCCGTGCCGTCGGCGTCGTAGACGACCTGGCCCGGGAGCCGCGCCACCACCGGCAGCCGCTCGGTCTTGAGCGCCATCGCGAAGACGTGCGTCGCGGCGTTCTGCGGCAGCGTCACGGCTACGACGTCCTTGCCCGGCGTGATCGCGATCTTGTTGTAGAAGACCCGGTACGCGACGGTCGGGAACGCCGGTCCGGTCGGGGTGTTCTTGCCCAGCGTGGTCGCCGCGATCTGCGCGCCGTAGGCAGCCGGATCGGCGCAGCACCAGTTCGGGAAGCCGACGGCGGCCTGGCTGGTCGAACCGTCGGCGTAATGCACGGTGATCGGTCCATTGGCCGTACCCGTCCCGGTGCCGAGGAACGCGAGATGCGTCGCTCGCCCGGACAGCGCGATCGTCTGGCCCTGCGCGAGCGTGTTGTCCGGATCGCCGGCGCCCACGTCGGGCCAGGTGAACGTGGCGCCGTCGTGCTCGAACGTCGCACCCGGCGAGAGTCCCTGTGCCGCCAGCCGCTCGGCGATGAAGCTCGAGCCGCCGCCGTCGATGTCCGCGACGGTCGGGTCGGCCTCCGGGCTGATCGCGACGTTGTCGTACGACGCCGCCAGCGAGGCATAAGGCACGCGTACGCTGCGCGAGTCGTCGATGCGGTAGCGCTGCGACCGCGCGGTGTACTCGGCCTCGCCGCCGATCGGATAGCGCCCGGGCTCCGTCGCCTCCGACGGCGTGACGGCGAAGGCCGCGCTCACGGACTCGCCCGGGCGCACCATGGCGAACCCTGACCGGCCGTCTGCCGCGACCTGCCATCCCTCCGGCGCGGCGATCGACAGCTGCACGTCGCGCACCGGCAGTGTCGTGTCGTTGCGGAACGTCGACTCCACTTGGGTGGCCGCCCCGGGCGCCAGGAGGGTCGGCGCGGTCACCTCGACGTTGGCGTCGCGGTCGGACGGGTGGACGCCGCCGATGGCGCTGGTTCCCTGGAGCCGAAGCCGAGCTGACTGGCTCGTCGAGATCGACGGCGTCTTGACGTGCACGGTGCCACCGCGATCGTCCGGGTCGTACCACCAGCCGCGGTCGGCCTGGTCCAGCTCGGACTCCGACGCCCGCTTGGGAAGCCCGACGTCGCCGAGCAACACGGTTGCCGGCTGCGAACCGGTGTGCGCGTGCACGAGGTAGCGCCGGGTCGTCGGCTTGCCCTCGTACGAGCCACGCAGCGCGCCGATGTCGATCCTGACGTTGCCCGGCCCACTGTTCGGCGCCGCCATCGCGAAGTCCTGTTCGGCAGTGGCGCCCGCGGCGTACTCCTGGCTGCGCCCGTCGTCCTCGTAGAGGGTGAAAGAGCTGTTGCCCTGCGGGTAGACGTCCAGGTCGAGCTGGCCGGCCTGCTTGCCCAGCTGCCAGTCCGTCGTGCCCTCGGGGAACATCGGCACGATCGCGCCGCCCTTGACGAACAGCGGCATCCGCTCGAGCTGCGCCGGGTGGTCGTCCAGCGTCTGCTTGCCGTCGTAGGTGCGACCGGTCCAGTAGTCGAACCAGGTGCCGGCCGGCAGGTAGATCCCGTCTCGCTCCTCGGTGTCGGAGTAGACCGGCGCGACCAGGAAGTCGTCACCGGACAGGAACTCGTACTTCACCGCGTCGCCCCATGTGGTGGGGTCGTCGGGATACTCCAGAGCGAGCGGTCGCACCATGCCGACGCCGGAGCGATGCGCCTGCGCTGCGTAGGTGTAGAAGTACGGCAGCAGCCGCTCGTGCAGCATCAGGTAGTCGCGGTTGATGCTCGTGTACGGCTCGCCGTAGACCCACGGGTGCTTGTCCTTGGCGGCCCAGCCGTTCATCGCGTAGGTGTACGGGAGGAACATCTTCCACTGCAGATCGCGGGTGTACGTCTCGGCGCTGCCGCCGAAGATCCCGTCGACGTCGCCGGTCGTCGTGGCCTGGCCCGACATGGTCGAGCCGGCGTACGTGGGAATCTGCCAGCGGATGTAGTCCCAGCTGCCGGACTGGTCACCGCTCCACAGGGTGCCGCAGCGCTGGCTGCCGGCCCAGCCCTCGATCGTCACGACGCTCGGCCGGTCGCTGCTGTTGTCGGCGATGCCGTCGTGAGCGGTCTCGCAGGCGTCGAGGGCGAACCGGTAGCCCGGGCCGACCCACGCGATGTCGGTCTTGCGGACCCGGACCCCGTCCGCGACCTCCTGCTCCTGGTTGGTCAGGTCACTTTCGGTCCACAGCCCAAGCTCGATGTTGCGTTGGTGGAGCGCATCGCCGGTCGCCGCCAGGTCCTCGTAGCCGCAGCCATACCCGTCGTTGACCAGCATCCAGCCGAGCGGGATGTCCCGGTCGACGTAGCCGTCCGCGACGTCGAGCGAGTCGCGCAACGTCTCCCGCTCGCCCCGGTTGGCGTTGTGCAGGTAGCAGTCGGCCGAGCCCAACTCCATGCCCCACATCGGCAGCATCATCGGCCGGCCGGTCAGCTCGGTGTAGCCGTCGAGCACCTGCTTGGCGTCGCCGACGAAGTAGTACGCGTCGAAGCGCTGCTCGTCATGCGTTGTCGCCGCCGGCTCGTCGAACGCGTAGCTGCCCGGTGCGAACGTGTCGCGCAGCACTCCGTAGCCGGCCGTGGAGAGGTAGAACGGCGCCGCGTTGGGGTAGCCGTCGTCGTCCCAGTTGTAGTTGCGCTCGATCGCGATCGTCTGGCCGCGATGGGAGAAGCGACCGTTCTGCATGCCACCGCCGAAGAACTGTTCGTCGGCCCCACGAGCGAGCTGCTGGGTGACGCCGTCGTCGTTCCAGGTCAGCGGCGCGGTCTCTTCCCAGATCGGGTGGCCGTCGTCGGCGTCGTCGAGCGCGAACGTCATCGGGTCCTTGCCGACTCGCAGGACGACATCGTCGCTACGCAGCTCGTAGGCGTCGGGTCGTTCCGACCATTGCGAGTCCGCCCCGGCGTAGTCCTGCTTGACGACGATGTCGGCGTCCGGTGCCTCCGGGTCGGCCGGCGGATCGTTGGCCGGGTCGCTGAACTCGCCGTCGGGCGCCAGCCAGATCCGGAACAGGTCGTCGTCGTAGAACACCACCCGGACCCGGGCGTCGCCGGAGGCGAACGTGTAGGTGTCGCCGTCGGCCTCGAACCCGGTGATCCGACCCAGCTCGTCTGGCTCGGCGGCCGACGAGGACGGGCCGGACGCGATCACGGTCAGGCTGCCGAGCAGGAGTGGAAGACAGGAAAGAGCCAGGGCGCGGTTCATGCGCACATTCGACCCTGCTTGGACGTGCACGTCAAGAGCGAAAATCGCTCATGTTCGCTCAGTGAGACCGTGGCGCCACTCGCTGGTCAGCGGCGCCGGACGGTCTTGCGCAGCACGCAGTTGCGCTGGCCCTTGGGTCGGACATAGCTGAAGCCGGCCCGCTCGAACAGGTCTCGAGTGCCGTTGTAGAGGACCGAGACCTTCTTGCCCTCGGTGCCGTGCGGGTAGCCCTCCACGACCCCACCACCGGCCTGCGCGATCAGGTCCAGAGCACTGGCCAGGGCGGCCGCCGTCACACCGTTGCGTCGGTACTTCTTGTCCACGAACATGCAGGTGATCCGGTAGTCGGGCGGCCGGTCGAGCTCGGCTTCGTACTGCTTGCGGTGGTAGATGTTCGGGAGCTCCGCCGGGGATCCGTACTGGCACCACGCCACCGCCTCGTCGCCGTCGAACACCAGCGCAGCGTGGGCTCGATCCTCGTTGACCAACTGCTGTTTGAGCGCGCGGTTGTCCTCGGCGGGGTAGGTCTTCTCGGCGCTCATCGTGTGGAAATAGGTGCACCAGCAGCCGCCGAACACGCCGTTGTGCCGCTCCATGAGCCGGGCGTAGGCGTCCCAGGTGTCTGGAGCGAGCGGCTTGACCACGTAGTCCCTCGTTGGTTTCGGGTCGGCCATGCGGCCAGCGTAAGCGCGAATTCAGACGTTCTGATCGGCGTGTGTGCCCGCGGTCAGAATGTGGCGATCGGGTTGACCGGGCTGCCGGACGTAGCGGCGAAGCGGACCGGCGCGACTGCGAGCTGGAAGTCCCACTGGCCGAGCTCGGCAGCCGTCGACGCGCACGCCTCCAGGTCGCAGTTGTCGAGCAGCCACAAACCCATCGCGACGAGGCTCACGGCGTGAACCGGCATCAACACGTCGTCGTAGCCCGACGGCTGAACGTCCTGAGGGGTGTCAGCGCCGATCAGCGCGACCTCCCGTTCATGCAGCCACGGCAGGCAGGACGCGTGCCAGCCGGCCTGCGTGAAACCTGGTGTCGCACCGGTCTCATGCCGGACGCGGCCGTAGCCGGTCCGCAGGAGTACCGCGTCGCCGGATCGCACCCGCACGCCCTGGCGACGCTCCGCCTCCTCGAGATCGTCGGGGAACACTCCCTGCTCCGGTTCCAACCACGGCACATCGCGGGCTGCCGCGACGTCCAGAAGGATGCCGCGCGTGACGATCCCGTTGGCCGCGGCCGTAACGGCTGCCCACGCCGATCCCGTTGCGGCGTCGACCAGCGAGTGCGACCGCCCGTTGTACATCGTGCCGTCCCAGTAGATGTGGCACGGCGAGTCGAGGTGGGTGATGGTGTTGCCGTGGAAGTTGATGGACAGCTGCTCGTTCGAGAAGCCCCAGCGTCGGTCGGCGTGGAAGCGCGCCGGCATGTGCTCGGCTCCCGGCATGTCGGCGGCGCGGGGGCACGTCGTCGTCGACCGCTCCATCTCTTCTGGTACCGCAACCTCCCATCCGCACGACAGGCTCCTGCCGTGGCGCACGGCCCGCGCCGCCGCCAGCCGGACGTCGTCGGTGATGTGGTTCAGAGTGCCGAGCTCGTCGTCGTCGCCCCACCGCCCCCAGTTCGACAGCGTGTCGAAATACGCGAGCACGTCGTCCTGGGTGGGCATCTGTCGCCCTGCCGTCATCGCAGCATCGACTCCTCCGGTCACGCGGATCGAGGCACCAAGGCCCGCTGAACTGGCCTGACACTAGATCAGTGGGCCGGCCAGCCGGGAGGTAGGGCCCGGCACACCTGTGTGGTGTGGTCGCCGGCCGGCTTGCGTCCGCAGGCAGGATGGGAGCCGTGCGCAAGGCAGGGGTTGGCTCGTCGGAGGTGTCGCGTGCCAGCGTCGGCCTGAGGTCGGAGCGCGGTCCGATCCTCGCCGCGGTCATGATCACGATCGCCCTCATCGCGCTGGAGTCGACCGTGCTCGCCACGGCCGTGCCCACGATCGTGTCCGACCTCGGCGGCTACACGCAGTTTCCGTGGTTGTTCTCCGCCTACCTCCTCACCCAGGCCGCCACGGTCCCGATCTACGGCCGGCTCTCGGACATGTTCGGCCGGCGTCCGATCCTCGTCGCCGGCATCTGCTTGTTCCTGGTCGGCTCGGTGCTGTGTGGCATGGCGTGGAGCATGCCCGCGTTGATCGTCGCCCGGGCGGTCCAGGGCCTGGGCGCGGGTGCCATCCAGCCGGCCGCGATGACGATCGTCGGTGACATCTACTCGATCGCCGAACGGGCCAAGGTCCAGGGCTACCTCGCCAGTGTCTGGGGGATGTCGTCGGTCGTCGGCCCGTTGCTCGGAGGTCTGGTCACCGAGTACGTCTCGTGGCGATGGATCTTCTTCGTCAACCTGCCCATCGGTGCCCTGGCCATGTGGATGCTTCGCCGGCACTTCCACGAGGACGTGACGCCGCAGCAGCACCGCATCGACTACCTGGGATCGATGCTGCTGAGCCTCGGGTCCGCGGTGATCGTCCTCGGTCTGCTCGAGGGTGGGGTGTCCTGGAACTGGTCGTCGGTCCTCGGCATCGGTGTCCCCGTCGTGGGACTGCTGATGCTGGGCGTCTTCGCTCTTGCCGAACGCCGGGCGCCCGAGCCGGTGCTGCCGTTGTGGGTTCTCACCAAACCGCTGCTGACCTGGGGCAACCTGACGCAGCTTGGAGTGGGAGCGCTGTTGATCGGGCTGGCTTCGTACGTGCCGGCCTACGTACAGGGCGTGCTCGGGCACGGTCCACTGGTCGCGGGGCTGGCCCTGGGCGCGATGAGCGTCGGATGGCCGCTCGCCGCCAGCAACTCGGGCCGGCTCTACCTGCGGTTCGGGTTCCGTACGACGTCGCTGATCGGACTGGGCGCTCTCGTCCCCGGCACGCTGCCGCTGACCCTCTTGGACTCCGGCTCACACGTATGGCAAGTGGCGCTGTGGTGCTTCCTGATCGGCGTCGGAATGGGTCTGGTCTCCAGCCCCACGCTGATCGCCATGCAGGCCGCGGTCGGATGGGCCGAGCGCGGCGTTGTGACCGGCGCCAGCATGTTCAGCCGTACGCTCGGGAGCGCCATTGGGGTCGCCGTGTTCGGCGCACTGGCGAACGCCAGCCTGGCGGCGGGCGCATCGCCGGCGACGATCGCGAGCGCTACCCACGACGTGTTCGTCGCCCTGGCGGTCACAGCCGTACTCGTCATCGGAGCGGTGGTGGCGATGCCGGCCCGCGTCCAGACCGAGCACGAGGACCCGGCCTCCCGTACGACGTGAGGCGTCCGGGATGTCGATGCTCCGGCTCACTGTTGGCTGATCTGTACCCCACCGAGCCAGGTGCTGGTCGTCACGCGGAGTGTGGGGGCGCCTTCGGGACGATCGGCGGCCTCGCCCAGCTGCGTGTCGACTCCACCCAAGCGTCCGCGGGTCTCTATGTCGGCCACACAGTCGGGCGGCAGCAGGACTTGGGCGCCGCCGACGATGGTGGAGACGTCGAGCGTCGCCCCAGCGGGGTGGAGAGTGGCCTCCCTGAGGTCGACTTCGACACCACCCACGACGGCAAGGACTGACGCGGATCGCAGCGCCGTCGCGCGGCTTCGGAACTCCTTGCCCCCGACGACTGCGGCCAGCTGGAACTCCTCGGATTCCTCGTCGCCCTTCGCCAGCCGCTTCGAGAGCAACTGGCCGACCACGCCCGCAATTACGACGAACAACAGCGCCCGTACTGACCCTCGCATCAGCGATCGACGAGTCATGTCTCGATTGTTCCACGGCCGGCGCACGATCCCGTCGCGGATCGACCTCGTCAGACCGGGTTTCCTACGCAGATCGACCGATGCGATGGCGGCCGCATCGGATGACCCTGGGGTCATGAGGACGCTGTTCCTCCCTGTTGTCCGTCGAACAGCAGCCGCGGCGCTGGTGGCCGTCGTCGTTGCCGCCACTGCAGTGATCCTGGGTGCTGGGACGGCCACCGGTGCCGTGCCGACTGTGAACGCCGGCGCGGACCAGACCATCACGGTGGCCGACCGGGCATTCCTCAACGGTGTGGTCAGCGACGACGGTTCGCCGGAGCCGTCGCGGCTGCAGATCGACTGGAGCGTGGTCAGCGGGCCAGGAACGGTGACGATCGCGCGGCGCGACGAGGCGCACACCTCGGCGACGTTCAGTGCTGCCGGAAGCTATGTGCTGCGGCTCTCGGTCAACGACGGCACCGGCACCGCCACCGATCTGGTCACGATCACGGTGCGCGATGCCGCCGCCAGCGTGATCCGGGTGCCAGCGGATTTCGCTACGATCCAGGCCGCCCTCAACGCCGCGCCGCTGCACGGGCTCGTGTTGGTGTCGCCGGGTACGTATCGCGAGAACGTCATCGTCCCGCGTACTCTCACGCTGGCCTCGACGTACTACACGACCGGCAACCCGTCTCTCATCGACAGCACGATCATCTCGGGTCCGGCCTCGGGGACCGACACGGTGTTCGTGTCGGCGGCGGCCGGTCCGGACACCCACGTCGTGGGGTTGACCGTCCGGGACGGCAAGGACGGCATCGAGGTCGCCGGGTCGGCCGTTCTCGAGCGCAATGTGATCGTGTCCGGTTCGGACGCGGTGGACTTCCCCAAGGGGAGCACTGGCCTGGTGCACAACAACGTGATGCGCCAGAACGGAGACGACGGCGTCGACCTCGACCAGTCGACGGTGGTGGTCACCGGCAACCTGATGGAGGGCAACGCCGGAGACGGCATCGAGGCCCGCCTCACCAACCACACCGCACCCCTGCGAGACATCGTCGTGCGTGGCAATCGGATCCTGCAGAGCAGGCAGGACGGGATCCAGATCATCGACGACGACCCGATCACGACCGCTTCCGGATCGGCGACGCTGGTCACCATCGAACGGAACGTGATCGCCGGGTCTCGCCAAGCCGGGATCGGGCTGATGGACGGTGCCCAGACGTCGGAGGATTATCGCGGGGCCAGCCTGGTGGAGCGGATCGTCGTCACGAACAACACCATCGACGGCAACAACCATGGGCTCACGGGTGGCGACAACCTGGTTGCGGTGAACAACGTCTTCGCCCACCAGGTCGGCCCGGCGTTGAAGAACGTTGACGGCGCTTCACGGGTCGCCTACACGCAGTTCTTCGCCAACGGCGCGGCGAACATCAGCAGCAACATCGACGCCGCGACGTCGTACAACGGTGACCCGATGCTCGACGCGTCGTACGCGCCGCTGCCCGGGAGCCCGGTGGTCGACGCCGGGACGGCGACCTACACGCTTCCCAGCGGCGAGCTGGCGGTCGAGGTGAGCGACTTCCTGGGCGCCGCGCCGGATCTCGGGGCCGTGGAGTCCAGCGGTACGGCCCCGAGCAACCGGGCGCCGGTCGTCAACGCCGGTCCGGATCTCTCGGTCACCCTGCCGGCCACCGCCGCGCTGGCGGGAACGGCCTCCGACGACGGGATGCCGGCCGGAAGCACGCTGACGTCGCAGTGGAGCGTCGTGAGTGGGCCGGGAATCGTCACATTCGCCGATGCGAATGCCGCGAACACGACGGCGTCTTTCTCCGTCGAGGGCGACTACACGCTGCGGCTGACCGCCACCGATGGGGAGCTGAGCGCCTCCGACAACGTGGCGGTGACCGTCAACGCGGCCGGTGGCGGCGGCGGAACGACCACGACCGTCCAGAGCTCCGTCGCGGCCGGCAGCGACGACGCCGAGGAGTCGACGAGCGGGTCGGTGAGTCTGAGCAGCAGTGACCTGGAGCTGGTGACCGACGGCAACACGGTGCAGACCGTGGGCCTCCGCTTCGCCGGCGTCCAGGTGCCGCGGGGTGCGCAGGTGACCGCGGCGTCCGTCCAGTTCTCGACCGATGAAGTGTCGACCGACGCCGCGGCCCTCACGATCCGTGGACAGGCTGTGGACCACGCCACGACCTTCACCACCGCGGCCCGCAACGTCTCGTCGCGCCAGCGGACGACTGCCGCGGTGAGCTGGAACCCACCTGGCTGGCCCAGTGTGGGAGCCCGCGCCGACGCCCAGCGGACACCGAACCTCGCGCCGGTCGTCCAAGAGGTGGTCAACCGGGCCGGCTGGACGTCCGGAAACGCGATGGCGCTGGTGCTCACCGGGACCGGACGGCGCACCGCCGACGCCTTCGAGGACGGACCCGCGCCGACACTGCAGATCACCTATTCCACGAACGGCGGAGGCGGCCCGACGAACACGCCACCGGTCGTGAACGCCGGTGCGGATCAGTCGGTCACCCTGCCGGCGGCGGCCAGCCTTGCCGGATCGGTCTCCGACGACGGTCTCCCCGCCGGCAGTACGCCGACGGCGCTGTGGAGCGTGGTCAGCGGGCCCGGCACGGTGACCTTCGCCGATGCCAACGCGGCCAGCACATCGGCGACCTTCTCCGCAGCCGGCCCCTACGAACTACGACTGACCGGCTCCGACGGCGAGCTCAGCGCCAGCGACACCCTCAGCGTCACGGTGACCGCAGCCGGGGGAGGCGGCACCGTCACGGTGACCGAGGCCCGCGTCGCGGCCAGCAATGACGACGCCGAACAGTCGACCAGCGGCTCGGTGAACCTGACGAGCAGCGACCTCGAGCTGGTCACCGACGGCAACACGGTCCAGACCGTGGGCATGCGCTTCCCGGCGCTCGCGATACCGGCCGGGGCGACCGTCGTCCGAGCCTGGATTCAGTTCTCGACCGACGAGGCGACGACCGCGGCCACCAACCTGACCATCGCGGCTCAGGCGGCGGACAACGCGACGGCCTTCGTCAACACCAGCGGCAACCTGTCGAGCCGGCCGCGGACCACCGCCACGGTTCCGTGGAGCCCGCCCGGATGGCCGACCGTCGGTCAGCGAGCGGTGGACCAGCGCACGCCAGACCTGGTCGCACCCCTGCAGCAGGTGCTGTCCCGTCCGGGCTGGGCGTCAGGCAACGCGGTGGCCTTCCTGGTCACCGGGACCGGCAGCCGGGTCGCCGTCGCCTTCGACGGTTCAGCCGCCAACGCACCCGTACTGCATGTGGAATGGCGTTAATGAGGCTCCGGCGCCAGTAGCCGTCCGCTTAACGCCAAGCCCCGCTGCACACGTGGTGAGGAGGTCCGGTCGGCGCGGACGGAGTGCTCTGCGGTGGTGCGGGCGGCGGCGGGCCGATCACCTGGCCAACGGTCCGTACCACCGTGCCGTCGTCCTCGCGTGACTTCAGCCAGTCGAGGAAAGCAGTGAACGTCCCGGTGGGTAGCGAGTTTTCGGCGGTGCAGCCGTTGTTGCAGATGCCGTGGAAGTTGAGGATCACCCAGCCACCGCCATGCGTCTCGGCATCGGTCACGTAGCTCTTCAGCTGCGAGAGGGTGGTGCTGGTGCCCGCGGGCTCCGGCGTACTCAGGTTGAATGCGTCAGCGGGTGGGATCGTTTCCGCGTAGGGACAGCCGCGGCATACACCGTCGCTGTAGAGGTTGCCGGCACTGCGGGCGGTCAGGTAGCCGCACTGCCGGACGATCTTCTCGGCAGCGGGGTTCACGGCGGCCTCTGGATAGGCGAACGAGGTGACTGGCGCGAAGCCCCGGTCGATCAGGTTCTGCCGGTCGACGCACACTTCGCGTTGCGCGTTGACGGGATCGGTGTCGGGGAGGTTGGCGTGACGGAGAGTGTGTCCGCCGATCTCATTGCCGGCAGCTGCCAAGGCACGAATCTGCCACCATGTCATGTAATACCAGGAGGAGCCCACCATGGCCGAGTTGATGTAATACGTGCCGACCATCCCGCGCGAGGCCAGCATCGACAGCGTCGAGTAGTGCGACAGCTGACCGTCGTCGAACGTCAGGCTCACGAAGGTTCTCGGCGCCGCCGACGCGGACTGGCTCGCCTGCTGCCCGGGCATGAATGCCAGCAGGCCGACCAGGGCAAGGAGGATCGCAGAGCGCTGAGATGGCCACCAACGCATGACTGCCCCCTGAACGTAGCCTTGCGGGCCTAGTTAACCGATCCCGAACTCGGGGGTCACGGGCCGAGTCGACCCCCCGGTTGAGGCCCTTAGTCCCGCCGCGAGGACGGAGCGGGGTCATTCGGCCCTAGACGTCGGCTCGCCAGATCACCAAAGATCTGCCACGGGTGTCCGGCCTTCCTCGGGATCGTCCGGCCGAGGGCGGCGCCATCTCACGGGGAAATGGTGGTCATGCGCAGTGGAGCTGTTCGCGTCGCCATCGCGGTAGCGGCGATCGCCGTAGTCGCCTGCTCTTCTTCGTCCGGGATCACGGTTGATCCGGACACCCCTCACGCGCGGACGTCCATGACCGCCGGCCACGCCGCGATGCGCGGAGCTCCAGAGCCAGGCATCGGACCGCACACCGCGGAGCATGACGGCTCGCGGGCGTACAACGATCCCTACGCGTCACCCGGAAGGGCGGTCCAGGTTGTCCCACACCCCACCACCTCGCCGTCGCCAGGCGTGATGAGCGTGCGAATCTCCGGCAACAAGTTCATCGACAAGGACGACCAGCCGATCCGCCTGGTCGGCGTGAACTTCACCGGCGCACAGTATGCCTGTGCCGAGGGGTCGGGCTTCTTCGATGCACCGGCGACGGACGCGACGATCACTGCCTTGAAGTCATGGGGTGTCAATGCCGTCCGGCTGCCACTCAACGAGAGCTGTTGGCTTGGGATCAACGGCGTCGCAGCGGCTCTCGGCGGGGCCAACTACCGGGCCGCGGTTGGCGACTGGGTCAAGAAGCTGAACGACAACGGCTTCTACGTGATCGTGGACCAGCACCATAGTCACAACGGCATCGGCACGGCGACCGGTCAACAGGCGATGCCCAACCGAGACCACGCCGACGACTATTGGAAGAGCGTGGCGGACCATTTCAAGGACAGTCCAGCCGTCCTGTTCGACCTCTTCAACGAGCCGTATCCCGACGACAACCGCGACACGACGGCTGCCTGGAGGTGTGTACGTGACGGCGGCGACTGCGACGGAGTCGGCTTCGTGGCGGCCGGCATGCAGGAGATGCTGGACTCGGTCCGCTCGACCGGCGCCCAGAACCCGGTGCTCATTGCCGGACCCGAGTACGCCGGCAGCCTGAAGCGCTGGCTGGAGTTCAAGCCACATGATCCAGCGGACCAGATCGCCGCGTCGGTGCACATCTACGGCAAGCCGCTCGGCTCACCGTACGACGACCCGAGCCGGTGGGATTCCGAAATCGCCACGGTAGCCGCAAAGGTGCCGGTCGTCATCGGTGAAATGGGTGACACCGATTGCTCGCACAAATTCATCGACAAGCTCATGCCCTGGGCAGACGACAACGGCCTGAGCTATTTCGGCTGGTCCTGGGTGACCAGTTCCTGTGCCAATGAGCCGGCTCTGATCAGCGACTACGACGGGACGCCGACGGCATACGGCATCGGTTTCCGCGACCACGTCAGAGCGCTCGGCATGCGTAGCTGATGCAGCTTCGTCGACGAGGCCGCGGTGATGGCCCGCCGCCGGAGCGCCGCCTACAGTGAGATGCATCCCGCGGAGTGGATCGCGCGTACTCGACAGAGATGGCAGGTGGCCCGTGGCCAAGCCGTTCGCTTCCTCGGCAGACCTGACGGACAAGGCCGAGTCGCTCGAGGTGCTCGGCGCCGGGGTCTACGCGCTGACGGCCGAGGGCGACCCCAATGTGGGCGCGATCGAGGGCGAGGACTTCCTCGTGGCGTTCGAGGCGCGAGCGACTCCGGTGGCCGCGGGGGAGTGGCTGGCGAAACTGCGCGAGCACACCGACAAGCCGGTCAAGTATCTGGTGCTGTCGCACTATCACGCGGTACGGGTGCTCGGCGCGTCCGCCTTCGACGCCGACGTGATCGTCACACACGAGCACACCCGCAAGCTGATCGCCGAGCGGGGCAAGGACGACTGGGAGAGCGAGTACGGCCGGATGCCGCGGCTGTTCCGCCAGCCGGAGTCGATTCCCGGACTGACCTGGCCCGACGTGACGTTCTCCGACCGGCTGACCATCGACCTGGGCGGGGACCGCGGCCCGCTGGTGCTGCAGTACTGCGGTCGCGGGCACACCGCCGGGGACATCGTGGCCTGGCTGCCACGGTCGCGCATCCTGTTCGCCGGTGACCTGGTCGAGGCGCAGGCCGCGCTCG
>Ga0081455_10002498_pt1 | contig 21835 bp, 18 predicted proteins | sample TabmetS3T2R1_FD_70207 | JGI IMG/M metagenome (GOLD analysis project Ga0081455, IMG submission 70207) | Tabebuia heterophylla rhizosphere microbial communities from the University of Puerto Rico - S3T2R1 | ecosystem: Host-associated > Plants > Roots > Rhizosphere ...
TACGATCCGTCAACCGCACAACCGACGAACCACCACCAACCTGCCCCACCCTCGCCACCACAAAATCCTACAACAAACACAGCTAACTTAGCGGTATTGAGCGCTCGGGGAGGTTCTGTGGCATAACGTCAACCACACGCCCGACCGAGGAGAGATGGGGCCCACCCTCTCCGAAGGGAAGCGGCGCCAGCCTTTAAGAGCAGTTCACAGTAGCCCGAAAAACAGTACCGCGCCCAGTAAGGGTAATCCCCTTCTGAGAAGCAGGGAGGTAAGCAGACCGCCCCCGCCCCAGCACGATCGACGACCCATCCATATCAGCCAACTCAACCGACCCACCAGCACACAACAATATCTGCGGCACCCCCCCATCCACAGTAGCCGCGGCCCCACTCAACTCATACCGACTCAACAAAAAATCTCGAACCGGCACCGGATAAACGTACTCCCCATCAGCCCCGACCTTAGCCGGAACCAACTCCGCCCCCCCAGCCCGAAAATCCAACACCCGCATCAACTCAGCAGTATCAACATGCTTCCCAGTAAACCCACCCCGCAACACATTGTCAGAGTTGGCCAAAATCTCCACCCCAACCCCCGACAAGTATGCATGCAAATTCCCAGCAGGCATGAACATCGCCTCACCAGGCTGCAACAGAACGTAATTCAACAGTAGCGCGATCAACACCCCAGGATCCCCAGGAAACGCCGCAGCCAAATCGGCGATCACCTCATACTCACCAGAGTCCCGAGCGTCGCAAGCAGCAGCCACCTCGCCCACCAGCGAAGATACCGCGCTCCCCCCAGACAACCAGGCCCCAACCACCCCCCGGAGCCCAGCCTCCCCCTCCAGCATTCCAATGTAAGGACGAAGCCCAGCAACACCCAACCCAGCCAGCAACCGCAGCGTCTCCCCCACATCCCGGAACCCACCCAGCGCCCGGAACGGCGTCAACGCACAAATCAACTCTGGCTTGTGATTGTCGTCCTTGTAATTCCGCTCCCGAGCATCCAGAGCGATCCCGGCCACATTCTCAGCAGCAAACCCGGCAGCAGCCTGCGCCAAACTGGGATGCGCCTGCAAGGACAACGGAGAAGCCGCGGCCAACACCTTCAACAAGAATGGCAGCCGAGGCCCGAAGGAGGATACAACACCCTCCCCCAACTCCCCCAGCGGATCCGAGGAAACCCGCGAAGCAAGACTGACCCCACCCACTAACGACGGCGCGGACTCATGCGCCCCCATCCACATCTCCGCCTGCGGCCGACCAGTAGCAGGCACCCGCAACAACCGCGGCAACGCGCTGACAGACCCCCACGAGTATTCTCGAACCGGGTTCTCCATCAGCAGTAGCCCACTCAAGGTTTAGCCTCCTGCGGCTGTTCGGCCAATTCGGCGCGATAAAGGTCAGGTTCCAGGTAAATTACCCGGGCAGTAGGCTCAGCGTCCCGAATCCGCCGCTCAGCGGCATCGATCTCCGCGGCCACATCCTCCACCGAGGGTGAGCCGGAAAACGATATCTTGGCAGCCACCAACAATTCGTCAGGCCCAAGATGCATCGTACGCAAGTGGATAAGCCGATCCACCCGTCCCCCAACCACAGCCTGCTCGATAGCCAACTGCGCCTCAGGCACAGCCGACTCCCCGATCAGCAGACTCTTCGTCTCCACAATCAGGATGACCGCGATGATGGCCAGCAGGACCCCAATAGCCAGCGTCCCCACACCATCCCACCGCGAGTCACCGGTGACCCAGGCCACCCCAACCCCGAACAACGCGAACACGAGTCCAAAAAGCGCCCCCGCGTCCTCCAGCAGCACCACCGGCAATTCAGGCGCCCGGGACCGCCGGATAAACGAAACCCAGGACACGCCGTTCCGCACCAGATTGGACTCGACAATAGCCGTCCGGAACGAATAGCTTTCCAACCCGATAGCGATCACCAGCACCGCGACCGCCACGATGGGCCGCTCCAACTCGTGCCGGTGCCGCAACTTCTCCACACCCTCGTACAGGGCGAACAGCGACCCCAGCGAGAAGATCACCAACGCCACCACGAAGGCGTAGAAGTACCGATCGGTCCCGTACCCGAACGGATGCTTGGGGGTAGCCGCCCGGTTCGCCCGCCGGTTCCCCAGCAGCAGCAACCCCTGGTTCCCCGAGTCCGCCACCGAGTGCACCGACTCGGCCAGCATCGACGACGACCCGGTGATCAGGAACGCCACGAACTTCGACAGCGCAATCCCCAGATTCGCCACCAGCGCGGCGATGATCGCCCGAGTGCCACCGCCGGCACTCACCTGCGGACCCCGTACATCAGCCGTCCTCTCACCATTCACCAGGACGGACGCCGCCGGGGTCCACACCCGACGCAAGTCCACAGTAGACAGTCGCGAAGTCGACCAGCGCGCACAGCGAGGCGAACCGCTGCAACGCCGGCTCCCCTTCCGCCAGCAGCTCGGTCACCCGCAGCCCGCGGTCGGCCGCCTGCCGCCCCGCCAGCTCCACGAACCGGCGTACCTCGTCGGTCTCGGCGACCGCGTCCCGCAGCAGCACCAGCCGCGGCCGTACCGAGACCGGCTCGTCGACCCGGTCCCGGAAGAAGTCGTCGGAGGCCTCCCGCGGCACGTCGATGACGCCGCCGAACTCCCGCGCGCCCGCGGGCAGCGTCCCCCAACTGGCCATCCGCGCCGCGTTCCCGGCGAGCTGCCCGGCCAGCCGCCGCGCCGCGACACCGGCCACGGGCGTGGACCCCCACACCACCGGCAGCCCGTCGGCGAGCTGTACGGCCAGCCCCTTGCCGGGATTGACGAAGGTCTCCGACGCCGGGCGGCACCGCTCGGCCACCGCGTCCAACTGGTCGGCCGCCTCCACCAGGTCGGAGTCGGGCAGCCGGATGAGCCCGCTGCGCGCCGCGCCGATGAGCACCGGTGTGACCAGGCTCCAGAACGAGGCCCGCCGCGGCTCCCGCAACGGCAGCCCCACGTACGGCGACCGCCCGCGCGAGATCACCGCATCGGCCAGCGGCGTCTCGGCGGGCCCGGTGCCCAGCATCGGCACGCCGCGCCGGGCGGCCACCTCCACCGCCTGCAGGGTGGCCGCGTCGATCCCCTTGTACGACACCACGAAGGCGATGTCCGAGGGCCCGACCCACGGCGGCAGCGGCCCGCCGCTGATCATGCTGATCGGCGCCACCGCGTCCGGACCGGCCAGCGCGCGCAGCAGATCCCCGAGTACGGCCCCCACGGGACCGTCCACCAGCACCACGGCGGCCCGCGGCGCGATCCCACCGGACAGGTCGGAGACGCCCGCCTCGTCGGCGAGCTGCCGCGCCTCACGCACCTGCGCGCCGGCGGTGGCGACCGCGCGCAGGGTGTTGCCGGCGTCGCTGTCGAACAGCCGGGCGGTGTCGTCCAGCCGAGCCTCGTCGAAGGTAGCGCCAGCGCTCATGAGGCGGCCTCCGGAGTGAGCATCGCAGCGAGCGCCAGCGAGTGAGGAGCGGAGCGCAGGAGACCGCCGGGAAACACAGTGCCCGTGCTCATGAGGCGGCCCCCGCAGCGAGCATCGCAGCGAGCGCCAGCGAGTGACGAGCGGAACGCAGGAGGCCGCCGGGAAACACAGCACCCGCACTCATGAGGCGGCCGGGGGACGCAGTGCCGGGCACGGTCACGAGCCCGGCCGGCGCGCCTCGTCCACCAGCAGTACCGGGATGTCGTCCCGGACCGGGTACGCCAGACCGCAGCCGGTGCACACCAACTCGGCCGCGTCCTCGTCCGGGCGCAGCGTGGCGTGGCACTCGGGACACGCCAGGATTTCCAGCAGGGCAGGGTCGAGGTTCATCTGCGGGCCTCCCATCAGCCTCGGATGATCGCCAGGGCCTCGTCGCGCAGCGCGGCCATCGCGTCCACGCCGGCGGCCTCGACGTTGAGCCGGAGCAGCGGCTCGGTGTTGGAGGGCCGTACGTTGAACCAGCCGCCGTCCGGCAGCGTGACCGTCAGCCCGTCCAGGTGATCCAACTCGACGCCGTCCCGACCGGCGTACGCCTCTTCGACCGCCTTCATGCGGCCAGTCTGGTCCGCCACCCGCGAATTGATCTCACCCGAGGCGGAGTAGCGGCTGTATTCGGCGGTCAGCGCGGACAGCGGCCGGTCCTGCTCGCCGAGCGCGGCCAGTACGTGCAGCGCGGCGAGCATCCCGGTGTCGGCCCGCCAGAAGTCGCGGAAGTAGTAGTGGGCGGAGTGTTCGCCGCCGAAGATGGCGCCGGTCTTCGCCATCTGCTCCTTGATGAAGGAGTGCCCGACGCGCGTACGCACCGGGGTCCCGCCGTGCTCGGCGACGATCTCCGGGACGGCGCGGGAGGTGATGAGGTTGTGGATCACCGAGCCGCCCGGGTCCTTGGCCAGCTCGCGGACGGCGACCAGCGCGGTGACCGCCGACGGCGGCACCGGGTCGCCGTTCTCGTCCACCACGAAGCACCGGTCGGCGTCGCCGTCGAAGGCCACCCCCAGGTCGGCGCCGCGCTCGCGTACGGCTGCCTGCAGGTCGACGATGTTCGCCGGGTCCAGCGGGTTGGCCTCGTGGTTGGGGAAGGTGCCGTCGAGCTCGAAGTAGAGCGGCACGATGGTGAGCGGCAGCGGCTCCAGCGCCGCGTCGCCGAGCACCGCCGGCACGGTGTAGCCACCCATCCCGTTGCCGGCGTCGACCACGACGGTCAGCGGCCGGATCGCGGACAGGTCCACCAACTGCCGCAGGTACCGGGCGTACTCGGTGAGCAGGTCCCGCTGCGTCACCGTCCCCGGCCCGGTGGGCGGCGCGGTGTCCCCGGTCGGTACGCCCGCATCCAGCCACTCCTGCGCCATCTGCCGGATCTCGGCGAGCCCGGTGTCCTGGCCGATCGGCGCGGCACCGGCCCGGCACATCTTGATCCCGTTGTACTGCGCCGGGTTGTGGCTGGCGGTGAACATCGCGCCGGGCAGGTCGAGCTGGCCGCTGGCGAAGTAGAGCATGTCGGTGGAGCCGAGCCCGGCCGCGACCACGTTGGCGCCCTGGCTGGTCGCGCCGTCGGCGAACGCGGCGGCGAGGTCGGGCGAGCTGGGCCGCATGTCGTGCGCGGTGACGACCGTGGTGGCGCCGGTCAGCCGGACGAACGCGGCCCCGACCGCGCGGGCGACGTCGGCGTCAAGCTCGTCCGGGACGACGCCGCGTACGTCGTACGCCTTGACGATCGTGGACAGGTCTCGCATCGGTGGGTTCGCCTCCAGCGCTACGGGCAGCGGCCTGAGCCTATCGGGACTGCGTACCCACTACCGCCCCGCCTGCCACTACTCCGGCGTGGGCAGTGCCCGCAGGTGGCCGCGGCGACCGCGGCCGGCGCCGGCCGGACCGGGTTGGTACGGCCCGGGCTCGCGCGGCTCGGAGCGGGCGGCCTCCCGGACCGCGTCGGCCAGCGCCTCCAGGTCGTCGGCGGTGGGCGCGGGCAGGGTGAAGTCGCCCTCGTGCCGGACGACCTCCCAGCCCTTCGGCGCGGTGAGGCGCATCGCGTGCTCCTCGCACAGGTCGTAGCTGTGCGGCTCGGCATAGGTCGCCAGCGGGCCAACCACCGCGGTCGAGTCGGCGTACACGTACGTCAACGTGGCCACCGCGGAGTTGCCGCAACCGGTACGGGAGCAGCGCCGGACATGCCTCACGACGCGTACGTTATCTCCCCGCAGCCGCCCAACACCGCAGCCAGCGCACCGTGTCGCGCCCCGACACCCGGCACAGCCCCACGGGCATGCGCCCCACCCGGTACGGTGCCGCCCGCCCAACACCGCAGCCAGCGCACCGCGTCGCGGCGTGCGGCCGGACCGGGGCGCGGGCCGGTACAGTTTCGGGTATGTCCAGCCGCCCAGCAGGGCCTTCCCGCCCCGGGCACCCGCGCCGCCGCCGGGACCGCCGCGGCCGTGGTCTGCGTGGCCAGTTGGTCCCGCCGACCGTGCCGCTGGCGAAGAGCCGCGCCGAGCAGTTCGACGAGTTGGTGCTGGACGCGGTCGAGCACCTCGAGGTCCGCTGGGAGAGCGCGCTGGCGCAGGTGGAGTTCGCGGTCGAGGACGTGCCGTACATCGCGCACTCCTCGCCCGACGAGGTGGTGTACGGCACCGATGTGGTCGAGGACGGCAACGTCCCGCTGGCCAGGCTCATCCCCGCTGGCCGGGACGGTTCGGGTGCTGCCGTGCCGCCCCGGATCGTGCTGTACCGGCGGCCGCTGGAGGCCCGCGCGATCGACCGCCTCGAACTGGCCGATCTGGTCCACGACGTGGTCGTCGAGCAGGTCGCGAGCCTGCTGGGCCTGGATCCCGACGAGGTCGACCCCGAGTAAGGGGCCGGCCTCGCCTCAGAATCCCAGACCGCCTGCTAGCTCAGACCGCCTGCTTGCGGATGCGGCGGCGCTCCCGCTCCGACAGCCCGCCCCAGATGCCGAACCGCTCGTCGTGCGCGAGCGCGTACTCCAAGCACTCGGTGCGGACCTCGCAGCCGCCACAGATCTTCTTCGCCTCCCGGGTCGATCCGCCCTTTTCCGGGAAGAACGCCTCCGGGTCGGTCTGCGCGCACAGGGCACGCTCCTGCCAGTCCTGCTCCTGGTCAGCACATCCGTAAAGATCATCAAAATCATGATCATCCAGCAGGATGTGTCCAGTGGGCTCACTCATTCCGGGGCCCTCCTTACCTCGACCCGCCCCGTGAAAACTCCGGTGAGGAATGACACCGCTGTGATTACACACGTGTCGTTCCCACAAAGTCAACTCGGGATCTGGTACACACCGAGGTTTTGGATCTTGCTGGGTGGCCCTCAACCGGTTCGTCCCGGGAGCTGCCGAAGCTGCCTGCTAGAACGCATCTGAACCCATGCGGGTTCCGTCCTGAAGCACCTTTTCCCCATCGGGCAACCCCGCACACCCCCGGATACGGTCAGACCAGTACGGGCAGGTACGTACGCCCCGCGCCCGCCGCCAACCGCTCCGGCGAGACCAGCCCGTACGTCGTGCTGCGCTGGCGTGCCGGCCGGCCGATCGCGTGGGCCATCTCACGCAACTGCTCGACGGTGCGGGCCGAACCGTGCTGGCTGCCGGCCATCCGGCTGATCGTCTCCTCCATCAGCGTGCCGCCCAGGTCGTTGGCGCCGCCGGTGAGCATCGCCTGCGTGCCGGCCGTGCCGAGCTTGACCCACGAGGTCTGGATGTTCGGGATCCGGCCGTGCAGCAGCAGCCGCGCCATCGCGTGCACGACCCGGTTCTCCCGCGGCGTGGGCCCGGGCCGGGCGATGCCGGCGAGGTAGACCGGCGCGTTGTGGTGCACGAACGGCAGCGGCACGAACTCGGTGAACCCGCCGGTCCGGTCCTGGATCCCGGCCAGCAGCCGCAGGTGCGCCAGCCAGTGCGCGGGGTTGTCCACATGCCCGTACATCATCGTGGCCGAGGAGCGCAGCCCGACCTGGTGCGCCGCGGTGACCACCTCGACCCACTGCGCGGCCGGCAGCTTGCCTTTGGTGAGCACCCAGCGCACCTCGTCGTCCAGGATCTCCGCCGCGGTGCCCGGGATACTGTCCACACCGGACTCCCGCGCCCTGGCCAGCCAGTCCACTATGGACAGACCGGTCCGCGCGACGCCGTTGGCCACCTCCATCGGGCTGTAGGCGTGCAGGTGGATGCCGGGCACCCGGCGCTTGATCTCGGCGGCCAGGTCGAAGTACGCGGTGCCGGGCAGGTCCGGGTGGATGCCACCCTGCATGCAGATCTCGGTCGCGCCGAGGTCCCACGCCTCCTCCGCCCGCCGGCCCACCTCCGCCAGCGACAGCGTGTACGCGTCGGCGTCGCCGGCCCGCTGCGCGAAGGCACAGAACCGGCAGCCGGTGTAGCAGACGTTGGTGAAGTTCAGGTTCCGGTTCACCACGTACGTCACGTCGTCGCCCACGGCATCCCGGCGTACCGCGTCGGCCAGCGCGGCCAGCGCCTCCAGCTCGGCGCCGTCGGCGTGGAACAGCGCCAGCGCCCGCGCATCCGACAGGCCGGCCGGATCGCGTTCGGCCGAACGCAGGGCGTCGCGTACGTCCGCGTCCAGCCGTACCGGCGCCGACCGCGCCACCCGCTCGCCGATCGCCGCCCAGTCGCCGTACACCTCGTCGAAGTCGCCACGCCGGTCCCCGGTCCGCCCGGCGGTGTCGATGCTCACCTGCAGGTCCGTACGCCCGGCGGACTGCCACCCGCCGTCCGGCTCCTGCCACGGCATCCCCCGCGGCAGTACGTCCTCCCGGCCGAGACCATCCACAGTGGACAGAGCGCGGACGTGCCCCACCAGCCGCGGATCCAGCCACGGCACACCGGCCAGGACGTACGGCGGGTACGCCGTCAGCCGCTCCCGCAGGGTGAAGCCGGCCGCGGCGCCCACCTCGGCGAGCGCATCCACCTGCGGCCAGGGACGTTCGGGGTTGACGTGGTCCGGGGTCAGCGGCGAAACACCGCCCCAGTCGTCGATGCCGGCGTCCAGCAACCCCCGGCACTCGGCCAGATCCACCAGGTTCGGCGGCGCCTGCACCCGCATGGTCGGGCCCAGCAGCAGCCGCGCAACCGCAATGGTGGCAAGGAAATCGTCCAGCGGCAGGTCGTCGTCGTGCCGCATCGCGGTGTCCGGCTTGGCGCGGAAGTTCTGCACGATCACTTCCTGGATCGAGCCGTACTCCCGGGCCACCGCGCGGATCGCCAGCAGCGCGTCCACCCGCTCGGCCGGCGTTTCGCCGATGCCGGCGAGGATCCCGGTGGTGAACGGGACGCCCACCCGGCCGGCGTCCTCCAGCACCCGCAGCCGTACCGCGGGTTCCTTGTCGGGGCTGCCGAAGTGCGGGCCGCCCGGCTCGCTCCACAGCCGGGTCGCGGTGGTCTCCAGCATCATGCCCATCGACGGCGCGACCGGCTTCAGCCGCTGCAACTCCGACCAGCTCAGCACGCCCGGGTTCAGGTGCGGCAGCAGGCCGGTCTCCTCCAGCACCGCGATCGCCACCGAGCGCAGGTAGTCGACCGTGCTGCCGTACCCGCGCTCCTCCAGCCACTGCCGGGCCACCGGCCAGCGCTCCTCCGGCCGGTCCCCGAGGGTGAACAGCGCCTCCTTGCAGCCGAGCGCGGCGCCGCGGCGGGCGATGTCCAGCACCTCCTCGCGCTCCAGGAAGGCGGCGTGCACCCGGTTCGGGGTGGTGGCGAAGGTGCAGTAGTGGCACCGGTCGCGGCACAGCCGGGTCAGCGGGATGAAGACCTTGCGCGAGTACGTGACCACGCCGGCGCGGCCGGCGGAGGCCAGACCGGCGTCGCGGACCCGGGCGGCCGAGGCCATCAGGTCGGCCAAGTCGTCGCCGCGGGCGGCCAGCAGCACGGTGGCTTCGGTGGCATCGAGGGTGACCCCGTCGCGGGCCCGGCGCAGCGCGCGGCGTACCGAGGAGGGGGTCGGCTGGGAGGCATGCGGGGCAGGCACGCGGCTGAGCCTACGTTCCGGATCATCATTGCGCCGGATCAGCCGGATGCGCGATCTCGTACCGTCGAATGGCCTACACAGGGTGGGGACATCCGGATTCATACGCCCGAACGGGGGAATGAGGACCCCATCTGAGAACTATCGGGACGGCTCAGGCATCTGCAACAGTGGACAGCAGGAAAAGTCGATCCGGTGCGGCGGCCGGTGGGATCTGGGGGATCGATCCGGGTGTCACGACACGCGCAACAATCGGAGGGCTCCAGTCCCGTCCGACCAGCGGGCACTGCCGCGCTGGTCACCGGGCTGGTTCTCGCGGCATGCGCCATTGCCGGCTGCATCGCATTACCGATCGCCAACCAGGATCTCGCACCGGCCCGTACCCAGCTGTGGGTGTGCGCCGGGGGGCTGCTGCTCGCCGCCGGGGTGCTGTTCTACGCGCACGGGCAGATCGTCCGCCAGCTCGCCGCCGTACACGACGAGGGGCAGCGCAACTTCGCCGAGAAGCACGCGATGGCCGAGCAGTTACGCCGGCAGCGTGACTTCACCGAGACCGTCCTGGACACCGCCGGCGCGCTGGTCATCGTCTTCGACCGCACCGGCCGGATCGTCCGCTTCAACGACGCCTGCGAGCAGCTGACCGGGTACCGGGAGAACGACATGTTCGGCCGGTACCTGTGGGAGGTGCTGGAGCCCGCCGACGGCCGGACCATGCGCGCGGCCATGGAGACCATCGACGCCGGCAAGGTGCGCGTACGCGCCGGTGCCTCGCGCCGGATCGAGGTGAGCTGGCGGGCCAGCGACGGCGACCGGCGGCGCATCCAGTTCAACATCACCGTGCTGCTCAACAAGATCGGCGAGATCGAGTACTTCGTGGCCACCGGCCAGGACGTGACCGAGCTGCGCCGCAACCACGAGCACCTGCTGCAGCTGGCCACGCTCGACCAGCTCACCGGCCTGGTCAACCGCAGCACCTTCCAGAACACCCTCGGGTACGCCCTGACCGGGCGGGACGCCACCGGTGCCGCGCTGCTGTTCTGCGACCTGGACGGGTTCAAGGGCGTCAACGACACCCTCGGGCACGCGGCCGGCGACGAACTGCTGGTGGCCGTGGGCAAGCGGCTGCGCCGGGTGGTACGCCAGCACGACGTGGTCGCGCGGCTGGGCGGCGACGAGTTCGTGGTGCTGTGCCCGGGGCTGGACGAGATCGCCGCGCACCGGCTGGCCGACCGCATCCGCAAGGCCATCGCCCAGCCGTACGGGGTGACCGGGGGCGAGGCGATCATCGGCGTGAGCGTCGGTGTCGCGGTGGCGCCGGCCGGCTCGAACCCGGAGAAGGTGCTGGCCGAGGCCGACTCGGAGATGTACCGGGCCAAGCAGCGCACCAAGGCCGGCACCGGCCGCTGGACCCCGCCCGGCGACCGCCTCAGCCCACCGCGCCCGGCCCGCCTGACGGATCTGTAGGTCACGGCTCGCTGCCCGCCCCGACTCGGCTCACGGGAATTCGGCCTGGCACGATGGCTTCGTGGAGGTCGTGACGCTTGCGGGCGGCATCGGCGGGGCCCGCTTCCTGCAGGGGTTGCTCGCCGCGCTGCCCGCCGGGGATCGGATCACGGTCATCGGCAACACCGGTGACGACATCACGCTGCACGGTCTGCGGATCTGCCCGGACCTGGACACCGTCATGTACACGCTGGGCGGCGGCATCGACGCCGGGCGCGGCTGGGGCCGGGCCGGCGAGACCTGGGGCATCAAGGCGGAGCTGGCGGCGTACGGCGTGGAGCCGACCTGGTTCGGCCTGGGCGACCTGGACGTGGCGACCCACCTGGTCCGCACCCAGATGCTGGACGCCGGCTACCCGCTGTCCGCGGTGACCGAGGCGCTGTGCGCCCGCTGGCAGCCCGGCGTACGGCTGCTGCCGATGTCCGACGACCGGATCGAGACCCACGTCGTGGTCGATGTGCCGGACGCGGGCCGCCGCGCGATCCACTTCCAGGAGTGGTGGATCCGTTACCGTGCGGAGTTGCCCGCACACTCGTTCGTGTCCGTGGGCGCCGAGGAGGCCAAGCCCGCCCCCGGCGTGCTCGAGGTGCTGGCCAGCGCGGATGCGATCCTGCTGGCGCCCAGCAACCCGGTGGTGAGCGTCGGCTCGATCCTGTCCGTGCCGGGCCTGCGCGCCGCGCTGACCGCCGCGCCCGCACCGGTCGTGGGCCTGTCGCCCATCGTCGCGGGCGCCCCGGTGCGCGGCATGGCCGACGCGTGCCTCACCGCGATCGGGGTGGAGACCTCGGCCGCCGCGGTCGGCGCCCACTACGGCGCGCGTACGTCCGGTGGGCTGCTGGACGGGTGGCTGGTGCACACCGCCGACGCCGGTGCCGCGGTGCCGGGCGTACGCGTCGGGGCCGTGCCGCTGCTGATGACCGACCTCGCGGCCACCACCGCCATGGCGCGGGCCGCGCTGGAGCTGGCCGGGGAGCTGCGCCGGTGATCGAGATCCTGCCGGTGAACGGGCTGCCGGAGTTCCGGCCGGGCGACGACCTGGCCGGCGCGATCGCCGCCGCGGCGCCGTGGCTGGTCGACGGCGATGTGCTGGTGGTCACCTCCAAGGCGGTGTCCAAAGTGGAGGGTCGGCTGGTGCCGGCACCGGTGGACCCGCAGGCGCGGGAGGACGCGCGGCAGGCGGCCACCGACGCCGAGACCGAGCGGGTGCTGGCGGTGCGCGGCGGTACGAAGATCGTGCGTACCCGGCACGGGCTGGTGCTGGCCGCCGCCGGGGTGGACGCCTCGAACGTCTCGCCGGACGAATTGGCTTTGCTGCCAGTCGATCCGGACGCCTCGGCGCGCGGGCTGCGGGAGCAGCTGCGGGACCGGCTCGGCGTCGAGGTCGCCGTGGTCGTCAGCGACACGATGGGCCGGGCCTGGCGGGCCGGGCAGACCGACGTGGCGATCGGGGTCGCCGGGCTGCGCGCGGTCCGCGACTACCGCGGCGACAAGGACACCTTCGGCGTCCCACTGCGGGTCACCGAGATCGCCGAGGCGGACGAGATCGCCGGTGCCGCCGAGCTGGTGAAGGGCAAGCTGGCCGGCGTACCGGTGGCTGTCCTGCGTGGACTGTCCACTGTGGACGATGGCCAGGGCGCGGCGCCGCTGGTACGGCCGCTGGGTGAGGACCTGTTCTGGCTGGGCACCGCGGAGGCGCGCGCGCTGGGCCGGCGCGAGGCGGTGCTGGCGCGGCGGTCGATCCGGCACTTCACCGCCGACCCGGTGGACGAGGCGGCGGTACGGCGGGCCGTCAGCGCCGCGGCCACCGCGCCCGCACCGCACCACACGACGCCGTGGCGGTTCGTGCTGGTGCGCGACGCGCGGGAGCGGCTGCTGGCGGCGATGCGGGCGGCGTGGGCGGAGGACCTGCGCGGCGACGGGTTCACCGCCGAGCAGATCGAGCGGCGGCTGGCGCGCGGGGACATCCTGCGCCGCGCCCCGCTCCTGGTCGTCCCGTGCCTGGTCGGCGCGGGCATGCACGACTACCCGGACCAGCGCCGGTCCGCGGCGGAGTGGACGATGTTCTGCGTCGCGATGGGCGCCGGGGTGGAGAACTTCCTGGTGGCGCTGGCCGCCGAGGGCCTGGGCTCCTGCTGGGTCTCCTCCACGATGTTCGTGCCGGACCTGGTACGCACCGAGCTGGCACTGCCGGCCGGCTGGCACCCGATGGGCGCGGTCGCGGTCGGCCACCCGGCCGAACCGCCGGTCGAGCGGGCCCCCCGCGACCCCGACGACTACCTGGTACGCCGGTGAGCGGGCCGGCGCCGGAGTTGCACGCCGAGCTGACCGGCATCCTCAGCGCGTACCGGGATGGGGACCACGGCACCGGTCAGCGGGCCATCTGCGAGGCGATGCTGGCCTTCCTCGCGGCCCGCCCGGACGCGCTGCACCGCAGCTGCCTCCCCGGCCACTTCACCGCGAGCGCGCTGATCGTGGACCCGGCCCGCGAGGCGGTGCTGCTCACCCACCACCGGCGGCTGGGCCTGTGGCTGCAGATGGGCGGGCACTTCGAGCCGGGCGACAAGTCCATTGTGGACGCCGCCCGCCGGGAAGCGGTGGAGGAGGGCGGCATCCCCGCGCTCACCATGGCCGAGGAGGTGCTGGAGCTGGACGTACACGAGGTCTTCTGCTCGATCGGCGCGCACACCCGGCACCTGGACATCCGCTACCTCGCCCTCGCCGAGCCCGGCGCGGAACCCGTGGTCAGCGCCGAATCCCTGGACGTGCGCTGGTTCCACCGCGCCGACCTGCCCACCCCGCTCGGCGAGGACATCCCGCTGCTGGTCGAGCGCGCCTTCGGCCACCTCGCCGGCTGACCGGCCCTCAGCCCCCGTCGAGCTCACCCAGCAGGGCCTCCAGCGTCGCGGTGAGCGGGTGGTCGGCGCCGGTCAGCACCTGGAGCGCGCGCGTCCAGCTCGCCCGTGCGGCCCCGGCGTCGCCCGCGGCCCGCTGAGCCTCACCGAGGTGCGCCAGCGACCCGGCCTCCATGGCCGGGTCGTCGATGCGGCGGTGCAACGTCACGGCGGCGGCCAGGTGCTCGATGGCCCGGTCCTGCCGGCCCATCCGGTGGTAGGCGTACCCGAGGCTGTCCCGGCTGATCGCCTCCCCGTGCTGGTCGCCCAGCCCGGTGAAGATGTCCACCGCCTGCTGGCATTCGGCCACCGCGCGGGCGTGCTCGCCGGCCAGGATCCGGTACCACCCCGACAGGTTGAGCGCGCTCGCCTCGCCCACCCGGTTGCCGGCCTGGCGGAACAGGGCCAGCGCCCGTTCGCCGTGCCGGATCGCCTCGCCGTACCGGAGATCCTCGCCGTACGCCTCGCCCAGCATGCGCTCGGTCATCGCCTGCGCCACCACGTCGCCGGTCAGCTGGAACAGCTCGAGTGCCCGGCTGAACTGCTCGCGCGCATCGGCGTGGCGGTCCAGCCGCTCGTACGCCCGCCCGAGGTTGCGGCGCGCGGTGGCCTCGGCGGGCCGGTCACCGGCGCGTACCGCGACCTCCAGCGCGAGGCGTTGCACGGTCGCCAGGTCGTGGTAGCGGACGTCCCGGTCGAGGAAGATCGTCAGGCTCCAGGCCAGGTGCGCGACGTGGCGGGCATGGCCGTCCTCGGCGGCGAGCCGGGTGAGCCCGAGCAGGACGGCATGCTCCGCCCGCAGCCACCGGCGTGCCGCCCCGGCGTCGGTCAGTTCTTCGGGGCGTACGCCCGCGGCGACCGGGGCCAGCTCGATCGGCCGGACCATCGACTGGAGGAGCATGGCCGCCGCGTGCGTCGTGTAGAGGTAGTGGTCCAGCATCCGGTCGATCGCGGCGCGCCGCCGCGGGCCCGGCTCGACCCGGTCGGCCAGCTCGGCGGCGTACGCCCGGAGCAGGTCATGCATGGCGTACCGGCCGGGCCGGTGCTCGGCGATCAGGCTGGCGCCGGTCAGCTCGGCGAGCGGCCGGCGGGTCTCGGCCGCCGGCTGGCCGGCCAGGCTCGCGGCGGCCGGGGCCGAGATGTCCGGACCGGGATGCCGGCCGAGCAGCCGGAACAGCCGGGCGGCGGGGTCGGTGAGCACCCGGTAGGAGGTGGCGAACACGGCGCGGGCGTCGGCGCTGGGGTCCTCACCCGCCAGCGCGTCCAGGCCGGAGGTCGCGGTCAGCTCGGCGGCCAGCGCGGCGAGCTGGCGGCCCGGGTGGGTGGCGGCCCTGGCCGCGGCGATGGCCAGCGCGAGCGGCAGCCGGGCGCAGCGGCTCACGATGGTGCCGACCGCCTCCGGTTCGGCGTCCAGGCGGGCCGCCCCGATCCGGCCGGCCAGCAGGTCGTAGGCCTCCGCATCGGTCAGCAGGTCGACCAGCAGCGGGCGGGCACCCTCGGTGGCGACCAGGCCGGCGAGCGGGCTGCGGCTGGTCACCACGACCGCCACGCCGGGGCTGCCCGGCAGCAGCGGCCTCACCTGGCTGGCGTCCCGGGCGTTGTCCAGCACCAGCAGGATGCGGCGCCCGGCGAGCTGGCTGCGGTAGAGCCCGGTCTGCGCGTCGAGGTCCGCGGGGATCCGCCGCGCCGGCACGCCCAGCGCGTCCAGCAGGATCCGGACGGCCCGCTCCCGCGAAACCGCGCCGCCGCCCGGATCGAAGCCGCGCAGGTTGAGGTACAGCTGGCCGTCCGGGAAGCGGCTCCGGGACCGGTGCGCCCAGTGCAGGGCCAGCGCGGTCTTGCCCACACCGGCGGTGCCGGACACCACGGCGATCGGGACCGCGTGCGGCGGCCCGGCCACCAGCTGGTCCAGCTGGCCGAGCTCGGCCTCCCGACCGGCGAAACCCGCGACCGCGGTGGGCAGCATGGCCGGCACGCGCGGCCGGTCCGCCGCCCCGCCCGGCTCGCCGCGCAGCACCGCCTGGTAGGCCTCCCGCAACTCGGCGGTCGGATCGACGCCCAGCGCCTCGGCCAGGCCCACCCGTACGGTCTCGTAGTGCCGCAACGCGTCCGCCGAGCGGCCGGCCGCGTGCAACGCCAGCACGTACGCCGCGGCCAGCGGCTCGACCAGCGGGTGCTCGCCGGCCAACTCCCCGAGCGGGCCGATCACCGCGGCGGCGTTTCCCAGCCGTACCTCGGCGCCGGCCCACGCGGCCGCGGCCGCCAGCCGTTGCTGGACGAGCTGCTCGCGTACCCTGGCCGCCCAGTCGCCGGTGGCGCCGCCCAGCGGTTCGCCGTGCCACAGCGCGAGCGCGTCGCGCAGCAGCGCGGCCTGCTCGCCGGCCGGCCGGTCCGGGTCCCGTGCCCGGTCGACCAGCGACTGGAACCGCAGCACATCCACGCTGTCCGGCGACACGTGCACCTGGTAGCCGCCGGCGTGCCGCAGCAGCCGGGCCGGCGCGGCGGCCGTGCTCACGCCGTCCACCAGGCGGCGTAACCGGGCGATGTGGCTGTGCAGCGAGCGGCGCGCCCGCTCGGGCGGGGTCTCGCCCCAGACGCGGTCCACCAGCACCTCGACCGGAACGGTCTGGCCCGCCTCGGCCAGCAGGACCGCGAGCACGGTGCGCTGCCGCGGCGGTCCCACGTCGACCGGCCCGTCCGGCCCGTACGCCGTCAGCGCACCCAACATCCGGAACTCCGCCATGTCCCCTCCGACCCGGCGTCTCGCGCGCCTTCCGAGGGTAGTCGCGCGCCGTCCCAGGCCGAGCTCAGCGCTCGGTGAGCTGGGCCAGCCGGGCCCGCAGGTCGGGGCGGTCCAGCTCGTCCAGGATGCCGGCCGCCCGCTGCCAGCTGTCCGCGGCGGTGTCGAGGTCGCCGGCCGCCTGCGCCGCATCCCCCAGCCGGACAAGGGTTTCCGCCGCCAGGTTGCGGTCGCCGACCTCGGCGTACAGCGCCAGCGCCCGGCGGTAGGCGGCGATCGCCCCGGCGTGCCGGCCGAGCAGGTGCCGGGCGTACCCGATGCTGTCCCAGGTGTCGGCGGCGCCGGGGCGGTCGCCGATCCGCTGCTGGATCTCCAGCGCCTGCTCGCAGCAGGACAGGGCCCGCTCGTGCTCGCCGAGCTGCGCGTGGATCCAGCCGATCGCGTTCAGGGCACTGGCCTGGCCGGCCGGGTGGTCGGCCCGCCGGTACAGCTCGCCGGCCTCGCGGGCGTACGCCAGGGCGGCGGCCTGGTCACCCTGCCGGTTGTACACAGTGGACAGTACGTCCGCGCAGCGGGCCTGGCTGAGGTGGTCGCCGAGCTGCGCGGCCAGCGCCGAGGCCTGGCGCAGGTGGTCGTGTGCCGCCGGGTAGCGGGCCAGCCGCAGGTGGGTGAGGCCGAGCAGCCGGTGCGCGCGCACCTGGACCGCCCGGTCGCCCGCGTCGATGGCCGCCTGCTGGGTGGCGATGATGTCCAGCCAGCGGCCCTGCCCGTCCAGGAAGGTGAACATGGCGCTGGCCAGCTGCCCGGCGGCGGCGCCCGAACCGGTGCGGCCGGCGTGCCGGACCGCGGCGACCAGCGCCTGGCGTTCGGTGCCGAACCAGTCCAGTGCCGCTGCCGCGGTCGCCGGTGGGTCGAGGGTGACGTCCTGGCCCGGCGGCGGCAGCGCGGCCGGGTCGCGGCTCGGGTTCAGCAGCCGGGCGGCGTGCTCCGCGGTGTGCAGGTAGTGGTCGAGCAGCCGCTGGAGCGCCGCGGCATCGGCGGTCGCCAGCTCGGCGGTCGCCAGCTCGGCGGCGTACGCGCGGAGCAGGTCGTGCATGGCGTACCGGCCCTGGCTGTGCTCGGCGACCAGGCTCGCGGCGGCCAGCTCGGCCAGCAGCGGGCGTACCCGCGGTGCTGGCAGGCCGGCCAGGCTGGCGGCGGCCGGCACCGGCAGGTCGGGCGCCGGGCTCGTGCCGAGCAGCCGGAACAGCCGGGCGGCCGGCGGGCTGAGGGCGCGGTAGGAGCAGCCGAAGACCGCGCGTACGTCGGTGGTCGGGTCGTCGCCGGCCAGCGCGTCCAGGGCGGCGGCGCTGGCCAGCTCGGCGGCGAGGGCGGCCAGTGGCCGGTCCGGCGCGGTGGCGGCGCGGGCGGCGGCCACGGCCAGCGCGAGCGGGAGGCCGGCGCAGTGCCCGGCGATGGCGCGTACGGCGGCCGGGTCGGTGGCCACCCGGCGCGGGCCGAGGCGGGCGGCGAGCAGGTCGGCGGACTCCGCCGGATCGAGCAGCGGCAGGGCGAGCGGGCGGGCGCCCTCGGCGGCGACCAGGCCGGCGAGCTGGTTGCGGCTGGTCACCAGGACGGCGGTGGCGGGGCTGCCGGGCAGCAACGGGCGGACCTGGGCGGCGTCCCGGGCGTTGTCCAGCAGGACCAGGACGCGGCGGCCGGTGAGCTCGCTGCGGTACAGGCCGACCTGCGCGTCCGGGTCGGTGGGGATGCGCTCGGCCGGTACGCCCAGCGCGTCCAGCAGGGTGCGTACGGCCTGCGCCGGCTCGACCGCCTCGCCGGCGTCGGCGCCTGTGCCTGTGCCCGCGCCGGTGTCCGCGCCGGTCGGGTCGAAGCCGCGCAGGTTGAGGTAGAGCTGGCCGTCCGGGTAGCGGTGCCGGGCCTGGTGCGCCCAGTGCACGGCGAGCGCGGTCTTGCCCACGCCCGGCGGGCCGGTCAGCGCGGCGATCGCGACCGCGCCCGGCTGGTCGGCGATCCGGTCCAGCCGGGCCAGCTGCGCGCCGCGGCCGGTGAAGGCGGGCAGGTCCGGCGGCAGCATGGCCGGTACGGGCCGCCCGCGCTCGTCGCCGCGCAGGAGCGTGCGGTGCACCTCGCGCAGCTCCTCCGACGGGTCGACACCCAGGGTGCCGGCCAGCGCGCGGCGTACCGTCTCGTAGTGCCGTAACCCGTCCGCCGACCGGCCCGTGGCGTGCAGGGCGAGCAGGTAGCTGGCGGCCAGCGGCTCGGCCAGCGGGTGCGCGGCGACCAGCTCACCCAGCGGGCCGGTGAGCGTGGCCGCGTTGCCGCGCCGCAGCTCCGCCCGGGCCCAGCCGACCGCGGCGTCGACGCGCTGCTGGGCCAGCCGCTCCCGCTGCCGGGCTCGACTGAACCCTTGCAGCCGAAGAGGGTGAAGACGCTCCTCGTGCGAGCCGCCCCCATCAAGGTCGCTTCGGCAGGTCCTGCCCAGTCCGTCGCCGCCCCGCCGGTCCCGTCCGCTGCGGTGGCCGCCGACCGCACCTCGGAACAGACCGAGACGACGAACCCCCCCGCGGTGGCAAAGGCGGAGTTGCCGATCCAGCCGGCCGAATATGGCACCGGCAAGGGCATTCTGGGCGTGCTCCCGGCGCGCGCGGTCGCTTCGACAGCCGGCGGATCGGCGGATGCTCCAGCGCGCACTGCTGTTCCGGCCACGACGGGAAGCGTTCAGGCCGCCGCCGGGCAATCCGCCGCAGCGGCCCAGCACGCCACCGCCGGCATCAAGCCGGCACTCAAAGCCGGCACCTGGATCGTCCAGGTCGGCGCGCTCGAAAGCGAAGCCGAGGCCAACAAGCGGCTCAGTGCAGCCCGCGCATCCGCAAGCGCGGTCCTGAACAAGGCGATGCAGTTCACCGAGGAGGTCGACCGCGGCGACAAGCGGCTCTACCGTGCCCGCTTCGCCAATCTCGATCGGGATCAGGCCGAAGCCGCCTGCCGGACCTTGAAAAAATCCGACATCTCCTGCTTCGCAATCAAAAACTAACCTTGTTCGTCTACCCTCTTCGCCGCGACGGATAGGTTTCCTGCGTCATGACCGTTGTCCTCATCCGGAGAAGCCGAGCGAGCTGAGGCCTCTCGAAGGATGCGGCCTGAAGATCGAGGGCCCGGAGCCTCATCGATCTCAGGCTTGCCGGATCGGGCAAATAATGACGCAAGTCGGATAAATGCGACTTGCGTTGTTCGAGACGGAGCTTCGCTCCTCCTCGCCATGAGGGTTCATGATATCGGGACCTAATGAGCCATAAAGGCCGACGGTCGCGGGGGTTCGAACAGAAGGATTGTCGCCGCTCGTGCGTTGTATCAGTTGCGTGCGGAGTTAAGTGCGATGGCGGCGAAGCAGGGTATCTTTGGCCTCGTTGACGCGGGCCGCGAGGTACGTCGACCCCCCTTGGTCGGGATGCAGTTTCTTCATCAGGGAACGGTGGGCCCGGCTGACCTCCCCGGCAGTGGCGCCCGGCTGCAGGCCAAGGATCTGATAAGCCTCCTCCTCCGTCATTTTCCCCGTCGTCGGCCGGTTGATCTCTCCGCTGTCCCAGCCTGTCCGATCGCTCTGCGTGTCTTCACGCCAGGAGGGAAACCGGCGGTCCAGATAGCTTTCAAGCAGCGCACGGCTTTCCGGATCGAACGTCGCGCCGAGACGGACAAGCTGCTCAAGAGCAAAATCGTCGAGTGAGCGGCCGCGGTGCTCGCCGGCGATGATTTCGCCGCGCAACGTTCCGGTGTCGTGATCCAGGACCATGTCCAGGAACTGCGAACGGACCTGTGACTTCCTGCCGGCCGAACGTCGGGTTCGGGCGGAAAAACCGGCCGGTCCGAACGGTGACCAGCCGAGGAGCCCCGCGCCGAACACGCCGAGCGGAATCGCAACCGCGAGTTCGCCGCGGATCCCGACGAAAACGGCCACGGCAAGGGCGACGATACCGCCTCCGATCTTCAGTCCACGCGCCACGACCGCGGGGTTGGCCGCGCGGAAGGTCTGGAGCAGGAGATAAAGCGTCACGACTGCGACGAGGCCGGCGATCAAGGTCATGTCATCAACGCATCTGGGTGAGCAGCGCCGCCGCATGCTGCGAGGTGGCCGCCAGTCGCTTCAGCGCGGCGCGGCCGCCGGCCGCATAAGCGGCCGCCGCGCGCAGCAACTCGCGCAATTGCGCCGACGCGCCGGGATCGAAACGGCACCACGCGCCGTCCGTCAACCGCGCGATCTCGCGGAAAGCCTGCTCGGCAACGGGATCGTGTCCTTCCTGGAACATGAAGCATGGAACCTGCAGCATGCCGAGTTCGCCGGCGGTCGCGCAGAGATCGTCCAGCGCCTCCTCCATGGCATCGCCGACGAACACGAGCGCGCGCACGCCATCCGCCATGGCTTCCCGTCGCGCGTCCGACAGGACCTTGCCGATCTGGGTATGACCACCCTGGCAGCGGATGCGGCTCATCAACTCGCTGAGTTTGGCGCTGTCCGATATCCACGACGTCGCCCGGCATTCGGCGAGCCCACGGTAATAGATGAGGCGCATGGCAAGGCCGCCTGCGGCCGCCGCCTCCCTGAACATGTCGGCCTGCAGCGTGGAGGCCATGTCCCAGGTCGGCTGACGGCTCATCGTGGCGTCCAGCGCGAAGATCAGGCGCCCGCTCGCGGCGTCCGTCGCGGGCTTGAGCGTCTTGACCTTGTCCAGGAAGGCGGAGATTTCCGAGGCGGTGGATGCGACCGAGCGGTCGGGCTGCGTGGCCGGTGGATCGCTCCGCGACCCGCCTGAAAGCGACTTCCGGTCCTTGCCTTCTCCGATTGCCATCTGACCACTTTCGTCGTGCGGGCTTTGCGCGCGCATCGCCTCTCACTTAGCGATTGGCAGGGTCTAGTGCCAGAGCCGGCGCACGGTCCCCTTATTGCATCGCAAGCTCGACGCAAAGGCCGGACGGGTGGGATAGGCGCGCCGACAAGATTATTCGGATGAGATCGGCCCGGACCAGCGGCGCCGCCGGACATATTCTTGCTAGATGTTTTTTAGACCCGTGCGTAGACTGCCGCAGAGCGGCGGGATACGAACAAGAAAGAGGGTCATCCCTGTCGATCGCGGATCAGGCTTCGATCCGTCAAAGAATCAACGAAGTCATCCTGGGAGGTTTGGTGAAATGGGGCAGTCTGCGCGCGCG
>Ga0081455_10002499_pt1 | contig 21821 bp, 13 predicted proteins | sample TabmetS3T2R1_FD_70207 | JGI IMG/M metagenome (GOLD analysis project Ga0081455, IMG submission 70207) | Tabebuia heterophylla rhizosphere microbial communities from the University of Puerto Rico - S3T2R1 | ecosystem: Host-associated > Plants > Roots > Rhizosphere ...
GACTGCCGAAAATCCCACGGGTCGCTACCGCTCCCCGTACCGTACCGATGCGATCATCCGCCAGCAAGGTACGGGGAGCGGCAGCGACCCGCTATATCATCACGAGGGTAGACGACGTTAGTTATTGTGCGTTTGGGAGGAGTGACAATGAATTACCAAAACAACAAACAAACACAGCGCTGGAGCGCCTTATCACTTTTACTCATTTCGTGCGCCCTGCTCGCTGCGGCCACGCCGGCGCCGCGGTACGGTACGGGGAGCGTTAGCGACCCGCCGCGTCAGGAAGAAGATGATGTGACGCGCCGGCTGTGGAACAAACAATTCCTCAAAGCCCGCGAGGAGGCCAAGAAACCCAAGCCGAACGCACAGCCTCAGAAGGCGAAAACGAAGCCTCCGGCGGCCGCTAAGCCGGGGACTAAACCCGGCGCGGCCGGCAGTGAAACTGTGGACGGCGAACTGATCGGCGTCACCATCTGGCGTTTGCGCCCGGCAGCGGCGGGCGACGATCGGGTACTGGTTCAAAAGAACGGCGCGGCGTCCGGCCAATACGCGCTCGAACGAGTCACGGCCGACACTCCCTTCAAAGAAGGGCAACTCGTGCGCATCAGTGTCGAGGCGCCGCGCGAATATGACAATTATCTCTATGTGGTTGATCGCGAGGTCTACAAAGATAACAAAGGGGAACGATTGGGCGAGCCGTCTTTGATCTTCCCCGCGCGCTCCACGCCGCCCGGCGGCAACGTGATTTCGGCCGGCAAGAGCGTCTACGTTCCCGCTCAGGGCGACCCCATCCCTTATTTCACTTTGCAGCGCAGCGGCGAGAACCACGTCGGCGAAATGTTGTTCATCCTCATCAGCCCGAAGCCGCTGCCGGCGCCTGTCGGGCGGCCGGCGCTCGATCCGGCCACGGTGGCGCTGTGGGAGCGGCAGTGCAGTGGCCAGACCGAGCGGCGCGAATCGAGCGGCGGCGCCGGCAGACAGTGGACAAAAGAGGAGCAGGCGGCCGACGAGGGCACGCGCAAGCTAGTGCAGAGCGACCCGCTGCCGCAGACTATTTACCGAGTGCGCGTGAAGCAGGGCGGATGCGCGCTAGTACCGATCCCGCTGCGGATCGCGCCGTGATTGCCGCAATCGGCGCAGCTTTCCCAACCAAAAGCTTTGGTGGAAAAACTGATTGATGAATTGTTTCGGGTTTAACGGAAACTGATCTGCACTGTGTTCGATGTCATTCCATCCACGGTCATCACGACATCGACCAAACCACGCCCGGCCAGACTTCGCGGCAACCAACCGTTAAACTGATCCAGAAACGGCCTGTCATCCCCAGCCCTGCCCGCGTAAACCGATTCCAGGGGGATTCCTCCGACCGTCACTGTCACAGCCGGCAATGAACTCCGAAAACGGAAACCAGTCCCCCAGAGAACAAGAAGAAGCCGGTCTGTTTCGGGTCCAAAATCGATAGGAAGAGGTACGAATTGACCATTCTCGATTGTGTAAACCGGTTCGTAAACATCCGGCGCCCCATTGCGCTTACGAACTACTGCCGAATTCGCGACTCCGCTCCCGGTCGCGTTCTTGGTGAAAAGCCCGGGGGCGACGGGAGCGAGGTCGACAAAGCTGACGGAGCTTTCTCCGGTTACTGTATTGGTATAAGTGATAGTCGCAGGACCAGGCGACGCGTTAATCGGGATTTCATGGTTAATCTGAGTCGGCGAGACATATATTATACCCGCCGTATGAGACCTTTCGAGCCAGTCCACGACTGTCACAGTCACGCCCCCCAGGGTTGTAGTTGGAAAACGGTCATCAGGAACGGATTGCGTGGCAACCGCAAGACCGCTACCAAATCCGGCGGCAAGCGACCCGATGGCAAGTGGACCCACGGACAAGCTGGCAGCCGACATCGTAGTAGCTTCTCCGGCAGCGGCTGCGCGAATCATACTTAAATCCGGCAACCCAATGTTACGAAGCCCCAGCGATTTATAGGCTCCGAAAGAATGAGGTATTGCGAATGTTTGAGCGGAAGCCGCCTTGCTTCTTGCCCCGACAGGTTTTCCGGAAAAACAGAGAGACAAAGCAACGACGGCCAGCGCCGCAAGGCCGCACGACAGACGAAGAATAGATTTGCGCATAGGTTCTCCTTGTTGGTTGTTAAATAGAGGCAGACTTCGAATGAGTCTTCACTGAGAAGTGGTAGGAACTGGCAGAAACATGACGCGGAAATTTAGCCAGTTGGGATTTGCGATATGAAGGGAGAAATCGCGCGCGTGGACATGAACGTCAGCATTGTCATTGAACGTGGCCTTGATCATCGTTTCGGCCATGGGGCCACGCTTCACCGCAGAGGCGCAGAGAGCGCCGAGGTCTCGCAGAGATGAAGAGAGGTCTCTCCTCTTCTCCTCTGTGTTGCCTCGGCGTTCTCTGCGCCTCTGCGGTGAAGCGGCCGAAACGATGATCAACGCCTTGAACGTGAACTGACTGCAATTTTTTAGGGACGCCAGCCAATCAGCGCCAATCTTTCTACGCCGCCAATGACAAATATCAATATCCAGAAAGCTGGTACAAAATACAGAACGTTAAAAAGCCTGTCTTTCCCCAAATCCTTCCCGCTCCAAATAAAGAAAGTGTCCTTCGGCTCTCGTTTTACGTACTTGAGAAACACTCTGCGGCTGAGCCAGTATTGCGCCAGCGTTATTAGAGGGCAGAGTAGGGCGCCGGAGACAAAATATCGCTTCCCTCCCGCAAGATAGAGCGTCATGTCCATTAAACCTGCTAAGAACAGAATAACTGAGACCAGGAGAATAATTCTGAAGCTCCTCTTCTGAATGAGCAGCTCCCTCTTCATCAGAAACGTATAGACCACAAACCCGCCAATGGCTAAATAGACGTAATCCATATCTTTCGATTTGTCAGTATCTGCGTTCAGCGTAATATCAGACCACGTAACATTGGGACGCTGGCACAGTAACGCGCGCGTAAGCAAGCGGTCGACTCATCGGTCGACCGCTTGCTGTACTGTACCAATCTTACGTGGTCTTATTTAAATTGCCTATCTCTCAATAGGGCGCCGGCTTGCAGTCCAAAGTGGCCAGAACGATGATCAAGGCCCCGAATAAGGATCCCTGGGGTTCCAAGGCGAACCACCTAAGCGGAAAAAGTCTCCGACCTTATCCCAGCCAATTAAGAAATCAACGCCGAAATAGACACCGCTCGCTCCCGCTCCAACTGGGCCACAAAATGCGCCGACAGCTCCCATCCCTATGTCAAGCCCATGCTTCGATGCACCCGCAATGTCCCCATGCATTGCAGCTTCATAACCTTCATATCCAGAAATTCCAGCGCCAACAAAGAACAATGATTTTCCCAGGGTTTTGTAGGCGGCTGCTCTTTCTAGCGCAAGCGACCTCGGGCCGGTACTCCCATTGCCCCCCCAACCTGTACGATACCATTTGCCGTTTCTCGCCTTCCATTTGCCACCGAACTCATTCGAATATTCCCCGATTGTTGCGCATTTTTCACCAATGGTCACCGACTTATGCATCACTGTATCATCCCCACTGCTATGTTCTTTCCCCTTTGCCTTGCCACCACCTTGATGTTGAAAAAAGCTATAAACAGCTCCGACCCCAGCCAGTATCCAAGAGCCCGACGATGATCTTCTTTCGTCGAATGGGAATATGGGCGGGGTGCGGCTAAGCTTACCCAAGTTGAATCCTAAGTATGCCCCGATTCCGGCGCTGAGTAACCGTGTCCATTTGCTATTTCCCCATCCATCCAGCGCGAATTTGAACGCCGCCAGCCCGAGCTTGATTGCCACGGCTGCTCCAAATCCCCAAGTCACAGCCAGGACTACCGCAATTGCCAGGACGACGGCTGCTACCCTGGCAATCCACTTGAATGCTTTACCGATGAATCCAAACAATTTGCCAAAGAACGATGTCCCAGCCGGATCAGTTCGATTGATCGGATCATTCCCGCAATACGCGTACAGATTCAGCGTCTGCGGATCGCCTAAACTCGCAGCATTCATCTCAATCGGATCGACCTGCGTAAACCGCCCTTGCTGCGAGCTATAGAACCGGTTCTGCGCATAGTCCAACCCTGTCGCATTGCTCCGGTCGTAACTCGTAAACCTCTTCTGTGACGGATTGTTCTTCGTCGCGTGCTGCCAGGAGTTATCTCCGCCAAACGCCCCGAACGGCTGCATTGTCCCGAACGGCAGTGTCAACTGCATAGTCACCTCTTCGCCATTTGCGGCGTCTGTCGCAAGCCTTATCCCCAAACGATCCGCATGATGGAACCGTGTCTCAGTTCCATCGCTTCCACTCGTAGTCGCCAGCAGCCGTCCGCCCAGATAGACGTAACTCGTCTTCCACTGCAGCCCGCTTGCTCCCGCCGCATCATACTCAGCGCTGATTTGACCTCCGTCCAAGGCAAAGTATTTTGTTACGCCACCTTCGACGCTCATCAATCGCTGGTTGCTCGCGCCGTAGCTATAACTCGCCAGGACAATTGTCCCATCTCCGCTAAGCACTTGCGCAAGTCTTCCCGCCGCGTCATAACGGTACTGTTGCTGCGCCCCACTATCGTCAATAACTGCCCTGGTCTGATTTCCCGCCGGGTCATACTCGAACCCCGCGCTTGTGATGCGGTTGGCGCCGGTGTTGTAGCTTAGGCTCGCCAAGCCATCGCGCGGAATCTGCGGCGCGTCGCCGGTCTTCGTCACACTGGTACGGTTGCCGTAGCGGTCATATGCGTAGCTCTGATCCCACGCCGGTCCAGAAAATGCATTGACTCCACCTTTGGCCTTCTTCAATCTTCCAAGTTTGTCGTATTCATAAGCGCGGTTGCGCGCCTGGTTGCGAAGGTCGGTGGTGCCGGTCAGTTGGCCGGTCTTCGTCCCATTGTTATTCGCGTCATTGGTCAGCGTATAGTTGTATTGCAGGTTGAGTAAACTGTCGACCCCACGTACTACGGACTGGGATGTGAGCAATCCCGTCTTAGGATCAAAATTGTAGAGTTCCTTTACCTGGCTGCCGATGCTCAACGAGGTCGCCTGGCTCGCGGCGTTGTAGACCGGATTTGAGGAGAAGATTACGCCTCCGAACTTCAAACTATCTAGCCGGCTGGCGACGTCGTAGGTCGGCTCGATCTTCTTGCGGATGTCTCCCGCCCCATACTGTTTTGGATAGGTCTCCTCTTTGAGACGGCTGAGCGTGTCCCACAGATAACTCGTCACCAGCGGATAGCTCTCGCGCCCTGTGAAGGTTTGCGCGACCTCGCTCAACCTTCCCTCACTGTCGTAACTCAACGCCTGGTTGCCCATTCCGGAAGAGACGGATACGTTCTGTACTCGCATCTTATCTCCGGCGGTCATGTAGGCATAACTCACGTTCGGAGCGTCAGGAATATTGGCTGCCAGATCAGCCGGCGCGCCGCTCTTGTCGTATTGCGCCGCCTGCAGCCGATTGAGCGGATCATTGTTGTATACGAAATAGGTCTTGACTCCGCGCGCGTCCACGCTCTGAATCAGGTTCGAGCGCGTGTCGTAGCTGAAGACGCCGCTCCATTGGCCCGCTCCTACATGCTGCCCGCTGTCATTGAGCGTTCCCGCTTTTTCAGCCATCTTCTGATGCGTCAGCCGTCCCAGAGAATCGTACCTGAACGTTCGCGTCTGGACGCCTTGAACCACCTGTGTCAGTCGCTCGAGAGCATCATAGCTGTAATTGGTGAACATCGCGCCGGCGCCCAGGGTTCCGTCGCCGTCAGGATTCGGTTCTCCGACTTCGACCATGCGGCCGAGCGCATCACTGCGCGCCCATCGCTGCCGCCCCCATGGATCGGTCACCAGCATCGTCTGTCCCGGTTGGCCAGATGAGCCCGCCGGATCCGGTCCCTGGTTGTACTGCCTGGTCACCTTGCTGTTGTCGGCGGCGGTTGTTTCTATCGGACGATCAAGCGAGTCATAACTCACCGTGCTCCATTGCGGCGTCTCTATATTCTGACGGTAGGGCCTCGTCTGCTGCCACACTCTTCCCATCTGATCGTATTTCGTATCGACAACGTCGCGCACGTAATTCTTCCCAAAGGCGATCTCTTTACGCACGCGCCCCTCCCCGTCCAGGTATTTATCGTCCCGCGAGGCGATGTCGGCCCCATACTTGCCGGCCTCATAAGACATCGAAAAGACGATCCTTCTTACCTCATCGTAATCGAGATAGGTGTAAGCCCCGGTCGGAGCATAATTGAATCGAGGGCGTAGTGAGCCGTCGAAGTAGAAGTTTTGCGACAACCGCCCATTTGCGTCAGTTTCGGTCATCACCAGGCTGGTATTGAAATCGTAGGTAGCCTCCGTCTTGTTCTGCTTGGCCGTGTCGCTCGCCGAGCCACGAATCTGCGATTCAGGCCATGCGTATTGCGTGTTCAGGGTGTAATTGAAGGTAGTTACTTCGCAGCAGGAACTTTCGACCTGCCTGACGTTGCCGGTGATGTCGTAATGCCGAACATCCACCACTGCCGTGGCCGGGTCCAGCGTAGCCGCGTCGGCGTAACTCCTGGTCGTCGTCACGTTACCTCGCGTGTCGAGGTCGTAGATGGCATAGTTAGGCTGGTTCAGATAAGGACTCATGCCGATTTCGTATCCACCATAGTTAACCCCCGGAGTATCCATCAGCCCGGCGGTTCCTTTGAATTGATCATAGGAATATTCAGTGCGCGACAGGCGGGCGCCGTTTCCGCCGTACACTTCATTGACCGCCACGAGATTGAAGATATGATGCCAGACGAGATCGTTTTCCGGTTGCGGGTCGTTATAGTTCGGATCGTTGAGATATTGGCTGACTGTCTTCCGCAAGAGCGTGTTCGCCCCGCCAAAACTATAACCATATCCGTATTCGCGGGTCTCGGTCGCCTGGTTGTAGCGCGGGCCGTAGTTTAACTCCTTGCCGGTTATCTGATTCCGTTCATCGGTGGTCTCGATGCGGGAGGGTCGAGGCGAACAATACTGGTATGGTCCTGGCGGTTGCCCCGACGCCGCGCAATCTCCCATCTCCCAATTGACAAAAGACCTTCCGAGCAATGCGCCCTGCGGGCTGTAGCTCTCATCCTGATAGATCAGCCCGTCGTTAAACTGCCCCGGAGCATTGTGGGAGAGCATCACGGTCTTGGCGCCGTCCGGCCTGGTGATCTCTACACGTCGTGGCGAAGCGTTCTCCTGGACGAAATAATGTGTCACTGCGGGAGCCACATCCATATCGGCCCAGGTCTCGGTCATATTCTGGTATGTCGGCTCACTTCCCAAACCGCTGGCGGCCATCGGATAGTCATAGACCATCTGGCTTGACATCGCGCCCGGCGTGATTGTTCCCGGATCAGCCGCCTGATTTGGATCAGCGGGGAGCGGAGCGGCGGAAAATCCCATTCCCACCTGCTCGATAACTTTGGAGAGCATCCCGTAGTTTGAATATGAATCCGGATCGCCGAACCAGAATCCCGTGCTGGTGGCCGGGTAATAGATGGCTTTGATTACCGGAATTACGTTATTACGAACTTTGGGCGTCAGCCCGGCGAATCCGTAATTTCCTCCCAGATCGGCCAGATTCTTCCAGTCGTACGTAATCCGCAGCAAAGTCCGCGGCCTTGCGGGGTTTTGGTCCGGAGCTGTAACGGCGACCAGCAGGTTGTTTGAATCATAGTAAAATCGGATAAGTCGCCCAAGCGTGTCGGCAATGCTATCGATCTGCGGCCCCTTGTTATTGCGATAATTGATGAGCATTCTGTTGCCGTTGGCATCGATGATCTGCACGGGATAGTTGGCGTTCATGTTGCTCGTCGCGCCAACATAAATTAGCTCAGTCCCGTTCGGTAAGTAGACAAACGCGGTTCGCGGCGCTCCGCCGTCGGCCGGCGCATCGCCCAGCACTCTGTAATCAATGAAAGACCCGTCCATAGTCTTGCATTTTGCTTCCTGACTGACCGTGTTGAGTGTGAGCGAGCAAGTGTATGGGCGCCGCGTGCCATCGGGTTCGACGAGCATATACCCATTCTGCCCGCCCATGCTGACGATTCGGGTGAAACCCAGTGACCACCCTGGAACGGCCTCGCCGTCGATATTGAAGGTAATGTCTGAATTGGCCTTGTGCCAGAGGCGCGAGTTGTAAACCATCCCGAGATTCAGATCGAGACCGCGTCCATCGAGTCCCAATACCGGCGCGGCGATTTGGAAGTTGGCCGACCCTGCGCCGCCGTCCGGCGCGTGCCCCGTGGGGTTGCCGCGTTGTTTTCCCGGATCATCCGCCGTCGTGAAGTTGTCGCTGTTAAAACAATAAGGGCAATCTCCATTTGGCAGGAGGCGCGGCGCCGCCTTTATCCCGGCAGGCGCGAACCGGGTTGCAAATCTGCTTGATAAGTTCTTCGCGATCCGGTCTCTCGTCCTCGGCGGAGGCGCCGTCGATGAACTCGATTTGGGCGGTTGAGGCAGATCACGCGATGAAACGACTATTGTTCCCACCGATTGTTCCACCGATTGTCCCATGGATGCGAGCCTCGCGCCGCTTACCGTCACCCTGGTTTCCGCTACCAATCCGTTCAGGCTTGCTCTGATCCTGTAACTTCCGTCTAGCGTCGAGGAGAAATTTCCCGTTTCGATGGCATCAACTTGCTCCAGGGTTGACTCATTCCAGCCGCTCCAGGCGACGCGAAAACTGCTACCAATCGGATTATTCTTGATGTCATACCCAGCAACCATGAAAGCGACCGGCTCGCCGCGCCTAAGGGTGATATCTTTGGGAAAGATTTCGAGCTTCGCCACGCGCGCATTGCGCTGCGCCTGCGTCTCCTGCGGTTTCGGGGCCGGCATGGGCTGATTCGGCGCGCCTATCCCATCCCATCCTGGCTGTTGTTGTGTGGTTGAGCGAAGGAAAGGGAAATATTCCCGCGCGAAGCGCGCGGACTTCTCCGCCCATCCGCTTGAATGCCACCAGAAGCCCAAACTCTGCCCGGAGTTGATCGCCATTGCCGAGACGGCGCCGGTTAGCGAATGTGATACCTCAGGCGACGCCATGACCGGATTGATCGCCATTACCAGAATCAGCGTCGCGCACAGCGAACGTTGCAGAAATGAGGGAGCGAACCTCCGTCTTGAGGGCAGAGCGCGAATGAAGAACGCGCAAAACCAATGAACCAGATAGGCGCGGAAAAGCGAAGCCGCGGCGCAGGCGGTTCTAAACGCAAATAATGGAGAGTGGATCAGGCAAATGAATAACAGAGATATAACATAGCCTCGAAGCAGAGTAGACATAATTGGAACCTCCCGGAGCCCAACTGAAGGGCAATAGTTACGGTCATTGAAAGCTACGCGCTAACGCGCCTGCGATTCTTGCGCTTACAGGAATGCCTGGGGGATAAATCGAACCATGCGATATTGGGACACTGGCGCCGCCGCAGCGCGCGAGGAGCTGCGCGGCCGTCTCAGCGGTCAGCCGCTTTAATGCGCGTGGCGGCGACGCCAATCTCGCGTGTCCTGGTTTTAGGAGCTACACATCGAACAAATCGAGGAAGCTTTCACTGACAATGTGGAAGGAATAGGCGGAAACATGTCGCGGAAATTTATTTTTTTTTGAATTTGAGCGGGAAGGGCTTAAGCGGATATGCCATATGGAAAACGCGCTGAGCGAGAGCGCGAAAATGACCGGAGCTGGGAAGGGTGAAGCTTTTTCTTTTTACCGCTTGTGGGTGGACCTACAATCGCCCGCGTTCTTCGGCGAGTCGTCTGTATTGCGCCTCCAGGTCGACGATCTGCTGCGCCTGTGTTTTCGCCCGGCGCCGCTGAGCCTCGCCCTCGCGCAGCGCCTCTGCAAGGCGCTCGCGCAGTCGCGAAGTCTCGAGCGCCAACCACGCCCCGCCGAGGCCGACGAGCTGCGAGGCGGCCATACCCATGGCGAAACGAGAGACGCGAGGCATCACGCCCTTGCTACCGATGCGCACGCTGTCTGAGCCGGTCTGCCATACGCCAGATCACTTCCATTCACCCTGGATCACGAACCCGCCCCAATAAAACGGCGACTGCCATTGCGGCTTTTTCCACATCTCGATCTGCGCCTCGCGCAACGCAGCCGCCGGTCGCATCCCATCTTTCAACATCCGGCGATAGAACCTCTTCATCAACTCCGCCGTGGCCGCGTCATTCACTTGCCACAAACTCGCCACCACTCGCGCGGCGCCCGCGTACATAAATCCCCGCGTCAATCCCACCAGCCCTTCGCCCTTGACCTCTTTGCCCAGTCCGGTCTGACACGCGCTCAATACGACCAGCTCGGCAGGCAGTCGCAGATTGAAGATTTCGTGCAGCCGCAGAAAGCCGTCCTGAGGCCGGCCTCGCTCGTCCACCAGCGACAGCACGACGCCAGATAGCTCGGGGCGCTCGCTGTCGAGCAGACCGTGGGTGGCGAAATGGACGATGCGGTAACGGCTCAACTCATCGCTTGTAGCCGTAGCCCGATTGGCGCGAAAGTCGAGCGCCCCTAACCCATCAGCTCGCGGCGTGACCGACAAGATGGCTTCCGCTTCATCCCTGGTCAGCAAAAGGCGTCTCAGCTCGCCACGCACGTCGTTGAGCGCGCGCGTCAAGTTTGGCGGCGCTTCTTCGCGGGCCTGAGTTTCGGCGCCCGATTTAACGCGGGCGTCATCAGCGCTGAAGACCGGATCGGCCAGGACGGCGACCGCTTTGGCCGCCGGTTTACGCCCGGCCAGCTCGCGCCGCAACATCGCCAGAGTCGAAGCCGAAGGCAGATGAACAATTTCGTGCTCGGCAATCAAGGGGGCGGGGTGTGGGGAGTGAGGAGCGGGGAGCGCGCCGAACGGCAGATATTGCAAAGCCCCGTCGGCCACAATCAGCAGGCGTTTCCCGTCCAACTGCGACGCTGCGGGACCGAGCAACATCCGGCTCAATGCCGCCGCCTGCGGCCAGTAGTTTGCTTTAGCCTTTTTGACCCGCGCCTGCAATTTCGACTCAGTGTCGCCGGGCTGCGGATGAGGCGCGGTCAACAGCTCGCGCACGCGGCGCGTCGCCGCTTCTACCTCCGCCCGCTTCGGCAGCCGGTGGCTGGTGATCGACGTTTGGCTTACTGCGAATAGGTAACTCGCATCGTCTCCCAGCGAGTACTCCAGGAGCAAAGTGTCCGGGTCCAACACTTGTTGTTGAATCTCCGCCAGGCTCAGTGGCAGAGGCTGGGTCAAGGCGGCGTATCGTGGGTTGCGAGCCCGAATCTGCGCCCTTAACTCCTCGTACTCGGTAGTGAGGGATTCGATCTCTTTGGCGGCGGCTTCAGCTTGCTCGGGGGTGTGCTCGCGATTCAACAAGGAAAATTGCGCCGCGGCCTTCGCATTGAGAAGTCGCTGTAAGGAGCGTTCGCGCTCCAGGAGCGAACCATCAACGCCTTGACGGATATCGATGCGCGATTCCGTCAGCAGTTCGAGCAAAGATCGCGCGCGGCAGCGCTCGCTGACCGCGAAGGCCGCGGCGTCGAATTCCGCACTCGGGTTCTGCCGCCGCTGTTCCATAAGGATGCCGATGTAATATTGATAATACTCCTGCCGTGAAGCCAAGTAAGAAGCGCGAAGCTCCTGAATGTCGACACTCACGCGAAAAGACTCGACAATGCCTATAGCCTCTTCGATGGTTTGGCGGGCCTGAATAAGCTTACCCTGTTTTTGTTCTACACGGGCGATTTCAAGCAGAGTATTAGCTTCTCCGTCGCGGTCACTTACTGCCCGTCTGATCGGTAAAGCCTCATTGAACTTACCCATGGCCGCATCTATCTCTCCTAGCGATAGGTAAACATTGCCTATATTGTGGAGCGTGCCAGCCTCCCCTCCGCGGTCTCCTATCATCCGCCAGATAGCCAAAGACTCATCGTATTTCTCCAGCGCCTCCCGCATCTTATTTGATAACCGATAAACATAGCCGATATTGTGGAGCGTGATGGCTTCTCCGTAACGTTCACCGACCAGCCGGAACAGCGGCAGAGCCTCATTGTATTTTTCCAGCGCCTTCGGCATCTCTGCTAATGACCGGTAGATCGTGCCGATGTTGCTGAGCGTGGTAGCTTCCCCTCCTCGGTCGCCTACTGTCCGCCAGATCGCCAGAGACTCATTGAATTTGTCCAACGCCTTTTGCGTCCCTTCTAATGACTGATAGACCCCGCCGATGCTATTAAGCGTGGTAGCTTCCCCCTTGCGGTCACCTACTACCCGCCTAATCGCCAAAGATTCGTTGAATAAGTTAAGCGCCTTCTGCATCTCTCCTATTTTGTGATAGACCATGCCGATGTTATGGAGTGTGGTAGCTTCATCTTCTCGGTTACCTAGCGTCCGCGAGATCGCCAGAGACTCATTGAATTTGTCCAGCGCCTTTTGCATATCTCCTCTTGAAAGGTGGATCGCGCCAATGTTGTTAAGGATGATAGCTTCCCCCACGCGCTCTCCTATCGCTCGTACGCTCGGCAGAGACTCATTGAATTTGTCCAGCGCCTTCTGCAAGTCTCCTATTGTGTGATAGACCACGGCGGCGTTGTTGAGTGTCTCAGCTTCCCCCCTGCGGTCGCCTGCTCTCCGATACAACTCCAACGCCTCTTGATACTTTTCGACGCCCTTTCTTTTTTCCTCCAGCGTTCCTTGCGCTAACTTCCCAGCCTCTCGATAGACCGAATCAGCGGCGACGCGATATTTGTCCTCGGCGGTCGCCTCTCTCAATTCCTCTACCTTGATCTCATACCGCCCTGTTTTTGCCGTTTTCTCAATGGAATGCACTTCGATTCTGTGCGCGCCTGCCGCCTCGGCGACCACCGAGATGGTTTCTGATCCTTCAGTGGACTGCTCACCGTCCACCTCGCCGATCTTCTTGCCATCAGGCGTAAACAGCGCCACCAGCGCGTCTATTCCTCGCTGACTGACGGTTATCCGTAAGTACTGGCCAGATGTCATGGCGATCTTGTAGAAATGCGATTGGCCGCCGGAAAGCTGACGTTCGACTGGCTTACCGGGTTCCAGCGAACTGGCGCCATCTGAGCTTTGCGACGCGCCGCGGGCGTCGGCGCCTGCCTGCCTTGTCAGTTGACTTGGCGGCGGCCACGCGACAACCGAGAGGTCGATCCAGACAAACATGATGACCATGAGAATGACATGGCATTTAATTCGTAAACCCCGCTTCTGCGAGGTTGAGATTGGCGTGATTCGATTGAACACAGCGATACCTCCGTGGAAATTCTTTTCCCGTCTTTGTCCTTAGAGCGTATCATCAACTTTTCCACTGTGTTGGCAATGATTGTCGCTGGCTCAAAGCCGGTGTCTTCGAAGCGATCGTCCATGATTCACGCGCTGTGCTCCGGATCGCCGAAGGACGACAAGAAATGCCGACTGCCTCGATCTTCGACAGCCGGACGCTGCAATCGCTGCCCAAGAGCAGTTCCCGCGCCGGCTATGACGGCGCAAAATGTCGGAAAGGGAGCAAGGTCCATCTGGCGGTCGATACGCTCGGACACCTGCTGGCCCTGTGCGTAACAGCCGCCGATGAGCAGAATCGAGCCCAGGTCGCCGAACTTGCCGAGACTGGATCGTCCGAATGACGCCTACTGGCAGGTAGAGGTCCAATTGTACCGTTTCGCTACCCAGTTAGTGGATCCTCCCGATATACCGTACGTGAATATGGGTCCCAGGCAACCGACAGCGAAATTTCCGCCATCGTTATATGGAGAATCCGAGATTTGATATGGGCCATCCCATGTGTTTCCGCCATCACCTGACTGCCAAACGTAGAGGCGCCAATCGCCGCTGAAGTCCGAGGAGCCGAGTATGGTTAGATTGGAGGCCGTCTGCTTGCCGATGAAGGTGAGGAGATCGCTGCGCGGGGTGTCATAGAAAAGCGAAGGAGGCTGCCAGGTGGAGCCGTTATCGAATGACCTGGTGATATTGATAGCCCAACTGCCATACTCGTTGTTCCTGAAAGCGACTATGACGGAGCCATCGGGTTGCTGAACGCCAACAGGGAACTGCTCATCGCCGGGACCGTCGTAAATTGCCTTCGGCGCACTCCACGTCTGCCCCTCATCCGTTGAGCGAAGGGCGCGGACCTTGTCGTTGACGGGGGTATTGTCACCGGTGTCCAGGCTTTCCAACGCGAGTAGGTCGCCATTGGTGAGCGCGACCAGACTAGCGTCCCAGTGGCTCATGCCGTTGCCGTCGCATTGAACGCAGCGTGCGGGTGTCCACCCCCATGGGTTCGTTGCCGGAGTCCAACTGAGAACGAGATCGTTGGAGCCTCGTTCCTCATTGTGCCACTTCGAGTAGAGAATCCACACCCGACCGCGCGCTTCGTCAGCGACGAGGAATGAATCATATTCGTCGCCAGGGTTCGACGTCATCCTGGAGTACCCGTACCAGGTTACGCCACCATCGTCGGAAAGGATCATGTACAAGTCGATGCGAGAGGTATCATCAGTCTTCTTGTTATAGACACACATCATTCGCTGCGTCCCTGGCAGCTTGGCGCAGGATCCGGAGTTGTCGAAAGGGACTCCAGTCACATCCAGGACCTGTTCCGGCTGCCAGCCGAGCGCGACATTAAGCTTTACCTGGCTCACCTGTGGAGTCCAGTATGTGCCGCCCGACGGGAATTCGACTTTAAGATAGTTCGCGCGAGGTGGTAGCGATCCGCAATAGACGACCCTTGTCCAATCCCCACCCTCGTTTGAAATAATGGGGCTGATGGAGGTCCAGGTCGATCCGTCGGGAGAGTAATAAAATGCGAAGTGCCTTATGCTTTCACCAGGCCAAAAATAGGTCGTCACGGTGAACGACTCGATCGAAGAGTACTTGTAAACGAAACTCGAAGGTGGGGACGCGCTTGCTTCAGTGCGCGCCAAACGGGATGTGTCCCCCTGAAAATAACTGCTGTTAGAGCTATCGAACCAAAAGGTCCCGGTATGACTGTATGTCTTACTAAAATCGTTGAGGTCGTCGGTCACCGCGATCGTCTGCCCGGAGGCATTGTAGGTTCCGGAGATCCCCAAGAGGAGTACGAATATTACGAATATAATGATCAGTCTGGATGGCATAACAGGCTTCCTCCCACTCACCATGGCGTTGCCCCGAATTTGCGGGGTCAATTGGCGCTCATGTTAGGCTTTGTTACACGAATATTTACGCTCGCTTTGAGCGGTTTGTTATCCATTAATCTTGACGCTATCGGGTATTCCAATGTTGATCCAGGCTACACAGGTGAAAACGTGGCGGAAGCCGCCGAAGAGCGCGGCATCAAGCTCGAAGTGGCGCCACTCCCAACAGCCAAGTGAGGCTTCGTCCCATTACCACGCCGATGGGTGGTGGAGCGAAGTTTCTGATGGATGCGGATGGCTCATCATTCAGCCGCTTTATGCGCGCGGCGGCGCCAGCCTCGTGGGGCCTGAGTTTGGATCTACAACATCGAACAAATTGAGGAAGCTTTTACTGCTTCCACCGATAATGTGGCGGGAATAAGCGGAAACATGACGCAGAAATTTTGGGCTTTGTGATTTTAATGTAGGAGGGTCTCAGGCGATGTGGCGGGAGTAGACACTGGCCGTGTTTCGCGAACCACTCACCGCCTCCTCACTTTGACTATGACTTTGCCGAGGGTTTCTACCTCGCCGGCGGCGCTAATCCCGCTGAGAGCTATGATGTTATCTCCGGTGGCGAGATTGCGGGCCGGGATGTTCACGATCAAAACGTATCCATTACGAGTAGCTTGCGGGCTGAGGCCTTTTATGGCGAACACTTCTTTTCCGTCCGCCTTGAGTAACATCACCTGGTAGCCAGGGAACTCATTCTCAGTCAGATTAATTCGCAAGCGCGCCTCTTCCGCGCCGCGTGGAATGATCAGCGGCCGTGGCTCCTGGCCGCCGGAGTCCCTGAACCCTCTGAGCGAGAGCGCGAAAAAGACCGGCGCTGGAGTGGGCGAAACTTTTTCTTTTGCAGCTTGCAATTGGGCCTGCAATCTCTCGCGTTCTTCGGCGAGTTGTCTGTATTGCGCCTCCAGATCGGCGATCCGCTGCGACTGCGTTTGCGCCTGGCGCCGCTGCGCCTCGTCTTCGCGCCGCGCCTCCGCAAGTCGCGCGCGCAGTCGCGAAGTCTCGATCGCCAACCACGTCCCGCCGAGTACGATCAGCAGCGCGGCGGTTGTGCTCAGGGCGAAACGAAGGCTGCGAGGCAGGCGGGCGAGCTGAGACAGCCAGGAGAGCCTCGTGTCAGGGCGTTCAACCCGCTCTCCACCAGCCGTTTGCGGCGCGACCCGCTTTGCGGCCCGATTTTCGTCTACTACTTGAGCCAAAGCCTTGGCGAACATAACGCGCCGACGCCTCTGGGGATTTACCAGATAACTTCGTTCAAAGCGTTCACGATCGGCCTCAGAGAGAGAGCCGCGCGCCGCAGCGTCGAGCAGTTCATCTTCGGCTTTGCAGAGCTGATCATATTTAGACTCGTCGTCGAAATACTCGTCCTCGAGCGCGGTCTGTTCCGCCGCGGAGAGTTCTCCCAGCAGATAGCGTCTGAACAAATCTTCCTGGCTGTTTATACGCTCCATAGCAATCACCGGCTATTCTATCTTTATGTGGCCGAACCTCGAATTTTCATGTCGCTCACTTCGACTTTCTTTTGACGCAGCGCGCCACGCACTCTTCGAGTTTATCGCGCGTCCGCTTGGCGCGGCTGAACAACGCGTTGAGCGAGATGCCCAGTCCGGCGGCCAACATTTTGCGGTCATCGATCCTGGCTCGCCCCTCATCCTGATAGTATTCGATGATAAGCTCTCGATTCTCTTCCGAGACGCCCCGCATGCACTCTCTCAAACAGACCACCCACAGATCGTCGTCCTCTTCGCGTCGCTCCTGCGGCGCGGCGACCGCTGCCAATTCTTTTATATCCACGCGATTGTTGTCATGACGCTTTAATGCCTCCAGAAGGACGAAGCGCGCAATCCCCAACGAAAGGGCATAGACGTTTTTCTCGATCTCTTCGCCTTGATCGATCTTCCGCGCCAGCCGGTTCAATGTTTCATCAGCCAACTCGTCTGAAATGAACGACCCGCGCCATTCGAAGAATCTGATCAGTTTGCGACGCAACTGTTCATACTTCTCGCCAGCCGTCTCCGGATCAGGGTCAAGTATGGCCAAGAGCTTAGTGAATGCCTCCGGCGTCAGATCCTGTTTTTTTCTGGATGATTGCGCTCTCTCCATTATGTCATTGATACGGGCGCCGCACGCCGTTCGAGCCGGTCTGTCACACGCTAGATCACTTCCACTCACCCTGAAGCGCGAACCCGCCCCAGTAAAACGGCGACTGCCATTGCGGTTTTTTCCACATCTCGATCTGCGCCGCGCGCAGTGCAGCCGCCGGTCGCATCCCGTCTTTCAACATCCGGCGGTAGAACCGCTTCATCAACTCCGCCGTAGCCGCGTCATTCACTTGCCACAAACTCGCCACCACTCGCGCCGCCCCCGCGTACATAAATCCCCGTGTCAATCCGACCAGCCCTTCGCCCTTGACCTCTTTGCCCAGGCCGGTCTGGCACGCGCTCAAAACGACCAATTCCGCAGGCAGTCGCAGGTTGAAGATTTCGTGCAGCCGCAGAAAGCCGTCCTGCGGCTGTCCTCGCTCGTCCACCAGCGACAAAACAACGCCCGATAATTCGGGATGCTCGCTGTTCAGCAAACCGTGGGTGGCGAAATGGACGATGCGATAGCGGCTCAACTCATCGCTGGTAGCCGTCGCCCGATTGGCGCGAAAGTCGAGCGCCCCGAACTCGTCGGTTCGTGGCGTGATTGACAAGATGGCTTCCGCTTCATCCCTCGTCAGCAACAGACGCCTCAAATCGCCGCGCACATCGCTGATCGCGCGCGTCAGGTCTGGCGGCGCCTCTTTGCCGACCTGGGTTTTGGCGTCCAATTTAACGCGGGCGTCATCCGCGCTGAAGACCGGATCGGCCAGGACGGCGACCGCTTTATCCGCCGGTTTGCGCCCGGCCAACTCGCGCCGCAACACCGCCAAGGTCGACGCCGAAGGCAAATGGACGATTTCGTGATTGACGATTAGGGGAGTGGGGATTGCGGATTGTGGATTGTGGATTGCGGACCTTCCCTGTCCCCTTGTCCCCTTGTCCCCTTGTCCCTTTATCTCTCCATCCCTCTGTCCCCCTGTCTCAGGCGCGGGTAGGGCTCCGAACGGCAAATATTGCAAAGCCCCGTCGGCAACGATCAACAAACGTTTCCCGCCCAACTGCGACGCGGCGGGACCGAGCAACATCCGGCTCAACTCGGCGGCCTGGGGCCAGTAGTTCTCTCTAGCCTCTTTGATCCTAGCCTGGTATTTAGCCTCGGTGTCGCCCGGCTGCGGCTGCGGCGCAGTCAACAGTTCGCGCACGCGGCGCGTCGCCGCTTCTATCTCCACCCGCTTCGGCAGCTGGTGGCTGGTAATTGATGTTTGGCTGACTACGAAGAGGTGACTCGCATTATCTCCGAGCGAATACTCCAGGAGCAGAGTGTCTGTGTCCAATACGTGTTTTTGAATCTCCGCCGGGCTCATAGGCTGAGGCTGGGTCAAGGCGGCGTATCGAGGGTTGCGCGCGCGAATCTGCGCCCTCAACTCCTCGTACTCAGTAGTAATGGAGTCTATTTCTTTGGCGGCGGCTTCGGCTTGCGCAGGACTGTGCTTGCGATTCAACAGGGCGAATTGCGCCGCCGCCTTCGCATTGAGCAACTGCTGTAAGGAGCGTTCACGTTCCAGGAACGAACTGTCAACGCCCTGACGGATATCGATGCGAGATTCCGCCAGCAGTTCGAGCAGAGATCGCGCGCGGGCGCGCTCGCTGACCGCGAACGCCACGGCGTCGCCCCCTGCCGCGGGGTTCTGATTGTGCCGCTCCATCAGGATGTCGATGTAAGACTCATAGTACTCCTGCCGTGATGCGAAGTAGGAAGCGCGTAGGCCCTGGACGCGGGTACCGGCGCGCACTGACTCGACGAGGCCGATGGCCTGTTCGATGGCCTGTCGAGCCTTGGTAAGGTCGCCCTGTTTTTGTTCTAACCGCGCAATCCACAACAGGGTATCAGCTTCTGCGGTGGGATTACCTACTACACGACAGATGGACAGAGCCTCGTTGAACTTTCCAAGCGCGTTCTGCTGCTCTCCTATCGAATTATAGACCAGTCCGATGTTCCGGAGGGTGACAGCTTCAATGTAGCGATCACCCGTTGCCCGACTGATCGGCAAAGCTTCATTGTGCTTCTCCAGAGCTTTCGGCATATCCCCCAATAAGAAGTAGACGGCGCCAATGTTGGTGAGCGTCATCGCCTCACCACTGCGGTCACCGATTTCCTGTCTAATGACCAGGGACTCATTGTATTTTTCCAGCGCCTTCTGCGCCTCTCCCAATGACTTGTAGATCCCGCCGATGCTGTTGAGCGCGACAGCCTCCCCATAGCGGTCCCCCACCGCCCGCATGAGCCGCAGGGCTTCATCGAACTTCTCGATCGCCCTCCGCGTCTCTCCCAGCAACGAGTAGCACTCGCCCATGTTGTTGAGTAGGCCAGCCGCGCTCCTGCGGTCACCTAGCGCCTGAGTAGCTGAGAGAGCCTCACTGTAGTAGTCCAGCGCCTTCTGCATCTCTCCCATTAACTGACAGACCACACCGAGGTTGTTGAGTGTTTTAGACTCCCCGATGCGGTCGCCTACCGCCCGCCTGATCGGGAGGGCCTCATTGTACTTGTCCAGCGCCTTTTGCATCTGCCCAAGTGACCTATAGGCCATGCCTAAGGTATTAAGTGCGCTGGCCTCCCCGGAGCGGTCGCCCACCGCCCGATAGAGCAGCAGAGCCTCGTTGCAATTCTCCACAGCCTTCTGCATCTGCCCAAGTGACCGATATACCAGGCCTATAAAATTGAGTGTAAAAGCCTCCTCACGGTGATCGCCTTCAGTCCGGACGATTGGCAGGGCTTCGTTGTATTTTTCCAGCGCCTTCTGCATCTCTCCTAATGACCAGTGGACTTGGCCGATGTTGTTGAGAATTTCGGCTTCCTGGCTGCGGGCGCCTATTGTTTGGCTCATTGGCAACGCCATGTAAAACATCTCCAGCGCCTTCTTTGCATCTCCCAAAAGATAATGGATGAAGCCGATGTTGTTGATGGTTTCGGCCTCCCATTTGCGGTCGCCGGCTTTTCGATACAACCCCAACGCTTCTTGAAACTTTTCGATGCCCTTTCTTTTTGCCTCTTCCGTTCCATTTGCTAACTGAAATGCCTCTCGAAAGAGCCCATTTGCGGCGACACGATACTTGTCTTCAGCGGTCGCCTCCCTCAATTCATTTACCTTGATCTCGTAGTGTCCTGGCTTGGCCGTCTTCTCAGTGGAGCGCACATCGATTCTGTATGCGCCTGCCGCCTCTGTGATCGCCGAGATAGTTTCTGACCCCACGGTCACCTGCTCGCTGTCCACCTCGACGATCTTCTTACCATCAGGCGTAAACAGCGCCACCAGCGCGTCTATTCCTTGCTGACTGACAGTTACCTGAAGGTACTGGCCAGAGTCCATGGTGATCTTGTAGAAATGCGATTGACCGCCGGAAAGCTCCCGTTCGACGGGCTTGCCGGGTTCCAGCGCAAGCTCCTCATCGGCCACCGCGCCGCGGGCGCTGTCGCCTGCCTGCCTTGTCAGTGAGCCCGGCGGCGGCCACGCGGCAGCCCGCAATCCGACCCAGGCGAGCAGGATTATCATGAAGATGATGGGGCAAGTAGTTTTTAAAACCCACCCCTGCGAGGTTGAGATTGGCGTGATTTGATTGGACACAGCGATGTCTCCGTGGAAATTCTTTTCCCATTTTTGTCCTGACGAAAGCGCGCAACTTTGACTGTTGCCTCATGCCACAAGACATGTGGCAAAAGTCCACACATGTTGTGCCGCGCGAAAGGCGCTCCTGATTCTCCTTGCGCTTTCAAATGACGTCTGACGATTCAACCGTCCGGCGTTGCGTATTCAGAAGGTGTGAAGATAGCCGGCGGAACTGGGGGCGCAATTATCTACATTAGGTCGGGGGATTAATTCAATTGAAAAGATTAAGGTGTTGGCATGCCTCAGTTGTGATCGCCGCAACCACCGTCATCATTCCAAAATACCTCAGCCGCACGACTGGCAGTAACAAAATTTTTCTTCCAGTAAATATTTCGACTTTTCAGTCGATCTCGAACTCTCAAAATTTCCCCTTGCTTAGAAGTTTCGACTTAATCTTGGAGGATTTGCGTGAGTATGCGAAAAGCTTTGCAAGTTATTTTAACTGCGCTCTCATTGACGATTTTAGGGCAAACCTTATACGCCCAGAACAACGGCCGCTGGGTATATCTCGGCGAGGCCAATGTGGATGGAAAAGTCGATCACGATAGGATCAAAATTGGTCGAGACGACGGGAAGTTCCGCGCGATCCAAATTCGCGTCGAACGCGCCCCGATCGAGTTTCAGCGCGTTGTGGTCCATTACGGTAATGGCGCTGATGAAGAAATTGCGATCAGGAACAGGATCAATGCCGGCGGCAAAACAAGGGTAATCGATCTTCGCGGGCGTGATAGGGTGATCGAGAGCGTCGAGGTCTGGTACGCCAGAGCGAAATACGGTTCCGCGAAACCGAAGCTGCGGCTCTTCGGGCTGCCATAAACATCTTAACACGGTACAGTATGGGGAGAGTGAGCGACCCGGGGCTCGATCAATAGGCCTATTGATCGAGCCCCGGGTCGCTCACTCTCCCCATA
>Ga0081455_10002500_pt1 | contig 21817 bp, 17 predicted proteins | sample TabmetS3T2R1_FD_70207 | JGI IMG/M metagenome (GOLD analysis project Ga0081455, IMG submission 70207) | Tabebuia heterophylla rhizosphere microbial communities from the University of Puerto Rico - S3T2R1 | ecosystem: Host-associated > Plants > Roots > Rhizosphere ...
AAGTGAATGCTGGGCTTGAACCTCGCCTTCGTCATGCCCGCGCTTGTCGCGGGCATCCACGACTTGGATGGTTTTTGAGAAAAGACGTGGATCACCGGGACAAGCCCGGTGATGACAGAAAAAATCGCTCGTCCATCCGCGCAGTTCTATTAGCCTCGCTTGTCGCGTCGCTCGCTCCCACCGCTGCCCGCGCCGACCTGAAAATCTGCAACCGCATGAGCTATGTCGTCGATGCCGCTCTTGGCATCGACCAGAAGGGCGCCACCGCGACCCGCGGCTGGTTCCGGATCGATCCGGCACAATGCCGCACGGTCGCTCCCGGACCGATCGCCGCCGACCGGCTGCTGCTGCACGCCCGCGCGCTGCCGCTCTACGGCGTCTCGCCGGTGGCGCAAAATGCCACCGACACGCTCTGCGTCACGACCGCGAATTTCGTCATCGCCGCCGCGCGCGATTGCCGCGCCAACCAGACGCCCGCGCCGTTCAGCGAGGTCAAGCCGTCGAGCGACGACAGCGGCAATGCGCTGGTCTATCTGAACGAGAGCAGCGACTATGACGACGAACAGGCGCGGCTTGCCGGCATCCAGCGGCTGTTGACGATTGCGGGCTATGACGCAGCGCCGATCGACGGCGTCGATGGCCCGAAAACCCAGGCCGCGCTGTCGGCGTTCCTGGCCAGCCGCAATCTCACCGCCGAGGCCGTGCAGGCGGCGAATTTCTTCGAGACGCTGCTCGCCGCGGCGCAGGCACCGTCACCGCGCGGCCTGACCTGGTGCAACGACACGGTGCACCGGGTGATGGCCGCGATCGGCACCGATGACGGCAAGGCGGTCGTGAGCCGGGGCTGGTATCGGATCGAGCCCGGAAAATGCCTGCATCCTGATATGATCGGCCAGCCGAAGCGCGTTCTCAGTTTTGCCGAGGCCGTGGGTGACGACGGACGCACCGTGCAGGTCTCGGGCAAGCCGCTGAACTGGGGCGGCACGATTACGTTGTGCACGCGCGAGACCACCTTTGAACTGTCCGAACACGCCGATTGCAGCGCGCGCGGCTTCACTGCGAGCGGCTTTGCCGCCGTCGACATGAGCAGCGGCGGCAAGACCTTGCGGTTTACGCTGCCGTAGCGGAGAGCAAGGAAACAGACGTGTCTCACGACGACATCGAATCGAACAGATCGCTCAAACCAAACTTCGCCCATGTCGACACCTGGGTGTTCGACCTCGACAACACGCTGTATCCACGCGAGATCAATCTGTGGCAGCAGGTCGATCAGCGCATCCGCGACTATGTCGCCGACTTCCTGAAGGTGTCCGCCGAAGAGGCTTACCGGATTCAGAAGGATTACTACCAACGCTATGGCACGACGATGCGCGGCATGATGACCGAGCACGGTGTCAGCGCGGACGACTACCTGCATTACGTCCATGAGATCGACCACTCGCTGCTGCAGCCGGACCTCGCGCTCGGCACCGCCATCGAGCGCTTGCCCGGCCGCAAGCTGATCCTCACCAACGGCACCGTCGCGCATGCCGAGGCGGTGCTGCAGCGGCTCGGCATCCAGCATCATTTCGAGGATGTGTTCGACATTGTCGCAGCCGAGCTCGAACCGAAACCGTCGGCGCGAACCTATGAGAAATTCTTCGCCCGCCACGCCGTCGCGCCCCGGCGCTCGGCCATGTTCGAGGACCTCGCGCGCAATCTCGAGGTGCCCCACCGGCACGGCATGACCACGGTGTTCGTGGTCCCGAAAACGACGGAAGCGGTCGGGCGGCAGAGCTGGGAATTCGAGGGCAAAGGCGCGCCCCATGTGGATTATGTGACCGACGATCTCGCGGGATTTCTGGAAAACATCAATCAGCGGCACTGACCCTCTCCCCTTGTGGGAGAGGGTGGTTTCGAGCGCAGCGAGAAGCCGGGCGAGGGGTCACGACGTATCGAGCAACAATACCCCTTGTATCTGCACGGCACTGATTTGTGCGATGGAAGCGACTTAGCGCCTTGGCCGGTGGCCGCCGGCCAAGGCGCGTGGCGATGTCGCCCGTTACCCCTCCGGCTACAACCGTGGGTGAGCTCTGGGACCTTCGCCATGTCACGCACGACCGAACAGTCGCTTGAGTTCCGATCGCATGGACAAGGCAGGTTACCGTGAAGAAGACGATTTGTGGAGTGGACGTTTCGAAAGCCAAGCTCGATGCCTGCATCGAGCCCGGGCATCGACTTGCAAGCTTCGATAATGATGCGGCGGGCATTGCGGAACTGGCCGCGTTCTGCCGCGAGCAGGCCGTCACGCTGGTGGTGATGGAGGCCAGTGGCGGGTACGAGCGACGAGCATTCGTCGGGCTGTGGGAGGCGGGTATCAGTTGCGCGCTGACCAATCCCCGCAACGTCCGCCGATACGCCGAAGCGATGGGCATTCTGGAGAAAACCGACCGGATCGACTCCTCCATCATTGCCCGCTTCGCCGATGCCAAGGACCTGGCTCCGACCCCCTTGCCAAGCCAGGCCCAGCAACGCCTGAAGGCCCTTGTGGCAAGGCTCCGGCAGGTCACCAACGATCTCACCGTGCAGAAGCAGCGTCGCGCAAGCCTGCTCGATAACCCTGAGATTTTGGTCAGCCTCGACGAGGTGATCGCCCTGCTCAAGCGCCAGTCCCGCTCGCTCGAGGGCGAGATCGCCTCCATGATCGACGACGATCCGCTGTGGGCAAAGCTCGCCGAGACTTGGCGCGATATGAAGGGCGTTGCCGGTCGGACCGTCGCCCACCTCCACGCCGAGGTGCCGGAGATTGGCACACTGTCCAACAAAGCCATCGCCAAGCTTGTCGGTCTCGCCCCGATCGCCAATGACAGCGGCAAGCGGAAGGGCAAGCGACCCACCCGCGGCGGACGCGCCGGCGTCCGCTCGATCCTCTTCCTCGTCGCAGCCATCGCTGCGCGATACGACAAAAGCCTCGGAGAGTTCCGAGATAGACTACTCAAAGCCGGCAAAGAGAAAATGGTCGTTCGAATTGCCCTGGCCCGTAAGCTCCTTGTCAGGCTCAACGCAAAAGCTCGCGACGCGCGAGCCGAATATGCCAATGCAACTTGACAGTCCAGATAGTCGCTCACCCGGTTTCTCGCTGGCGCTCGAAACCACCCTCTCCCACAAGGGGAGAGGGTGCCGCGAATGCGGGCGATCCAGTATTCCGCAACCTATCGATCAAACGGTTAAGCCGGGCGTACTGGATGCTCCGTTTCACCGATCTCGAGTGTACTCCAGATAGCGCGCAAGTCGGCTACAGCCGGCTTGCGGAGCATGACGTCCCCGAGGACCGCCCAAAAGAAAAACCCCGGCGGTTGCCCGCCGGGGTTCGTTGATCCTGACATCGTCAGACGATCAGAAGGTGCGGATCGCCCGGAGCATGCCCGAGAACTGACCCTGGCGCTTCAGCTCATAGACCGCCTGAGGCTTCTGGTCACTGGCCGTCGGTGTGACGGTGCCGGTGAGCTTGGTGTCGTAGAAGGTGTAGATCGGCTCGGCGATCAGGTCGAAGCCGGGCACCACCGTCCAGACCGTCCGCGTACCGACGGTCCAGATGTTCAGGTCGAAGTTGCAGTTCGAGCCTGCGAGAGCCTGACCACCGCCGGCTGCCACACCGGCAGTGTTCCGCGCGAACGCCGTGCACAACGCAGCCTTTGAGAAGTCGTCGTAACGGACGGCCATGACGCCACCGAACACCGAGGTCCGCAACCGGGCCGGGATCCAGTAGTGCTCATAGCCAGCCGCACCGCCGAAGAAGGTGGTGAGGTGCTGGTCGGTACGTGTCGTCGCCGAAGCGACCGTCCCACCGGTCCAGACCGAGTCCAGGATCGGCGAGTAGGCCAGGCTCTGGTAAGCGCCCGGCAAGGTGGTCGAGCCCGCGATCGAAATCAGCGTGTTGAACGGACCCGTGCTGCTCACAAGCTGCTGGATGCCTTGCGAATAGCTGCCGTAGAACTGGACACGGTCGCCGGTGCCGGTCGGGATGTTCTTGATTTCCAAGGCACCCGTGACACCCCAGCCGATCTTGTCGGCCGGCGCACCGTTCAGTTCGGTGACCGTACCACCGTTGACCGTCTGGTAGTAGCTCGCATTCATCTGGCGAACGATACCCGCGATCGAGAAGCCACCCCAGGCCTGGTTGATCTGGAAGTTGGCAACACCATCCGGCAGATGCGTGCCGCCGAAGCGGCTCGTCTGCCACGAGATACCCGAGGACGGGCTCGTCACCGCGAAGAACGGCGAGGTGGTATTGTCGAGCGTGTCATACATCGGACCGCGCGACTGGCTCGGATCCTGCACGCCCACAGTCAGCTTCGCACCATTGCCGAATTCGGCGGTGTAGGCTGCCTGCAGGGTACCGGTCTGCGCCGCACCCATGTCGCCGAAGCCGCCAACCCAGGCCGAGGTCCACAGCGGGCTGCCGCCGAGGTCAGGACGGTTGATCGGAACGGCCTTACCCAGCGTGAAGCCGGCGAACTGAACGAACGCGAAGAACGGAATCGCGTTGTTGGTGTTCGTGGTCAGAACGGCATTGTAGTCGCCGTTCGAGGTCTGCTGGTAGGTGTTGATTTCGAAGAACGAGCGCAGGACGCCGTATTCGGTCTGCGTGCGCGCATCGAAGTTCACGTCGAGACGACCACGAGCGAAGTAATAGTCGCCCGAGCGCGTGTGCAACGCGGTGTTGCCGTTCATGCGCTGGGTGTTGGTGCCGCCGCCGGGGCCTGCATCGACTTCCAGGAAGGCATAGCCGCCGATTTTCAGGCAGGTCTCAGTGCCGGGCAGATAAAAGAATCCAGCACCATAAAGTGAGCAGACCTTCACGTATTCGACCGGCTTGGCCTTCACGGGAAGATCGGCTGCTTGCGCTCCTGCCGAAGCAGCGAAACCCGCCACCGAAGCCAGGAGAAGGCTCTTCACCATCTTCATTTAAAATCCTCCAAGTTTGCTCTACGGGAGGGTTCCAGCTCCGTTGGTGCAAGCGCACCGCAAGGACAGTTCCCCAAGTCCCAACGAAACCACCTGGTCGCTTCACGCTTTCGAACCGCTGCTTTAAGGCGCGAGCGACTTGGTAGCGAAACCCCCAGACGGGACGACTTCGGGATGCCCCCCTCCGCCGCACGTGAACCATTACCCAAGGTCTTTGCACAGGCAACAAAGGAGCGCTGCAAAACGGGCCAATGGCGACCGTTTTTGAACATGTGTTGCACAAATAACACTGCGCGGAACCCTCTTTTTACTACATAAGCCATTGATATATTTATGCTAATTTGAGAGGCCCGATCCTGCCTGCAGAGCTCCTGCCCGATCGGCCGCGACCGCAAACGCGGTCTCGTTTGGACGCAAGCCAGGCGAATCATCGCGCCCGACGCCGTGAATCGTTTGCTGCCGGATTCGTCTTGATCATGAGGCGATGAAACGGAGCCGCATCCTGATCTCATCGCGCGGGACAACGCTTTCCGCTTGTTCGGATCATGCTTTCGCAGCCGGTTGCGACAGGCTCGGCACGCGGCGGCTCGTCTCGTCTCAGGCGCACGTCCCGTTGAGCTCCTGCAAATTCAGGCGCGGTTCCGTTCGCGGTTCCATTTGATGTATCTCAATGACATTTCGCGGCCTTTTGCGAATGATGCAGCATGATCTTCCGCCGGTCGTATCGGCGCAGGTTGCAGCGTTGCCGCCTTCGAAGGCTTGCGAAATCGACAACGGCAGCGTGCTGCGGTCGCGGGCGCTGCAGCCACGTCCCATCTCGCCACTGCTGCCGGGATGGCTGCTTGTTCGGGCCAACCGCAACAGTCGCGCTCAATCGCGATCATCCTCAATCAACATCGACACATGAACATCGCATCCCTCAAACCATCGTCGTCGCTGCGAACCTTTCAATGTTCGGACCTCGATCAGTTCAGGCAGGCCTTCAAACATGTGCAGGTCGAGTTCACGCCGATATGTTCGACGATCTCCACCGAGCAGGCGATCCTGACCTTGCCGGGATGCGAGCTCTATCTGCTGAATACATTTCCGCGCCTGCTGGATGCCGTGATCGGCGAGAATTCAACCTTCGTGGGTTTCACCATGGCGGACTCCTTTCCGGTCCGCATCAACGGCCAGGACAAGGAGGGACCAGGTCTGGTGATCGGACACGCCGGCGCCGGTTACAAAATGGTCGAATTCAAGGGCTCGAAATTCGCCTCCGTTGTTTTCAATCCGCCCGTGCTCAATCGGTGCTGGCCAGCGGCCAATAAAATGCTGGCGCTGGTCGCGACATCAGCGGCGGCCGAGCAGAACCTGCGCGACATCGTGACGGCAGCATTCCAGTTCGCGTCGGAGTCGCCCGAGGATTTTCGAGTGCCCGGAGCCGCCGCGGGATTGCAGGAGACGATCCTGTCAGCGATCGACCACGCGCTGCAGGCCGGCGAGACCGAGGATCTTCGGCGCGTCATGACGTCGAATCGTTATTTCGAGATTGCCCAGAAGATCGAGGCCATCGTCACGGACAATATGAATCGTCCGATCTACAGCGACGATCTCGCGGCCGAAATCGGCGTTTCCGTCCGCACCCTGCACAACGCGACACTGCGCTATCGCGGCATGAGCCTGCACCGCTATCTCAGGCTGAAACGGCTGTGGGCGGTCCGCCGCCAATTGCTGGCAGGCGGCCAGCACATCAAGACGTGCGCGATCGCCAATGGCTTCTGGCACCTCGGCGAATTCGCGGCGCTTTACGCCGGTCATTTCGGTGAAACGCCCTCCAAGACGGTCGCCCGATCACGTTGCGGCCAGACTTGAGTCAGACTTGAGGCGGAGTTGCGAACAAGTGTGTTCGAGACGCTCTCAGCGCCGCCCCGCTTCGCGGGAATAAATCGCGGCTCCCGCATTCGATTTGCGAAGCGCACTTGCGGCGAGCCGACGCGTCGGGCATATGCGGTCAAACGGAGATGTGGCCGAGTGGCTGAAGGCGGCGGTTTGCTAAACCGTTATAGGCTTGTAAAGGCCTATCGAGGGTTCGAATCCCTCCGTCTCCGCCATCCCTAAATGCTTTAATTATCAAAATGTTAGCTCCAGATTTTGGGGGCGATGTCGGCCGTCACGATGTGACCGCCGCGACGCGACCAACATTCGGCCAAATCCGGTCGCGGAACTTCGGTGTTCGAAGCGGCGGCTCAGTTGCAGACCACCGTGTCGTTCATCAAACCGGCCTGAACATGACAGCCCTTGGACACGGCACTGCAGCCGCCGCGACCGCATGCGAGTTCCCCTGATGCCTGCGGTTGGCGGGCCGGCCCCTGCGACGTCCGCGCCGGCGCAGCGTCACGCCTCGCGGTCACAGGCTTTCGTGGCACGATCTTTTCGCAGCTGTTGTCGTCGCCGAGTTCGTAGCCCGCGCGACAGACGATCTTGTCGCAACGCTCGCCATTGGCTTGATAGCCATAGCTGCAGACCAACGGACAAACGCGTCCGCTTTTGGTTTTGACCGCGTCCACCGCATCGAGGCTCGCGAGCTTCACGTTGAGCCTGGAGCCGGCGTATTTGTTGAACTGCTCGAGCGAGCGTTGCGACGGCGCCTGCCAATTGCCATCGACATTGCCGGTGAAGCAGCCGACCCGCCGCAACTCGCCCTGCAGCGCGCGGGCGATATCCTGTGGCGACGCCGCCGCTGCGCCGGGCGGCGATAATGATGCGACCTGCGGTGCCTTGTCGGCCGCTGTCGCAGCCGATCGTTGTTCGGCGGCGAGGCGAGCTTGTTCGGCAGCGTCCGATTTGGCGGTTTCGGCGGCCTTGGCCTGCTCGGCGGCCATGCGAGCCTCCTCGGCCGCCTTGGCCGCGGCGGACGCCTGCGCCAGCGCCACCGGACTTGCATTGGCCGCGGCAAGGCGCGCCCTCTCCTCCTCGGCCGCCTTCGCCTTGGCAACCGCGGCCAGGCGCGCCTCCTCGGCGCCGAGCTTGGCCAGCTGGCCCTTGGCGAGCTCGGCATAGAAGCCGGTCGGATACTGCGACAGGAACGAGCGCCAGGCGTCGGCGGTGCCGAGCTGCAACGCGAATTCATAATCGCGCCGCGCTTCAGCGCGCGGCTCCGGCGCGCCCGCCGGCACGGTTGTGGCCGTCACCGGCGCCGGCACCAAGGCGACGTCGGTGCCGCCGAGCGAGCCGTAAACGAACGGCTCCTGCTGCTGGTTGGTCGACTTCATGACGTCGTCGCGCACGAACCCAAAGGCCTTGCGGACGTCGAGTCCCGGCTTGGTCAGATAATTGAGAAGCGCCGTGGTGAACGGACTGTGCGAGCCGCTGCCGTCTTCGGCGGTCGAGCCGCCGCGCGCGGCATAGGCCACCAGCGTGTTCGACATTGCAGGCTCGATACCGATGAGGCCGCGGCCGAGCGAGCGCGAGGCCACGCCCTTCTTCATCGTGCGCGCAAACGGATTGTCGCGACAGGCGTCGAGGATGACGAGCCGAAGCTTCTTCGCCGGCTCGATGGTTTGCAGGATGCGGTCCAGCGCGACCGCCTCGTCATAGGCGTCCCGGTCGCGCTGCAGCAGGGCATCGGTCGGAATCAGGTAATTCACCCCGTCGATCTCGATGCCGTGACCGGCATAGAACACGACGGCCATATCGGCATCCTGGGCCTTGTCGGAAAAATCCCGCAGCAGGCGCCGGGTGTCGAGATTGTTCAGATCCTGGCGAAATTCGACGACATCGAATTTGGCATCCCGGAACATCGCGGCCATCGCCGCCGCGTCATTGGCCGGATTGGGCAGCACCGGCACGTTCTTGTAGTTGGAGTTGCCGATCACCAGCGCGACGCGCCTGTCGGCGCGGGCATCCTGCGGCGAACAGGCCAGGGCCGCGAATGCAACGAACAGAAGGACCAACAGGCGCCGCATCGGACTACCCTCGGATGCAATTGTGATCATAGGAAGATACGCCTTCCGAAACAAGCGTTGTGTGACACGGCTCACGGAGACGCTCACACATATGCTCACATGGATGCTCACACAGACGCCGGCCCTCACGCCGCGCGGGTCCAATTGCGTTGGCCTTCACAAGAGCCGCCAAGGTTCATCGGTTTCTGATCGATGACAGATACAGGCCGGGCAAAGCCTGATTGGCCCGCGCCAAGGCTGCACAGGTGAGGCAGCACAGGTCAGGCTGCACAGGTCAAAACGCCTGACCCATCTATTCCGACGATGATCTGCTTGGTGGAGAGGTGCCGGTCATCCCGGCGCTGCGACAGCATGAGCTGCGAAGGGAGCGGCTGCGACAGGATCAGATGGTCGGATGCCATCGCTGTCGGGTAACGACGCTTCGGTCCATGCAAGGCTCTGTTGCAAGACCGAGGGCGTCGGCGAACACGTCAGGGTCGAGGTCTCACGCAGCTAGCGATCGCGCCGTGTGAAATCGCGGAATAAAGAAGATCCGCAAACGGAAAGTAACTTCCTGCCGGGTCGGCTTTCGCCGAGAGAACTCTTCGAAAATTGCGATCCGGCTGCCTGACCTGATGTCTCGCCGACACCCTCTTCGTCGACTTGGTCTGCGCCTCAAATCGCCGTAGCGATTTTCGAAACACCGACCTTGTGACGTTGCCGACTTAACGTCGGCAATTAACTTCGGCGAGACTTACTTCTTCTTTGACTTCTTCTTCTTCGCTGCCTTCTTCGCCGTCTTCTTCGCCTTCTTTGCCTTCTTCGCCATGTTGCCCTCCAATGAGTGAGATGGCTCAATCGAAATGTGCACACCGCGAATCGACATGCACCGGATTCCGATTACACCAACAAAACGAAAAAGACACCGTGCCGCTTAAGGAAGTGTTGATGTCTTCCGCGCGTTCGCTGCTCTGCACGATCATCAGTTCGCTCCGCAAATGCACGACGAGATCGCGCAGTCCGTTCGCGAAAATTTCGAGAAGCGCGCGGCGCGCTGTCGCCTTTTGCCTATTTTCATAGGGTATTTTGCAACACGCGATCGATCGCAATCACTCATCATCAGATCGCACGAACGATGCCGGGATTTGCGCGAAGCCGTTTTCCGGACTCCGAGTCGCAGAAGTTGGCAACTAAAAAATTTTAGAGGATAACTCAGTTTACGTGACGAGAGGCTCGCAAAACCCGCCGCGCCGCCCGAATCGCAAATGCCGATTCGGATCGGCGACACCTCCCTCGAACGCACCCGACGCAGCGCGCGATGGTCTATCGCCGCGTCGATTATGGTTGCCAGTTTGAAAATGAATTTGGTGAACGCGAGGTATCAGCGTGCCGCGCTCAGAGGCCGAGCTTGCGCTTGAGCAGATCGTTGACGGCCTGCGGATTGGCCTTGCCGCCCGATGACTTCATCACCTGACCGACGAACCAGCCGACCATTGCCGGCTTCGCAGCCGCCTGCGCGACCTTGTCCGGATTGGCCGCGATGATGTCATCGACGACCTTTTCGATCGCGCCGAGGTCGGTCACCTGTTTCATGCCGCGGGCGTCCACGATCTCTTTGGGATCGCCGCCCTCCGCCCAGACGATCTCGAACAGATCCTTGGCGATCTTGCCGGAAATGGTTCCGTTGGCGATCAGATCGACGATCGCGCCGAGTTGGCGGGCGCCAATCGGCGATGTCCCGATCGCGAGGCCTTCCTTGTTGAGGCGGCCGAACAGCTCATTGATGACCCAATTGGCCGCGAGCTTGCCGTCGCGTTTGGCGTCGGCGAGACAGCTCAGCGTGCTCTCATAGTAGTCGGCGCTTTCGCGCTCGCTGACGAGAACCTCCGCGTCATAGCCCGACAGTCCGAGCTCCGTCACAAACCGGCGCTTCTTGGCGTCTGGCAGTTCCGGCAGGTCCCGCTTCAGCTCCTCGACGTAACTTTCGGTGAGTTCGAGCGGCAGCAGGTCGGGATCCGGGAAATAGCGGTAGTCATGCGCTTCCTCTTTCGAACGCATCGAGCGCGTCTCGCCCTTGTCGGGATCGAACAGCCGCGTCTCCTGGTCGATGGTCCCGCCATCCTCGATGATGCCAATCTGCCGGCGCGCCTCGGTGTCGATCGCCTGGCCGATGAAGCGGATCGAATTGACGTTCTTGATCTCGCACCGGGTCCCCAGGGGATCGCCGGGCTTGCGCACGGAGACATTGACGTCGGCGCGCAGATTGCCCTTCTCCATGTCGCCGTCGCAACTGCCGATATAACGCAGGATCGAACGCAGCTTCGTCACGTAGGCGCGCGCTTCCTCCGAGGAGCGCAGGTCCGGCTTGGACACGATCTCCATCAGCGCCACGCCGGCCCGATTGAGATCGACAAAGGACATCTGGGGATGCTGGTCGTGCAACAGTTTGCCGGCGTCCTGTTCCAGATGCAGGCGCTCGATGCCGACCGTCGCCGTCCCGCCACCTTCGAGATCGAGCGTGACCGCTCCCTCGCCGACAACAGGCGATTTGTACTGGCTGATCTGGTAGCCCTGCGGCAAATCCGGATAGAAATAATTCTTCCGGTCGAACACCGAACGCAGGTTGATCTTGGCGTTGAGGCCAAGGCCGGTGCGGACGGCCTGCCTGATACATTCGCGGTTGATTACCGGCAGCATGCCGGGCATGGCGGCGTCGACCAGCGAGACATGGCTGTTGGGCTCGCCGCCGAACGCGGTCGAGGCTCCCGAAAACAGTTTTGAGTTCGAGGTGATCTGGGCATGGATTTCCATGCCGATCACGACCTCCCAATCGCCGCTGTCGCCGCGGATCAGTTTGGAATTTGTCTTCGCCGGCGTGCTCACGTCACCACCATTTGTCCGGCGAGAAGCGGCCGGCCGCCTGCTCGATCACCTCGCCCAGCGCGAACAAGGTTTCTTCGTCGAAGGGCCGGCCGATCAGCTGCAGGCCGAGCGGCAAGCCCTGCGCGTCGGTGCCCGCGGGCACCGCGATCCCCGGCAGCCCCGCCATGTTGACGGTCACCGTGAAGATGTCGTTCAGATACATCTCCACGGGATCGGCGCCGCCCTTCTCGCCGATGCCGAACGCGGCCGACGGGGTCGCCGGTGTCAGGATGGCGTGCACGCCCTTGGCGAAGCAGTCCTCGAAATCGCGCTTGATCAGGGTGCGCACCTTCTGCGCGCGAACATAATAGGCATCGTAATAGCCGGCCGACAGCACATAAGTGCCGATCATGATCCGCCGCTTGACCTCGGCGCCAAAACCTTCCGCCCTGGTGTTCTCATACATATCGGTGATCGAGCGTCCCGCCACCCGCGCGCCGTAGCGCACGCCGTCATAGCGCGCGAGATTGGACGACGCCTCCGCCGGCGCGACGATGTAATAGGCTGGCAGCGCGTATTTGGTGTGCGGCAGCGACACGTCGACGAGTTCGGCGCCCGCCGCTTTCAGCCAGGCGGCGCCTTCCGACCACAGCCTCTCGATCTCCTGCGGCATGCCGTCGAGCCGGTATTCCCGGGGAATCCCGATCTTCATGCCTTTCACCGAGCCGCCGATCGCGGCCGCGTAATCCGGCACCGCGCGATCGACCGAGGTGGTGTCTTTGGGATCGTGCCCCGCCATCGAGCGCAACAGGATGGCGCTGTCGCGCACCGTGCGCGCAAAGGGTCCGGCCTGGTCCAGCGACGAGGCGAAAGCGACGATGCCCCAGCGCGAGCAGCGGCCATAAGTCGGCTTGATGCCGACGATGCCCGCAAACGAGGCCGGCTGGCGGATCGAACCACCGGTGTCGGTGCCGGTGGCTCCAAGACACAGTCCCGCGGCAACCGCCGCTGCCGAGCCGCCGGAGGAGCCGCCTGGCACCAGGCGCGCAGCCTCGGCGGCAGCGCCGCGCCGTCGCCATGGATTGACCACGGGGCCGAAGCACGAGGTCTCGTTCGACGAGCCCATCGCGAACTCGTCATTGTTGAGCTTGCCCAACATGACCGCCCCGTCGCGCCAGAGTTGCGCCGTCACGCTGGATTCGTAAGGCGGCACGAAATTGCCCAGAATTTTCGAGCAAGCCGTCGTACGCACGCCCCGCGTCGCGAACAGATCCTTGATGCCGAGCGGAATGCCGTTGAGCGGTCCGGCCTCGCCGCGAGCCTCACGCAGATCGGCCTGGCGCGCCATCTCGCGCGCCTGATCTGGCGTCTCCAGCACGTAGGCGTTGAGCGCGCGCGCGCGCGCGACGGCGGCAAGATGCGCGTCAGTGAGTTCGAGTGAGGAAAACGACTTCTTCGCGAGGCCGTCGCGGGCCTCGGCAATCGTCAGCGCCGTCAGATCGGTCATTTTTCAACCGGCGAACAGACGAATGGCGTGTGAGTCGACAGCGTCGTGTCGGCGGCGGGCTCTGCCCATGGATCGCGCTCCCAGGCAGCGCGCGCGGCCTCTTCCATTTTCTGCAGGACGTCGTCGAATGCCTTCTCGGGGTCTATCGCTTCGCCGCCCTGCTGCTGCAGGGAGTCGAGATAGGCCATATAGAGCTGATAGGACTTCTCATCCTGGCACATCATGCACATGCGTTGACCTACTCGACGACCTTCGGGACCAGAAAGAAATGCCGCTCGGCGGCCGGCGCATTGGCGAGCACGGCGTCGGCGATCTCACCGTCGGTCACGATGTCGTCGCGCCTGTTCATTTGCATCGGCGTTACCGATGTCATGGGCTCGACCCCTTCGACGTCGACCTCCGAGAGTTGCTCAACAAAAGCCAGCATTGCGTTGATCTCGCCCTGCAAATGCGAAATCTCCTCGTCTTTCACGGCGATCCGGGCCAAGCGGGCGATCCGGCGGGTCGTCTCGGCATCGACAGACATTATGTAGGTAGCGCTCCAGAAAAGGTCAGTCCCGCGGCCCGTGGGCGCGGAACTTTCGGGGTATAGCAGACTCCCAATTTCAGCGGCAACCGAAGCTATGTGCTGGCCGCGGCCCCGATTTGCCGCAGCCTCTGCAAGGCCGATGCCGCCAGGCTGCGCGTCAGGTCGGCCGCGGGCATGGTTGGCGCCAGCGCCACGGCCTGACCGGACCACAGGGGCGTGAAATCGCCCGAGCCGGCCTTCTCAGCGGCTGCCCGCAGCGGTCCGATTGCGGTTGCCGCGTGCGGAAAGGCCGGCGTCTCCCTGGAGAGCGGTCCGATATCGCGCATCAGGCGGTTGGCGATGCCGCGCGCCGGCTTTCCGGTCATCAGATTGGTGACCACGGTCGAATCGGCGCCCGCCTGGGCAAGTGCTGCCCGAAAGGGCGGCGCGATCGTGGCTTCAGGACATTTCAGATAGGCCGTTCCGATCTGAACGCCGGCGGCGCCCAGCATGAACGCGGCGGCAATGCCGCGACCGTCCGAAATTCCGCCCGAGGCAATCACGGGAACATGCACGGCATCGACCACCTGCGGCACCAGCGCGAATGTGCCGGGCTGGGTCGCGACATTGTCGGTCAGGAACATGCCGCGGTGGCCGCCCGCCTCGGCACCCTGCGCGATGATGGCGTCGGCGCCGTGTTGCTCCAGCCAAATCGCCTCCGCAACCGTGGTCGCCGACGACAACACGACGCAACCGGCGGCCTTCACGCGCTTCAGAAGGCTTTCATCAGGAAGCCCGAAATGAAAGCTCACGACCTTCGGCCTGGTGGCCTCGACGAGACCGCACATGGTCTCATCGAATGGCGCCCGGTTGGCGGCGGTCACCGGCGCGTTCTGGTCCAATCCGAGCTCTTTATAATAGGGCGTCAACCTGTCGCGCCAACGCGCCTCGGCCTTGGCATCCGCAGGAACCGGCGTGTGGCAGAAGAAGTTCAGGTTGAGCGGCTTTGCGGTGCGCTGGCGGATGATGCCGACCTGCTCGCGCGCCTTCTCGGGTGTCACCATCGCGCATGGCAGCGACCCGAGCGCGCCGGCTTCGGCGGCCGCAATCACAAGCTCCGTGCCCATGGCACCGGCCATCGGAGCCTGGATGATCGGAAGATCGGTGCCGAGCAAATCGATCAGGCGGCGATCGGGCCACATAAGTCCCTCCAATCTTCAGCGCGTTGGAGTGTAACGGATTCGAAAACGAAGCAAAGCGAGGCATCGCATCACCGGGTCGCGCCAGCGTCATAGGCGAACGCGATTTGCCCCTAGTGTCCCGATTCCGAAGTTCGCAATACTTCGCAGCACCCTCTGATGCGAACTTCGGAATCAAAGGGACACTAGGACGCGGACTCATTAAGGCGTAGCCATAGCCTAATTGACGCGAGTTGAACGAATGCGAGATAGTTGGCGGCGAGCCGCTCCTGATCCGAGGACCCAGAAGATGCCGTTCAGAACCGTCTGTCGTTTACCCGAGGAACGCCACGCGGCTTGTTCGGCAGCATCGGCTTGATGGCGGTCCATTCATGGTCGGCGAGTTCGTAGCGCATGATTTGAGTCCCCAGTTCGGGAGTTTGAATCACGGCAGTCCGGTCAAGCGCAACGCTCCTGGCCGACCCTTGTTACGGCGCCTACGGACAGGAGCGGACATCAACCAGTCCTCAATCTCTGACAAATGCGTCGAAAAAGACCCCTTCCGGACGCTACGCACGCTAAGCGACAACCGTGTCGGGTCAAGTCGTCGCGGTGTGCAAGCGACTCGCCAGAACCATCGTCCCTGGTTTCGCCGCTCCACCAGGGCCAGCAACAGCGTTGACCATGGCGCTGCTGATCACCTCGCCGCATGCAGAGCAGGTGATCTGAGGCTGGAACTCGTGGCGGCAGGCCGTGTGAACGAACAAAATCGGGCTACCTTCCTTTGGTCTCGCCCAGCGATCACCCCATGCCGTCAAAGCCAGGATAGCGGGGACCAAATCGTGGCCTGCCTCCGTCAAGCTATATTCGTATCGCGCTGGTTGTCGCTGATAGGCCTTTCGTTCGACGATGCCATTGTGCACAAGCGACTTAAGACGTCTGGTCAGAAGGTTCCGCGATATGCCGAGATCCTCTACCAACTCGTCAAACCGTGCGACGCCGAGGAACAGGTCCCTGATGATCAGCGGTGACCACCAATCACCGATCAAATCGAGGCCACGAGCGAGCGAGCACCGCATTTTTGCGAAACTGGTTCTTTGCATGCACCGATCATACTGAGTTGCATTATTGAACTCAACCGATTACGATAGTTCAATCATTGAACTTATGAAGCAAACTTGGAGGCGCAAATGTATCATGCGATCGTCCGCCACCGAGTCAGAGAGCTATTCAACGCGGTAAACCAGGGCGACGCCGAACCTGTGCTGCAGCAGTTCGCGCGCCGGTTTGAGCATTCGTTTCTCGGCGACCATGCCCTGGGCGGGTCGAGGAAAACGCCATTGGCGACCCGGCAATGGTACGAACGGCTTTATCGGCTCTTGCCTGACATTCGATTCGATCTCACGCATATCAGCGTCAGTGGCGCGCCTTGGAACACAATCGTGGTGATCGAGTGGAACGAAACCAACTCGGGCACCGATGGCGTGCGCACATATAATCGCGGCATTCATGTAATGCATCTGAGTTGGGGGCGCGCCACGCGTCTACTGATCTGCCCTGACACGATCGGGCTGAGGACAACCCTCGATCGACTGGCCGCCGCCGGCAACACCGAAGCTTTGGCCGCGCCAATCGTGGATTGACTTTCATTATCACCTAGGACCGCTGTTGGCCCATCGCGACATATTGCGCTGTCGCCCGAAGTCGGTCGCTATAGAAGCAAAGCAGACCTCGCTTTGGTCGCATTACGCCGCCAGTTTATGGGTACGCGGCCTAGCAAATTTATGATTCTAGTGTGGTTTTGGTTCAGAAGTTCTCTTGAAGGACTCGCGGACACAATGAAGAGAACTTCTGAACCACCACACTAGCGGCCTGCCGGCTTTCGCCACGCCCTTTAATTTTCGGTGCAACCCTGCCCGGCAAATCTGCCGCTCGCGACCGCGCCGTGTTAGTCAGCCTCATGCCTGCCCCGATCCTGCCGCTCGTTCAAGCCGCACTGAGCTGGTCGTCGCAAGGCGCCCTGATCGGGCTCGATCTCGGCACCAAGACCATTGGGGTTGCCGTGTCCGACCCCGCCCGGCGGCTCGCGACCGGGGTCGAGACCATCCGCCGCGCCAAGTTCACCACCGACGCGGCGCGGCTTCTCGCTTTGGCCGAAGCCCGCAAGGCAACTGGATTCGTGCTCGGGCTGCCGCTCAACATGGACGGCAGCGAGGGGCCCCGGGCTCAGGCCACACGCGGCTTCGCCCGCAACCTCGCCCGGCTGACCAACCTGCCGATCGGCCTGTGGGACGAGCGGCTGTCGACATCGGCGGTCGAACGGCAATTGATTGCGGCCGACGCCAGCCGCGCCAAACGTGCCGACGTCATCGATGAGCACGCCGCGATCTTCATCCTGCAGGGCGCGCTCGACCGGCTGCAGAATCTGAGAGTCTGACCAGAAAATGCGATTAGGCCATCAACTTCCATCGTTCGTCATGCCCGGCACCCGGGTCCGGCCTTCGGCCGGCCCAAGTGTAAACCTTGTGCCGGGCATCCACGTCTTGTCTTTCATTTCAGGGGAAAAGACGTGGATGGCCGGGACGAAGCCCGGCCATGACGGCAATCGGGTTAAATCGGACAGCAGTTCAAGTCAGGCTCTCAGGAACGAACGGCAAGATTGACGATGTCCGCGGTCGCGCTCGCTCTGCTGCCGGTGTTTCTGCTGATCGCCCTCGGCTATGGGCTGCGCCGCTGGCTGCTCAAGCGCGACGATGAGTGGATCGGGCTCGAAAAGCTCGTTTATTACGTGCTGTTCCCGGCGCTGCTGATCGAGTCGTTGTCGCAAGCCAATCTGCGCGCCGTGCCGGTGTTCGAGGTCGGGCTGTCGCTCTTCCTTGCGGTGGTGCTGATGGCGCTGTTGTGCCTGGCGCTGCGGCCGCTGCTGTCGGCGCGGCTCGGCATTGACGGGCCGGCCTTCACCTCGGTGTTCCAGGGATCGTTGCGCTGGCAGACGTTTGTCGCACTCGCGATCGCCGCCAATCTCTATGGCGACCTCGGTGTCGCGCTGGCCTCGGTCGCGATGGTCGCCATCATTCCCCTCGCCAACGTCATGTGCGTCACCGTGCTGGCGCGGTTTGCCGCGCCGCAGCGGCTGGCCTGGCGCGCGATCATCATCACGCTGTTGCGCAATCCCCTGATCTGGGCGTGCATCGTCGGCATCCTGTTCAACGTTACGCAATTGCCTGTGCCAAAAGCCCTGCACGGTTTCGTCGACACGCTGGGTCGCGCCTCGCTTGCGACCGGACTGCTCGTGGTCGGCGCCGGGCTCAATCTGCGAGGCATCCTGCAACCGCGTGCCGCGACGTTGCTGACTGTGGGGCTGAAACTCGTGCTGCTGCCTGCGATGGCGATCGGCATTGCGCTGCTGATGCACCTCAGCGGACCTAATCTTGCGGTCGTCGCCTGCTGCTCGTCGGTGCCGGCGGCGTCGAACGCCTATATCCTGGCACGCCAGATGGGCGGCGATGCGCCCCTGCTCGCTGAAATTCTCGCGCTGCAGACCATTTTGGCTGTCGTGACCATGCCGATCGCGATCGGCTATGCGGCTTGACCGCGTCTGATCGGGGCTACAATCGTTGCGCAGGACGCAGCCTGCTCCCTCTCCCATAGGGAGAGGGGTGGGGTGAGGGATTACAGACTCTCGAATTCAGCTTTACTCAGAATCGTCATGCGCGGGCTCGACCCGCGCATCCATCGAAAAGAAGAGTCGTTTCAAGAAGATGGATTGCCGGGTCAAGCCCGGCAATGACGCACTCCATTTCCACTAAAAACCAAACGACTCTAGATCCCCTCACCCGGCGCTGCGCGCCGACCTCTCCCCGATGGGGAGAGGTGATCAGCGGCGCTCAAGGCAGCGCGCGCGCCAGGAGCATCGTCACAGTCGCGGCATCCAGATCGGCGGCACCATACATCGCGGTCGGCCCGCGCTCGAAGCGCGTTCGCGCATAGACTTCGGCGATATCGGACGCAGTTTCGGCGAGCGCCGCCAGCGCCGCGAGATTGGCCAGCAATTCGACTGTGATGCGGGCGTGGCCTTCGGCATCGGGTCGGCTCAGCATGCTGGACAATCGATCAAGGGCGGCCTGGACGCCCGGCAACCCTCTTGTTTGATCCGCCAGCGTCTTCAGCAGGGCAATGGCCGCGTCGCCGTCGCGGCCGAACGCGCGCAGCACATCCAGGCACATCACATTCCCTGAACCTTCCCACACCGCATTGACCGGCGCCTCGCGATAATGGCGCGCCAGGATGCCGTCCTCGACATAGCCATTGCCGCCGAGACACTCGATTGCCTCGTAAAGAAAGCCCGGCGCGCTCTTGCAGACCCAATATTTGATCGCGGGTGTCAGCAGCCGCATGCGGGCAGCCTCCGCCGCATCGAGCGGCGCGCGGTCGAAGGCGCGGCACAGCCGCATCACCGCAGCGACGGCCGCCTCCACATGCAGCGCCATGTCGGCCAGCACTGAGCGCATCAAGGGCTGATCGACCAGACGCTTCTGAAAGACGCGTCGGTAGCGGGCGTGATGGACAGCGTGCGCGAGGCCGGAGCGCATCAGGCCGGCGGAGGAGATCGCGCAATCAAGCCGGGTCAGTTGCACCATCTGGATAATGGTGCGAATGCCCTCGCCTTCATCGCCGAGGCGCATCGCAAACGCATCGTGAAACTCGACCTCGGACGACGCATTGGAGCGGTTGCCGAGCTTGTCCTTCAGGCGCTGGAACTGCAGCGCGTTGACCGTGCCGTCGGGTTTGAAGCGCGGCATGAAGAAGCAGGTCAACCCGCCCTCGGCCTGCGCCAACACCAGGAACGCATCGCACATCGGCGCCGACATGAACCATTTGTGTCCGGTGATGCGATAATCATCACCCTCGCGCATGGCTTGCGTCGAATTGCTGCGCACGTCGGTGCCGCCCTGGCGCTCGGTCATGCCCATGCCGAGCGTCATGCCGCGTTTTTGCCACCACGGCTCAAACCGGCCATCGTATTCGCGCGTCGCAATTTTCGGCATCACCTGCCGCAAGAGATCCTCTCGCCAGCGCAGCGCGGCCACCGAGGCGCGGGTCATGGTGATCGGGCAGAGGTGACCGCTTTCGACCTGTGCGGCCATGTAGAATTTCGCGGCACGCAAAACCTCTGCGGGTTGCGGCGCAAACGATCCGTCCGCCGTCCAGGTCGAATTGTGCAGCCCGGCGGCGACGCTGTTCGCCATGAAGCCGTGATAGGCCGGATGGAACGTGACGAGATCGCGCCGGAACCCCTGTGCATCGAAGGCCTCGAGCCGCGGCGGGTTCGTGTTGGCGACGGCGCCCTGCTCCTTCAGCGCGGACGTTCCCCAGGCCTGACCGAAGGCGTGCAGGTCGGCGGACCCGGCGCCCGCGCCATTGGCCGCGATCGCGTCCTGCAAGGGCTTATCGAGCGCGAACAGATCGATCTCGGCGAAGGGCGGCGGCTGGTTCAGGGCGTCGCGGCTGCCGCTCGGAAAATCGGGGCTCATGGCGGTCCTCCATTCGGAAGCTGGCCCGTAACCACGTTCTAACATGGCAGGGGAAATGTCGCAGCGCGGCGAATGACGGCTTGCCGGGAACCGCATCTTTCCCCTATAGGACTGGCTTTAATGATGGGTCATTCAAAATCGTCTTTCGTCCTCGGCCACCGGCATCTTCTGGGGATCGAAGGACTTTCCGCTCAGGACATCACCGGGCTCCTGGAACTCTCCGACGAGTTCGTCGAGCTGAACCGGCAGATCGAGAAGAAGACGACGGGTCTTCGCGGTCGCACCCAGATCAATCTGTTCTTCGAATCCTCCACCCGCACGCAATCCTCGTTCGAGATCGCCGGCAAGCGGCTTGGCGCCGACGTCATGAATATGTCGGTCGCCTCCTCCGCGATGCGCAAGGGCGAAACGCTGATCGATACCGCGATCACGCTGAACGCCATGCACCCGGACATTCTCGTGGTGCGCCACCACGCCTCGGGCGCGGTGGAACTGCTGGCGCGCAAGGTCGACTGCTCCGTCATCAATGCCGGCGACGGCGCCCATGAACATCCGACCCAGGCGCTGCTGGACGCCTTGACGATCCGCCGCAACAAGGGCCGGATCGAAGGCCTGATCGTCGCGATCTGCGGCGACGTCACGCATTCGCGCGTCGCGCGCTCCAACATCCTTCTGCTGACGACGATGGGCGCGCGCGTTCGCGTGGTCGGCCCCTCCACCCTGCTGCCGCCGGGCATCGAGCGAATGGGCGTCGAGGTCTTCCGCGACATGCGCGAGGGCCTTGATGGCGCCGATATCGTGATGATGCTGCGACTGCAGCGCGAGCGGATGAACGGCTCCTTCGTGCCGTCGAGCCAGGAATATTTCCGCTATTTCGGGCTCGACCAGAAGAAGCTCGGCTATGCCAAGCCCGATGCGCTGGTCATGCATCCGGGTCCGATGAACCGCGGCGTCGAGATCGACTCGCTGGTGGCCGACGGGGCGCAATCCCTGATCCGCGAGCAGGTCGAAATGGGTGTCGCCGTGCGCATGGCGGTGCTCGAGGCGCTGGCCCGCAATCTGCCCAACGCATCGGCGGGGATGTGATGCCCGAACGCCGCCCGATCCTGCTCGCCAATGCGCGCCTGCTCGATCCCTCGCGCAATGTCGACGAGCCCGGCGATGTCCTGATCGCCGACGGCTTCATCCGCGACGCCCGCCGCGGCATCGGCGCGGCCGGCGTTCCCGAAGGCACCCAGATCATCAATTGCGCGGGCAAGGTCGTCGCGCCCGGGCTGATCGACTTCCGTGCCTTTGCCGGCGAGCCCGGCGCGAGCCATCGCGAAACCTTCGCCTCGGCCAGTGCCGCCGCCGCG
>Ga0081455_10002501_pt1 | contig 21812 bp, 25 predicted proteins | sample TabmetS3T2R1_FD_70207 | JGI IMG/M metagenome (GOLD analysis project Ga0081455, IMG submission 70207) | Tabebuia heterophylla rhizosphere microbial communities from the University of Puerto Rico - S3T2R1 | ecosystem: Host-associated > Plants > Roots > Rhizosphere ...
ACAAGGTTAGGACTTTCCACGTCCCGCGTGGTCCCCGCCGACCGTGCCTTTTAACCATAAAACGGCAGCGCCACGGCAAAGCGTCATAGAGCAATGCTAGGATTAACCGTGATGGGAAGGGCTCCCCCTCCCGTCTTGGTCCCCGCAGAATGGACCGGAAGAAGCCCCTCCCATGGTGCAACCCCCCGTCACCGCGGGGCTTCTTCCCCCTCCCCCTCAAACTCTGTGTCGCACAAAGAAAGCCCGGTATTGAGGTGCGGGGCTTCCAGAGCCCCTTCGGCGAGGTTCTTGAGGAGTGGCGCTCCTATGTTCTAGTAAGGGCGGCCCGGCACTATTCTTGCGGGGGACCGAAAGAGGGGAGCACCGGGGGTAACCAGTCGTCAGGGAACGACTGGCTGAACAGCACAACAAGAACCGTGAATTGAGGTTCCCCAGATAGCGGCCCGGCGGAGCGCGCATTGCCAGAACGCTCGACACCGGGCCTAACCAGCCGGGTCTCAGAACGCGACGGCTGGCTACCAGGAAAACGGAGCGATGAAGTTGATGTTCCACCAAGACAAGCAGCCCGACGCGCATAGGAAATCGGCGGACCTTTACGCGCCGGGCCTACTAGCCGAGAAGGCCACTCTCCCACTAGCTAGGTACATCATCTTACAAAAAAATTGGCCGGATGAATCGAATGAGCGTTGAAGGCCTTTTGCGCGGAAGGCTTTGGAATGTTCCTGCCGAAAAGAAAGCCCCGCCAGGGGGGCTGAGCGGGGCTTCTTTTTGTCCGGCGAGGTAAAAGCTTCTGACGGGGGGTGCCAGCGATAGTTCCCCGCCGGATTTCCTTGGACGATTAACGCGCTCTCTCTGCCTAAGTTCCCTCTACCGAGCGCCCCCGTTCGCTTACGGACAGTACCAAACAGGTCCTACAGCCACGCAGCCGAGCGTCTGCCATCCATATGGCCGATAGCTGTAACGATGTCCCCAATACCTGCCGCCGTGCCAGTAGCGGTCCGAGTACTTATACTTGTTCTTATAGTGATACTTGTTGCCGTACTTCCAGTTTTTGTTCTTGTAGTATTTTTTGTCGCCCTTGTAGCCAACCTCGACGATGTCGGCCGATTTGACCTGTTGAGTGGCTAACGGCACGGGGGATGCCCAAGCCGACGACACCAACGCCAATGACAAGATCGCTGCAGGCAAAATAACTCTTCTCATAGACAATACTCCATCGTTGAGCCACATCACGCGGCGTCATGTTGGGAGATTAGACAGCGCGCCCGAAGGGCTGCCGTTTAGGGAGAACGGTGAAACCACTGCCCAAGTTCCCTAAAGCGAGACCCCCGCGCCACGTTTTAGCGATGCGGGGGCCTTCCGAACCTTGGGGAGCCAAGGCCTGCGTCTCTTACAGCATACAGAGCGCCCTTAAAACCTTTCGCACTTACGTCAATTGCCCATTCTTAGGCACTGCTGGCTCTTCCTTTGCCGTTTCATGAGCAGCGACTAGACTGATGCTGATTTCCCTGTCTTTGACGTCGCCTGTTTTGTAGCCAAGATCAAAAATACCAGCGGCAAGACGAAACCATTTTGCACGATCATCGAGCGACCAATCGCTGCCTGGCTTTGGCAGGAGGTCCACGAGTCCTTGAATCAGATTGTTGATGCCCCGTTCCTTCTCCGCGGTGGCGCGAACCGTCTCGGCCGTAACCGGCGCAGGTTGAACCTTACGCCGGATATTCATGAAGTCTGTCTTTTCTATCGGATCGGTGAGCTCCAGTGGCTCGTTGTTTTTGGCAGCTTGCTTGAGGCGGATATCAGAGAGATTCATGACGCTACTCCCTCACGCTTTACAAGGTATGCCCAACCCCGATTACGAGCATATCAAAGTTGGCATACTGAGTGGTCCTTTTCATTGGACCAATGCAGTCTGGATTTGTTCCCCTTGCGAGAGAGGCACTTAGACCCAGATTCGGAGCGTCAATCTGAACGTGGAGGTAATTGCATGAGGCGAGGTACTAGCCCCGTGACATGGCATTTGTACGAATGGGTTATGACGGGCCTGCTGAGTGTTTGCGCCACATTGTTAGGCGTCTGCGCAGCTCTCATGTGGTCCTACTTTCCAGTCATGGCCTCCAGCAGCAACACCACTAGCGTGACCAAATATGAAAGCGGCATCGAATCTGCACTCTCAGCCCTGCAACAGCAGCAGGCTTTGTCAAACTCAGCTCTAGACGCAATAAGAAGCGAATTGCGCGCCCTGAATGAGAAAGCAGGAAAAGCTGCCGAGGTAACACCGCCCGAGTGATTTGGACGTGTTATCGTCGGCGCGAGTGAATCCAGGTCCGGTCGGCAAAGCTAGCGGCGAGGATGGCCTGCGGCTGACTAAGCGGGAGGGCGTTAAGTTGCCCACCATTTTGCCCACCGCGTAATCCTAGCCTTTCTGAGAGATGCCGCTCAAAGGGATTGAAAACCGCGCATTGCGCGGGATTGGGGAGTGCTGGAAAGTACTAGAAGGACGCCAATTCACGTTTTAGCAAACCGCCGCCTTCAGCGTCTCGGCCACGTCTCCGCATAAATGTTTCAAGTAGTTAGTTCCCCCGTCCGAGGCAACATTTGCAGAACTGCAACCCACTTGCAACCAAAGGCACCGGGCGGCTTAGCTGCCATAGCCGCTCCTTGCGTTCCCAGTCGGCTTTTGCGTCGGCTGTCCGGTCCGCGGCTAGGACCGCGTTTAATAGTGCCGTGGAGGCCGCATGTAGGGTCCGATGTAGCCCTGGATCAGCCCGTGAGCGATTTGCTGGTGCGTCCCTTGAGGTCATCGCGCAACTGCTTAAACTGAGTTACCGCCCAGGGATAGCAAGCGGCGGCACGCGCCGTCAGTCAAGCACGTGGGCCGCAAACCTGGTATTGCAATAGAGTCGCTCATCGTTGGGCTTCAAATATCAGTGCGAAATTGTCGGCGCGGTGGCGATACGGTGAGGGAAGCCCGAAGCTGGCGCGACTTCATTTATGCCCGATTTCATCGGCTCGACCCGCACTATAAGCGGCTCAACAAACAGGAGGTTGCCCGTCTCCTTTCCGAGGCGGATCTGCCCACCGCCCGCGTCTACAAGCGATTCGCCTCCGCCACCGATATCGACCTGACGGATCTACCGGACGCGTTTGTACTGAAACCAACGTCTCTATCGGGAAATCGAGGCGTCATGGTGCTTCACCGCGCGGATGAGGCGGATAGCTTCTGGGGCGCGTGCGTCGAACGTCACAAGACATTGTCAGGGTTGAAACCAAGTGGCAAACGCTTGTCGAGGCACGCGTCGGGAGAAAACTTGAATTCATCGCCGAACAGCGTCTTTTTGCCGAGGACGACCCCGATCGGCTCCCGTTCGAGTACAAAGTGTACACGTTTCTCGATGAGGTGCGTTTGGTCCAACAGATCAATCGAAATACAAAACCTCCGCAGGAGGTCTTCTTCGTAGACGAATTCGACACAGTCGAAGACGGCACAAGGATCGAATCGTCTTGGAATAAAATCACGCGGGGAATACCTCACCTGCCAAAATGTGCCGACGATATCGTTCGCCTCGCAAAACGTGCCTGCACCCACCTGGCCAGCCCCTTCATTAGAGTGGATTGCTTTGCGACCTCGGAGGGCGCCGTCATCGGCGAGCTGACGTTCACGCCCGGCGGCCCGTACTATGAATCCCTTTTCAAATTCACTCCCGCCTTCAATGACGAACTCGGTCGGGTTTGGAGCGATGCAAACAAACGGCTGGGGAGGGAAAATCCCTCAGTGCCAGACAACTACGCAGTGGCAAAACCCGGAATTCCACAACTGTTCCGGAAGCGACGCGGACGGGCTTAGAGGCGTTTGGGCAGGCGCCTGCGCCTAACAAGGACACCCATTATGCTGCGTCTTTCCCTCAGCCAGGCAGTTTTCAAAGAAAGCCGATCACCGCAACGAGACGGCATAGCGCCGCGCTTCAGAGTAAAAGAGGTAAAAGGGCCGCTAGCGTCGAGAAGAGCCGCCCTTGTGAGCGTGCCAAAGCTAGTTTTGTGGCGGCAAAAAACGCGCTAAACCGAACAGCGCGGCCAGATTTCCCAGCCACGCATGCCGGCCCAGCCAATCGCGGATGCGCTCGGCGCGGCGGTGTCGCAGGACAGCTTCTGCCCTGGCTTCCTTCTTTGGCGACAACGTGCCGTCGGCGACTTGCCGTTTTAGCTCCTCGGTCGTTTGCTCATGAAGGCTCATCGGTTGGAACTTTCCGCCATGGCGATCTGCCGCGAGCGAGCCTTCTTCGGTTGACGGCCGACGGTTCGCTTCTTTTCCGGATGAATATTTTCCTGGGTGCTCGGCTTCGAGCGCCCTGGCCTGTTGTCGTCAGGCTTCGCCTTGTTCTCGCTTGAACCTAGCGCGTCGGCCGGGCGCCCCTGGCCGGGATACGACATGCTTGTTTGCCTGCTCACCTATGATCGTCTCCCATAGAGGGCGTTGGAGGAAAATTCCTCCAGACGCCCTTTCTAGCGGCGGCTCTATGCTGACGCGGTAAGCGCGCTTTCGCCGCTCCATCGCAAACGCCTCGACCGCCAACTTCGTTCCTTGCTGAGCAAAGTAACAACCGCTTGGGGCACGTCTCTTCGCGATTCGCCTTCGGCGTGTCCTTTCTTGGGTCACGACGGCGGACGTGACAAGCCGCGGTGATCAGGAGGCAACACGCTTGGTACAAGCACGGTAAGCGCCGATTTGCGCAATTCGAACTTTGCCGGGGTGTCCGTCGCGAGCTCGCCATCGGCATCGACCGATCGCGGCCTATCGGCGCGCAGGGCCACACTGACCGCGCTCAGCCGCTTCAAAGCATCCGACCTCGCCAAACCGAACCTAAGATGCATGAGCGCAGCGACGAGCTGCCAGAAGCGCCCCGGATAGATGAGATAGAGGTCGAGCTTGCCATCGTCGATGGCCGCATCATCAGCGACGATTAGACCGCCTCCATGGAAGCGCCCATTGGCGACGCTCACTTGGTAAACCAGCCCCGACCAGGCGAGTTTCCCGTCAAGGTCTAGCCAAACGAAGAACGGCTGGAGGTTGCGCACCGCCTTCATCAATCCAATTGCATAGGCGGCGACGCGCCACCGACGCTTCAACTCTTTGGATTGCAGCTCGGTCACCTTGGACGCCACACCCACGCTCGCGACGTTCAGATAGGGCCTATCGTTGACCACCCCGACGTCGATGCGGTGTTCGCGGCCATTCAGTGCGATCTCGGCTGCCTCGAGCGGATCAGTCGGCAGGCCCAGAGTTCGCGCAAAGTCATTGGCCGTTCCAAGGGGTATCACGGCGAATGGTCGCTTGAGCTTCATGAGTTGAGATACCGCTGCTGATATCGTCCCGTCCCCACCACCGATTACGATCAGGTCCGCCTCCTTCCCGTGCGTCTCCAGTTCGCGCATCCGCTCCTTCTTGGACTTGGCCACCACAATGCGCGCACGGCAGTTCTCGGCGAACCAGGACGACAGGCCCGGCAACGCAGCTTCGGCCCGAGAAGCGTTTGGGTTGACCACAACCAATACCCGGGGCTTGGATTTGTTCGGCATATCCTTGGACGCAAAAAGAAGCCCGGCTCGCAGGTGGGGGCCGGGCACTGGCAAGCGCGTCCAACTCGGAAAATTAGCCGCGCCAAATATTCCAACGACGACGCCGTCGATAAGTTCCAAACAAAATAGGGCGTCCTGCCCAATGCGCCGCGTTGTGGTCGGCTCAGAATGAGCTAGCGCAAGCTCACCTCGGCAACTTTGTCTTTGTACTCTTCCTTGGGGTCAGCTCCGAGCAAAAGTTTGATGCCCGCGAGAAGACTGGAATCATCGAGCCAGATTTCCGCGTCCTCGGCATCGAACCGCAGCAAGGCGAGCTTCGGATCTTCCTTGCCGCCGGGAAACCACGCCGCGACAAATCGATTCCAAAATCGGTCGATGTTCGCTCGCTCATTGTCGAGACTAAGATTGCCATGCATGGTCGCAAACAGAGCGTGATCTTTGGCTGCGAATGTTGCGACGGCGCGCGAGCCGGCGGCCAGCGCCCTGACCAATTCGCTTTGGTTTGAGGTGAAAAACCAAATCGGTGCGCGGTCCTCGTCGAACTGCGCCACCATTGGACGGGGATGCGCCCTCTCGACGCCGTCCAGACCGAGCATCACGGTTCGGTCTGACCTAAGAGCTTTCCAAAATTTCTTCTCGATCTCAGCTTCGTTTGGCATCGTGTTTCCATTCTCTATCGTCCTAAAACCTAATGCCGCGACCGTGGCGGTGGTTCCGGTCGAGTGCCGTCGGGCCAGTCTCTTCACCTGCGAGGGAAATTCCGAGAGTGGCGGGCCTGGAACACCGGAAAATCGAGCCTGTTTTCGCCGCCATCGAAGGGCCAAGCGATTCAGGCAGCGCCGGGGCCGGTGATCGCTGACAAAATAATTCCCCTTTTCGGCCCAACCCTTTGGCTCTGTCTGTGCTAGTATTTTGGGCAACGGGAGAGAGGGAATCTTAAGCGCCAATGTATCGGCCGAGCTTTCCGACCTATCTTGCCACGGCTACGGCTTCGCTCCTCGTCGGGGGTGCCCTGCCCGCCATGGCCGATGCAACCTATTGCGTGACCTGCAAAAACCCCGACCAGACTTATCTATGCCGGGTGAACGCCGGAGGCACGAAGGCAAGTGACGCGCTCAAGCTCTATTGCGTCATACGCACCGCCAAGGAGGGCAACCACGCCTCCTGCACGGCGGTCAGCGGCGCGAACTGCAACGGCATCGAGAAGGTCTACAGCTATGACGGTCCGATGCCCGAGGACTTTGCCTCCGATGCGAGCGTCAAGGTCAAGAAGTTCAGGGAAAAAATCGAGCGCGAACAGAAGGCCTTCGAGAAGCCGAAGACCGACGCGCCCGATACGCTCGTCGAATTGACCGGGCGCGCGCGCGAGCGTTGGCGCAATGCGCGCGGGTCGCTGACGGGGTCGGCAGCGTCGGCGGAACAATCGTTGCCGCCAAGCGAGACCGAGGCGCTGCAAGACAGCAGCGCGAGCGCGGCCGCTTCGCCTACGCCGGAGGCCAATGCCGGCGATCAGCCCGGCTTGGCGCGGCGAAGCTATCGCTGCGTGATGTCCCTCTTCCGCAATTGCCGCGGCGAAACGGAAGGCGCGCGCCAATAGGCCCGCGGACCGCGCGGCGGCCCCAGATCAATTCGTTCGCAACCACTCGCGGGCTTGTCTCTGCGCCTCGGCGATCTCATTGCCGGACATCTCGCGGGCAATTTCCACGCGGCGCGTCCGGGCCGCAACATTGCCCCGCGCCGCGGCGATGTTGAACCATTTGTGAGCGGCCACGAGATCGGCGACCACGTCGCGCCCCGTCGCGTAAAGCATTCCCAGCTCGAACAGCGCATCCGGCGTGCCCACTTGCGCGCCGAAACCAATGTCCGCCGTAATCGCCAACCGTGCCACGATTATTATCCCCCTGTTGAAGTGTCCGAGCGATGACCGAGTATCTTTGCGATTAGCTCGGCGGCATCAGCCCGGTATTCGAACCATCCACGAGGGAGATGATCGGACAGGATTTTCAACAAGCTCTAAAATCGGATGCTTAACGCGAACTCACCAAAATTCTAAGACGCGGTAACATTGATTTACGACGCACGCTCCCGCGCACGCGCCGCGTTAAGCTTTGGCTCCGGCAACGATTCCTTGACCAGTCGCGATCAGCGGCGGTTAACCAGAAACGGATTTGGGAAACCCGGATCGACGGCTCCAGTCAGGCCAGCAGCACCGTCGAGCCGGTCGTGAGCCTTGCTTCGAGATCGCTCTGCGCTTGTGCGGCTTCGGCCAAGGGATAGGTCTGGTTGACCGCGATCTTGACCGTGCCCTTGGCGACGACGTCAAACAGTTCGTTCGCCGTGGCGACGAGGTCCTTCCGCGTCTCGATATAGGCGTTAAGCGAGGGACGCGTGGCGAAGAGCGACCCCTTTTGCGACAGAAGCGTGATGTTGAAGGGCGGCACCGGTCCCGAGGCCTGACCGAAACTCACCCACGTGCCGAGCGGCTTCAAGCAATCGAGCGAGGCTGGGAATGTGTCCTTGCCGATCGAGTCGTAGACGACATCGACGCCTTTGCCTTTGGTGTACTCCTTGACCTTCGCCATCAGATCTTCTTCGCGAATGTCGATGACATGCGTGCAGCCGTGTGCGCGCGCGATCAGCGCCTTGCCGGCCGAGCCGACGGTCCCGATCACGGTTGCGCCGAGCGAAGCGGCCCACTGGCACGCGATGAGGCCGACGCCACCGGCGGCGGCATGAAACAGGAGCGCGGTGTCGGGGCCGACCTTGTAGGTCCGGCGGATGAGATATTGCGCCGTCATGCCCTTGAGCATGATGGCGGCGGCGATCCGGTCGGTAATGTTCGTGGGAATCTTCACGACGCGATCGGCCGGGATCAGCCGCTCTTCGGCATAGGCGCCGATCTGTCCGGCATAGGCGACGCGCCGCCCCGGCTTCAGGTCCCTTACCCCGTCGCCCACGTCGGTGACGACGCCGGCGCCTTCCATCCCGGGCACGAAGGGGAGCGAGCTCGGATAAAAGCCCGTGCGCATATAGACGTCGATATAGTTGAGGCCGATCGCCGTCTGCTTGATCTTGACCTCGCCGGGCCCGGGCGCTCCGACCCCGGTCTTCTCCCATTTGAGGACGTCCGGCCCCCCATATTCGTGAATCCGAATCGCGCGGCTCATCAAAGCCCGAGCTTCTTCTTGATGAGATCGTTGACGGCCTGAGGGCTCGCCTTGCCGCCCGTCGCCTTCATCACCTGGCCGACGAACCAGCCCGCGAGCGCAGGCTTCGCCTTGGCCTGTTCGGCCTTCTCGGGGTTCGCGGCGATGACCTCATCGACGGCCTGCTCGATCGCGCCCATGTCGGTGACTTGGGTGAGGCCGCGCGAAGCGACGATCGCCGATGGCTCCCCGCCCTCGCTCCAGACAATGTCGAACACGTCCTTGGCGATCTTGCCGGAAATCGTGCCGGACTTGATGAGGTCGATGATGCCGCCGAGCTGCTTCGCGGTGACCGGACTGTCGGCGATGCTTCGTCCCTCTTTGTTGAGGCGCCCGAACAGCTCGTTGATGACCCAGTTCGCCGCCTGCTTCGCATCGCGCCCTTTGCCGACCGCCTCGAAATAATCGGCCGATTCCTTTTCGGCGATAAGCACGTCGGCGTCGTAGGGGCTCAAGCCATATTCGGCGATGAAGCGCGCCCGCTTCTGGTCGGGAAGCTCGGGCAGATCGCGCGCCAGCCGATCGACGTAGTCCTGCTTCAATTCGAGCGGCAGCAAGTCGGGATCGGGGAAATAGCGGTAGTCATGCGCCTCTTCCTTCGAGCGCATCGAGCGCGTCTCGCCGGTCTTGGCGTCGAACAGCCGCGTCTCCTGGTGAATGACGCCGCCGTCTTCCAGGATCTCGATCTGGCGTCTGGCCTCGTGCTCGATGGCCTGGCCGATGAAGCGGATCGAGTTGACGTTCTTGATCTCGCAGCGCGTGCCCAAAAGCTCGCCCGGACGCCGCACCGACACATTGACGTCGGCGCGGAGCGAGCCTTCCTCCATATTGCCGTCGCACGTGCCGAGATAGCGCATGATGGTGCGGAGCTTGCCGACATAAGCCTTGGCCTGATCCGCCGAGCGGAGATCGGGCTTCGACACGATCTCCATCAGCGCGATGCCCGAGCGGTTGAGATCGACATAGGAATGGCGCGGGTGCTGGTCGTGCAGGCTCTTGCCCGCATCCTGCTCGAGATGCAGCCGCTCGATGCCGACCGTGACGCGGTCGCCACCGAGGAGATCGACGATGACCTCGCCCTCGCCGACGATCGGGTTCTTGTACTGGCTGATCTGATAGCCTTGCGGCAGGTCGGGGTAGAAGTAGTTCTTGCGGTCGAACACCGAGGCGAGATTGATCTTGGCTTTGAGCCCGAGCCCGGTGCGGATCGCCTGCGCGACGCAGCCTTGGTTGATGACCGGCAGCATGCCGGGCATGGCGGCATCGACCAGACTCACATGCGAATTCGGCTCGCCGCCGAACTCGGTCGAGGCGCCCGAGAACAGCTTGGCGTTGGAGGTGACTTGGGCGTGCACCTCCATGCCGATCACGACCTCCCACGGGCCGGTCGTCCCTTCGATCAGATTGGACTTATCCGCCTTCTGGTCCATGGCAAGACGCGCGTCTTCTATCTCTCGTTTTCGAGCTGCTGGCGGAGCTTCTCTTCCTCGTACTGGATGAACCAGCCGATCATCTGCCGCCACAGCGCCTCGATCAGTTCCGGCGGCAAGCCGTTCTCGCCCGCCCGCTTCCGCACCCGGTCGATCACCTGCTGAATCCGCCAGGGGATGCGCGCCTCGGCCGGAGAGTTCTTGAGCTGCCACGCCCGCTCGACATAGGTGAAGCGCTCACCGATATGGTCCACAAGCGCGGTGTCGATGCGGTCAATCTCCGCCCTCACCTCTTCCATCGTCTTGCAATCTGCAGCTTTTCGCGGCGCCATGGCAAAATCCTTATGCGGCTTTGCTCCACCAGTCCTGCGGCTTGGCGAGCGGGCCCGCCGCCTCTTCGATCACGCGGCCAACGCGAAACAGCGTCTCCTCGTCGAAAGCCTTGCCGATGAGCTGGAGCCCGAGCGGCGTCCCTTCGGAGGATAGCCCGGCCGGAACGCTCATGCCCGGCAAGCCGGCCATATTCACCGTCACGGTGAAAATGTCGTTGAGATACATCTCGAGCGGATCGCCCGATTTCTCGCCGAGCGCGAAGGCCGGCCCCGGCGTCGTCGGCGTCAGGATCGCATCGACCGTCTCGAACGCCGTGTCGAAGTCGCGCTTGATCAAGGTCCGCACCTTCTGCGCCTTGAGATAATAGGCGTCGTAATAGCCCGCGGAAAGCACGTAGGTCCCGATCAGAATGCGGCGCTTGACCTCCGCGCCGAACCCCGCCGCGCGTGTCTTCTCGTACATCGCGATCACGTCGGCGCCCTTCTCGCGCAGGCCGTAGCGCACGCCGTCATAGCGGGCGAGGTTCGAAGACGCCTCCGCCGGCGCCACGATATAATAAGAGGGCAGCGCATATTTCGTATGCGGCAGGCTCACCTCTTTGATCTTTGCGCCCGCGGATTTCAGCCACTCCACGCCCTTCTGCCACAGCGCCTCGATCTCGGGCGCCATGCCCGGCGCGCGATACTCCTTGGGGATGCCGATCGTGAGGCCCCTCACCCCTTTGCCGACCGAAGCCGCGAAATCGGGCACGGGGAGATCGACGCTCGTCGTGTCTTTGGGGTCGTGGCTTGCCATGGCGCTGAGCAGAATGGCGGCGTCCTCAACCGTGCGGGCGATGGGCCCGGCCTGGTCGAGCGAGGACGCGAACGCGACGATCCCCCAGCGCGAGCAGCGGCCGTAGGTAGGCTTGATGCCGACCGTGCCGGTCACGGCAGCCGGTTGACGGATCGAGCCGCCCGTGTCGGTCGCCGTCGCCCCCATGCAAAGCCCGGCCGCGACCGCCGCCGACGACCCGCCCGAGGAACCGCCGGGCACGAGCTTCGCGTTCGATCCCTTGCGCCGCCAAGGGTTGATCACAGGCCCGTAATAGCTCGTCTCGTTCGAAGAGCCCATGGCGAACTCGTCATTGTTGAGCTTGCCGAGCATCACCGCGCCTTGCGCCCAGAGATTTGCCGTCACGGTCGATTCGTAGGTCGGCGTGAAGCCGTGGAGAACATGCGAGCAGGCTGTGGTCCGGACCCCCTTGGTACAAAACAGATCCTTGATGCCGAGCGGTATGCCTTCGAGCGCGCCCGCATCGCCGTTGGCGAGCCGCGCATCGCTCGCCGCGGCCATCTCGAGCGCGCGCTCCGGCGTCGGCAGCACGTAAGCGTTGAGCGCGGCGTTGGCGTGCTCTATGGCGGCGATATGCGCCTCGGCCAATTCGCGCGAGGAGAACGACTTCTTGCGCAAGCCTTCCCGCGCTTCGGCGATGGTGAGTTCGATCAGCTTGCTCACGGGATCCCTGCTCCGTCCTATTCGACGATCTTGGGCACGACGAAATAGCCGTCATCGACCTCGGGAGCGTTCTTCAAGATGTCGGCGGCGCAGAAGCCGTCGGTGACTTCGTCTTTGCGCATCTTCATGGTCATGGACGCGACCCGCGTCATCGGCGGCACCGCGCTCGTATCGATCTCATCGAGCTGGGCCACCCAATCGAGGATGCCGGAGACCTCCTTCTCCAGCCTCGCCTCCTCCGCCTCGGTGACGGCAAGCCGGGCGAGGCGGGCAATGCGGCGAACGGTGGCGCGATCGACGGACATGAGACGGCGGGGCGTTGGTTGCTTCGAGCGCTCGTCTAGCACCGCGCCGGGCAAGCGGCAACTTCGGGGGATCAGGCCTTGAAGGCGACGCCCACGTCCGGCACGAGCACCTTTTCCTTGCCCAACGCGGCGATGAATTTGTCGGCGGTCTGGTCCAGCACCGGGAAGGTCCCGTAATGGCAGGGAACGACCGTGTCGAAATCGAAGAAGCGCTGGCAGGCGAGCGCCGCCGTCTTCGCCCCCATGGTGAAGCGGTCGCCGATCGGCACGAAGCCGATCTTCGGCGCGTAGATTTCACCGATCAGCGCCATGTCGGAGAAGATGGCCGTATCGCCCATGTGATAGACCGTCTTCTCCCCTTTGGGGGCGATGACGAGGCCGCAACAGGCGCCGAGATAGACCGGGCGGCCATCGACCATATGCGAGGAGGAATGCCAGGCCGGGACGAAGGTGAGGTCGAAATCGCCGAGATGGAGCGTGCCGCCGGTATTGCCGCCATCGACCTTGTCCAGGCCCTGGCCGGCGAGATAGGTCGCAAGCTCGTGCACGGCGATGAGCGGAGCGCCAGTCTCCTTACAGATGCGCAACGTATCCCCGGTATGGTCCTCGTGCCCGTGGGTGAGCGCAACATGGGTGACGCCGTCGATCACCTTGTGGAAGGGAATCCCGGCCTTCTCGAACGTGGCGTTGCCGGAGAGAAACGGATCGATCAGGATGCGGCTTGAACCGGCATCGATCCGGAAGCACGAATGGCCGAACCAGGTAATCTGCATGCGCCTCAATCCTCAGAATTGTCTCTCGTGAGTGTAGCACCTCTCGTCGCCATCGAAGACCTGCCCGGGCGGCTCGGCCCCGAGGCGCGGCTTCTCGGTCTCGACCTCGGCACCAAGACCATCGGCATGGCGTTGTCGGACGTGACGCGCTCCGTCGCAACACCCTACCGCACGTTGCAACGGACCAAGTTCGCGAACGACGCCGAGGCCATTGCGGCGGCGATTGCCGAACACGGCGTCGGCGCGCTTGTGCTCGGCCTTCCCATCAACCTCGACGGGTCGGAGGGGCCCCGGGCGCAATCGACGCGCGCTTTCGCTCGCAATCTCGCCGCCCGCATCGCCGTGCCCATTCTTCTTTGGGACGAGCGATTGTCCACTCAAGCCGTCGAGCGTCATCTCATCGAGGCCGGCGCCTCGCGCAAGCGACGCGCCGAGGTGATCGACCGCATGGCGGCAGCCTACATCCTGCAAGGAGCGCTCGACCGGCTGAAGCGCCTCGGCACGCAAGGCTAGAGCACGTACCCCACAGGTGCTTCGGGGCAGAAGCCGAGCCCGCAAAGAAAGAGCGTCGAAAAGATATTGCCCACCACAAGAACGGCGAAGGTGACGAGCGCCGTCAGCGTAAAAGCGTCGAGGCGGTTCGACAATGGCCCGCCGCGGCCAAATTGCCGGTCGTAGAACAGCATGATCGCGGCGCCGATAACGATCGCGACAAAGCCGACAAACGCCCAGCTATAGAGGTGCATGCCAAAGACCTCGTTGCCGTATGAACCGCTGCCCGGCACGATGTAGAGCAGCATCTGGCGCAACGCGATGGCGGCGCCGGCAACCGCGCCCAGGATCGTCACGCCGTAATGGCTCGGCCGCGGCCCCAGCACCAGATTGAGGGCGATGCCGAAGCCCGCGGCAATGAAGCCGGCCCGTTGCAGGATGCAGACCGGGCACGGCAAGTCGCGAAACCACAGCTGGTCGATGAAGGCAAGAGCGAGCACCGTGTCGATGGCGACGAGCCCCAAGGCGTTCAAAAGCCGCGACAGGTCACTCGGCACGATCGTCCCCCGGCGTCAAAGCGCGATGTTGAGAGCGTCGCCATAATGAGCGCGGAACAGCGCGAGCAGGACCACGAGCCCCGCGGTCCAAAACCCGAGCGCCACTTCGCGCTGCCTGAGCCAAGCCGCGCCGAGTCCGCAAGCGAAGAGAACAAAGGGCAGGCTCATCATGAGCGGCTTCTCCAGTAAGCGATAACCCGTGCCGTGCTGGAGGCCCGGGTTCGCCGTGTGATTCGCGCCAGCCTGACGCGAGACTTAAGGAATTTGCCGGACATGGCAAGCGCGAAAGGCGCGGCCTTCGTGCGTGCGAAACGGACGAGGCCGCCGGAGAAACCGGCGGCCTCTGAAATTGAGCAGCTTCAAAATCCGGTGTGTTAGCTAGCAGGGCCTGCACGCGCAGCGCCACGGTCCGCAGCGCCAACGGAATCCTGGCGGGCAATACCTTCCCCAGCCGAAGCAGGCAGCCTGCTCGACCGGCGAATAATTTTTCGCGACCCCAGGCAGATTCAAAGTTCCCGACCGCCACGTCGTGGCGTCGGCCTTCCACGCGATGCCACCAGCGACCAACACCGCCGCTGACAGACCTAGGGCAATCGCAAGCTTGCGCATCCATTACCTCCCTGGTTTGTTTCTCCCTACCGGCGAGGGGTAGAGCGCACGGAACATATCCCAGATTCGCCGTGCCAAAACCCCCGGCCCACCTCAGCCTTTACCAAACGTTTGCGATGACACCGTGAATTTGAATGTATTTTAGGCCGAAGCGCATCGCGCCGCCGCTCTTGCCGCCTCATCCGGCGGGGTTTATACAGTCGCCTTTGATGACCTTTGCCGCGCCAGGCTCCAACACCTCCTTCCCTCACCGCCATCTTCTTGGAATCGAAGGGCTTTCGCCTGCCGAGATCGTGACGTTGCTCGACCTGTCCGAACAGGCCGTCACGCTTAGCCGGCAAATCGACAAGAAACGCGACGACCTGCGCGGCCGCACGCTGATCAATCTCTTCTTCGAAGCCTCGACCAGGACCCAAAGCTCGTTCGAGCTTGCCGGCAAGCGCCTCGGCGCCGACGTGATGAACATGTCGGTCGGCACGTCCTCGGTGCAAAAAGGAGAGACCCTGATCGACACGGCGGTGACGCTGAACGCCATGCGCCCCGACATCCTCGTGGTGCGCCATTACGCCGCCGGCGCCGTCGAGCTTCTGTCGCAGAAGGTCGATTGCTCCGTCATCAATGCCGGCGACGGCAGCCACGAGCACCCGACCCAGGCCCTGCTCGACGCGCTGACCATCCGCCGCCACAAAGGCCGCATCGAAGGGCTCATTGTCGCGATATGCGGCGACATTCTTCACTCGCGGGTTGCGCGCTCGAACATCCTCCTGCTCAACGCGCTCGGCGCGCGCGTTCGCGTCGTGGCGCCCTCCACCTTGATGGCGGCCGGCATCGAGCGGCTCGGCGTCGAGGTGTACACCTCGATGCGCGAGGCCCTGGCCGATGCCGATATCGTTATGATGCTCAGGCTTCAGCGCGAGCGCATGACATCGAGTTTGATCCCGAGCCAACGCGAGTACTTCCACTTCTTCGGCCTCGACTACGACAAGCTCGCGCGCGCCAAGCCCGACGCGCTCATCATGCATCCGGGGCCGATGAACCGGGGCGTCGAGATCGACTCCAACGTCGCCGACGACACCCGCAGCGTCATTCGCGAGCAGGTGGAGATGGGCGTGGCGGTGCGCATGGCGGTGCTCCAGGCGCTCGCCCGCCATCTGCCCAATCGGTAGGCCGACGATGCGCGACCGGAACCCACAGCCAAGCTCCGAAGCCCTGGCGCTCATCAATGCGCGGCTGGTCGATCCCGCCTCGCGTCTCGATCAACGCGGCGGCGTTTTGATCCGGGACGGCCTCATCGCCGATTTCGGGCCGTATATCGACGCGGGCGCCGCAGGCGATGCCGAGATCGTCGATTGCGCGGGTCTCGTTCTCGCGCCGGGGCTCGTTGACATGATGGTCTTTGCCGGCGAACCCGGTCACGAGCATCGCGAGACGCTTGCGACGGCGAGCAGCGCCGCATCCGCCGGCGGCGTCACCACCATCGCCTGCATGCCCAATACCGATCCCGTCATCGACGACGTCGCGCTCGTCGATTTCATCCTGCGGCGCGCCCGCGATACGGCGCTCGTCAACGTTCATCCCATGGCCGCCACGACCAAGGGCCTGCTCGGCGAGGAGATGACCGAGATCGGGCTGCTGCGCGAGGCGGGCGCCATCGCCTTTTCCAACGGCAAGACCAGCGTCGCCAACGCCAAGGTCATGCGCAACGTGCTCGCCTACGCCAAGGATTTCGGCGCGCTGATCGTGCATCACCTCGAAGATCCGTGGCTTGCCCAGGACGGGGTGATGAACGAGGGCGAGGTCGCGACGCGACTGGGCTTGCGCGGCATTCCCGCCGCCGCCGAGACCATCATGCTCGAGCGCGACATCCGCTTGGTCGAGCTGACGGGCGGCCGCTATCACGCCGCGCAGATTTCGTGCCGCGCGTCTCTCGACGTGATCCGCGCGGCGAAACTGATGGGACTTCCCGTCACCTGCGGCGTGTCGATCAACCACCTCGCGCTCAACGAGAACGACATCGGCTCCTACCGCACCTTCTTCAAGATGAAGCCGCCGCTCCGGTCCGAAGAGGATCGCCGCGCCATGGTCGAAGGCGTCGCCGGCGGCGACATCGACGTGATCGTTTCGGCGCACGATCCGCGCGGCGCCGAGGGCAAGCGGCGTCCCTTCGCCGAGGCCGCCGACGGCGCCGTCGGCCTCGAAACCTTGCTCGGCGCCGCTCTCGGCCTCTATCACAACGGCCATGTCGATCTGCCGCAGCTGCTCAGGGTCCTCAGCGAAAACCCGGCTCGCCTGCTCGGGCTCGGCAGCGGAAGGCTCGCGCGCGGCGCGCCCGCCGACCTCGTCCTCATCGATCTCGACAAGCCCTGGACGGTCGAGCCGGAGCGCCTGCGCTCCAAGTCCAAGAACACGCCGTTTGACGGGGCGCGGCTCCAGGGCCGCGCTATGCTCACCATCGTTGCCGGGCGCGTCGTCTATGATTACGCCGAAGGCTTGGGCTTGAAACCGTAGCGGCGCTTTTGGGACGGTGACCATGTCTCCCGCCGATTGGAGTGGCGTCCTCGTCAACATCCTCGCCCTTGCCGGAGGCTATCTCCTCGGGTCGATACCGTTCGGTCTGGTTCTGGCGAAACTTGCCGGTCTCGGCGATCTGCGCCAGATCGGCTCCGGCAATATCGGCGCGACGAACGTGTTGCGCGCCGGCGGCAAGGGCGTTGCCGCGCTCACGCTCATTCTCGATGCCGCCAAGGGGACGGCGGCCGTGCTGCTCGCTGCGCGCTTCGGCGAAACCGCCGCTCTCGCCGCAGGGCTCGGCGCCTTCCTCGGGCATGTTTTTCCGGTGTGGCTCGGCTTCAAGGGCGGCAAGGGCGTCGCCACCTATCTCGGCGTGCTGATCGGGCTCTATTGGCCGGCCGCATTGCTCTTCGCGGCGACGTGGCTCGCGGTCGCCTATGTCACGCGCTACTCCTCGCTTGCGGCTTTGACGGCGGTCGTGGCAAGCGTGCTCATGCTTGCCACGACGGGCGAGTGGCGCCTTGCGGCACTATTCGTGTTGCTCGGCGGCCTTCTTTATATTCGCCATGCCGAAAACATCGGCCGCCTTGCGCGCGGCGAGGAGACGCGAATTGGCGAAAAGCGCTAAGGCCTCATCGGCGGCCGACCCGGCCCCCCGGCTCAACCGCCGTCAGCGGCTTGCCTGGCTCAGGCTGATCCGGAGCGAGAACGTTGGGCCAGCGACCTTCCGCGCTCTCGTCAACGAGTTCGGCGGGGCCGAAGCGGCCATTGCCGCGCTCCCGGCGCTGTCGCGGCGGGGCGGTAGGTCTCACGACATTGGGCTCTGCACCGAAGCCGAAGCGGAAGCCGAGCTTGCCCGCGCCGAGAGCTTGGGCATATTGCTCGTCGCGCTCGGCGAGCCGGGCTATCCGCCGGCGCTCGCCCATGTCGATGCCCCCCCGCCGCTGCTCTACGTCAAGGGTCGCGCCGAGCTCGCCGCCTTTCCCATCGTCGCCATCGTCGGCGCCCGCAACGGCTCGGCGTCGGGACAGAAATTCACGCGCCAGCTTGCGAGCGAGCTCGGGCTCGAAGGCTTCGTCATCGCCTCGGGGCTCGCGCGCGGCATCGACACCGCCGCGCATCGCAGCGCGCTCGAGCATGGGACGATTGCCGTGGTGGCCGGGGGCATCGACGTAGTCTATCCCCCGGAGAACGCCGAGCTGCAGGAGGCGATCGCCGAACGCGGTCTCCTTATCAGCGAGCGTCCTTGCGGCTTCTCGCCGCGCGGCAAGGACTTTCCCCGGCGCAACCGGTTGATTTCCGGAATCTCGCTCGGCGTGGTCGTGGTCGAGGCGGCCGAGCGCTCGGGTTCGCTGATCACGGCGCGGCTTGCAGGCGAACAGGGACGAGAAGTGTTCGCCGTGCCCGGCAGCCCGCTCGATCCGCGCGCCGCCGGCACCAACAATCTCCTCAAGCAGGGCGCCTGCCTCGTCACTTCTTCGCGCGATGTCGTCGAGACGCTCGCGCCGATCCTGGGACGCCCGCATCCCGCGCCCACAGGTCTTGCCGCGGGCGATGAGCGCAAATCGCCCGCGCCCCTTCCGGACATCGTTCAAACTGAACGGGAGATCATCGTGGGAGCGCTCGGGCCCAGCCCGGTCGATATCGACGAGGTGATCCGCGCCACGGGAATCGCGACAAGAAAGGTCCAGATCGTGCTGCTCGAACTCGATCTCGCCGGCCGGCTCCAGCGCCACGGGCAGCAGCTCGTGTCGTTGAAATCGCCTTTGGCCTAGTCGCGGGTGGCCTTTTCGACCTTGGCCTCCTCGAGCGCCACATTGATGAGATAGGCGAGGAAGGGCATGCCTGCGCTGCCCGCGACCCGCGCCAAACCCTCGAGCATCGAATGGATGTATCCGCAGCCTCCTTACGCGAGGGCGTAGAGCCATCGCCTGGAGGGCTTGCATCGCCAAAGGGAGCGCCGCCCCCCAATCCTGCCATGTCCAACCGCCTTATTTTCGTGCCGATTGACGTTCAACCCCCCGGCCCCACAGCGTCTGCCAAGGCGTCGGCGAGTGCCAAAAAATGCAGCCAATCCTTGAATATCTTGAGTTGCCGTAGTTAGTTTATACACGTGTAAGTTGTCAATCCGTCACGGGCCGATTTGACAGTCGCGTTGCAAACCACCATTTTCCGGCCAACAGCCGGGGTCCCGCCGGACCCTCCTACCCTCAGCCCGACGCAATTTGCGCGGCTAGGAAAGTCTCAATGAACATCGTCATCGTCGAATCGCCAGCCAAGGCAAAGACCGTCAACAAGTACCTCGGGCCCGATTACCGCGTGCTCGCCTCCTACGGGCATGTGCGCGACCTGCCCTCGAAAAACGGCTCGGTCCTGCCCGACAAGGATTTCGAGATGCATTGGGACGTCGAGCCCAAGGCCGCCAAGCGGCTCGACGAAATCGCCAAGGCCGTGAAGGGCGCGAAGAAGCTGATCCTCGCGACCGACCCCGACCGCGAGGGCGAAGCTATCTCCTGGCACGTGCTGCAAGTCCTCGACCGCAAGAAGGCCTTGGCCGGCGTGCCGGTCGAGCGCGTCGTCTTCAATGCGGTGACCAAGGAGGCCGTGCTCGACGCCATGCGCAACCCGCGCGCGATCGACCGGCCCCTCGTCAATGCTTATCTCGCCCGCCGCGCGCTCGACTATCTCGTCGGCTTCACGCTGTCCCCGGTCTTGTGGCGGAAATTGCCGGGCGCGCGCTCGGCCGGCCGCGTGCAATCGGTGGCGCTCAGGCTCGTTTGCGATCGCGAGCTCGAGATCGAGCAATTCAAGGCTCAGGAATATTGGTCGATCCTGGCCGAGCTCGCCACGGCGAAGAACGAGACGTTTCAGGCGCGGCTCGTCTCGGCCGCTGGCAAGAAACTCGAGAAGTTCGATATCGGCGATGAGGCTTCCGCTCTTCGCCTGAAAGCCGCGCTCGAGGGCGGGCGTTATCTCGTCGCCAGCGTCGAAAGCAAGTCGCAGCGCCGCAACCCGGCCGCGCCCTTCACCACCTCGACCCTTCAGCAGGAGGCGTCGCGCAAGCTCGGCTTCTCGCCACGCCATACCATGCAGCTCGCGCAGCGGCTCTACGAAGGCATCGATCTCGGCGGCGAGGCCGAAGGCCTCATCACCTATATGCGAACCGACGGCGTGCAGATCGTGCCCGAAGCGGTCGCGGCGATCCGCAAGCTGGTGTCGAAGCGCTACGGCGATCGCTACGTGACCCCCTCCCCGCGCCAATACGAGACCAAGGCCAAGAACGCGCAAGAGGCGCACGAGGCCATCAGGCCGACCGACTTCAGCAAGGATCCCGACCAGGTCTCGCGCTATCTCGATGCCGAGGCCGCCAAGCTCTACCGGCTGATCTGGCAGCGCACGCTCGCAAGCCAGGCCGCGAGCGCCGAGATCGAGCGCACCACCGCCGAGATCGACGTCGCGGGTACCGACGGCAAGAGCTATGGCGTGAGAGCCACCGGTTCGGTGATCCGCTTCGACGGCTTCCTCAAGATCTACGAGGAAGGCATCGACGATGCCGTGGGCGATGACGGCGCTTTGCCCGCCCTCGCCACGGGCGACAAGCTCGATCCCCGCAAGATCGAGGCGAAGCAGCATTTCACCGAGCCGCCGCCCCGCTACAGCGAAGCGACCCTCATCAAGAAGATGGAAGAGCTCGGCATCGGCAGGCCCTCGACCTATGCCTCAACCCTCAACGTGCTCCGCGACCGCGAATATGTCCGCATCGACAAGAAGCGGCTCTACCCCGAGGACAAGGGGCGGCTCGTCACGGCCTTCCTCGAGAGCTTCTTCCGCCGCTACGTGGAATACGACTTCACCGCCGATCTCGAGGAGAAGCTCGACCTCATCTCCGCGGGCCAGCTCGAATGGAAGGACGTACTGCGCGATTTCTGGCGCGAGTTCATCGCGGCGGTCAACGACATCGGCGATCTGCGCATCGCCCAAGTGCTCGATGCGCTGAACGACCTGCTCGGCCCGCACATCTTCCCCGACCAGGGCGCCGGCGCCGATCCCCGCGCCTGCCCGTCATGCGCCGCGGGCCGTCTCAGCCTCAAAGTGGGCAAGTTCGGCGCCTTCATCGGCTGCTCCAACTATCCGGACTGCCGCTACACGCGCCAGCTCGCCGACACCAACGGCGAGATGGCCTCGCTTGCCGAAGGCAAGGTGCTCGGCGCCGATCCCGAGACCGGGCTCGACATCACGCTCCGCACCGGACGGTTCGGACCTTACGTTCAGCTCGGCGAGCAGGATGGCGCCGAGAAGCCGAAGCGCGCCTCGATCCCCAAGGGCAACGATCCGCAAGGGGTCGATCTCGCCCGCGCGCTCGCGCTCCTCTCGCTCCCCCGCGAGGTGGGATTGCACCCCGAATCGGCTAAGCCGATCACGGCGGGCTTCGGCCGCTTCGGCCCCTATATCCAGCACGACGGCAAGTATGCGAGCCTCGGCGCCCCCGAAGAGGGGTTCGAGATCGGCCTCAACCGCGCGG
>Ga0081455_10002502_pt1 | contig 21812 bp, 19 predicted proteins | sample TabmetS3T2R1_FD_70207 | JGI IMG/M metagenome (GOLD analysis project Ga0081455, IMG submission 70207) | Tabebuia heterophylla rhizosphere microbial communities from the University of Puerto Rico - S3T2R1 | ecosystem: Host-associated > Plants > Roots > Rhizosphere ...
AACAAAACTCATCCTCATAAATGTCTCCCTCAAGCTATCCGCGAGACAGACGAGTGTAAGGACGCAGGGCGAAGCGCATCAGTGACGCCATCGCGAAGTCCAAGCTGCAAGAAAGCCAATCACCGCATCGCTAGTGCGTGATGAAATCGCCGCATTATCAAAACACGAAAGTGGATCGGTCTAAATGCGACAAGGTGCGCCGCAAGAATCCGAAGCCGCCCAAGTCTCAGAAGGGTCGTTTCGCAGTGCAAACATCATGTCCGCTTTACCCTCCAAAGCAGACATGTGCGCTGCTACATGAGGACAATTACGAGCGTTCAGAGATCAACGCGACGACGCGCGGCAGAATAACCTTGATTTCGGTGAACTGGCCGGGCTGCCTATCGACTTCGATTGCGCCCGCATGTTGCTTGACGATGATATCGTGGCTGATGGAGAGGCCAAGGCCGGTGCCTTTTCCGGTCGGTTTGGTGGTGAAAAACGGGTTGAACATCTTTTCCTGCACGTCGGGTGCGATGCCAGTGCCGTTATCGCGGATCCTGATTTCCACACGATCGCCAAGGTTCTTGGTCGAGGCAGTGAGGGTCGGCTCGTAGTCGCCGCCGTCTATTTCCGCTCTACGCTTGCTCGCTGCATGAAGGCGTTTGAAATCACATTCAGGAGAGCCCGCCTGATATCCTGCGGGAAGACATCGATCTCCCCAAGCAGAAGGGTCAAAGGATTGCTTGAGGGGGATCTCAAAGCCTTGCTTCTCGGCCCGCGCCCCGTGCCAGGCAAGATTGAGGCTTTCCTCAACGAGCGCATTGACATTAACCGGTCGATGCTCACCTGATCCTTCGCGCGAGTGCTGCAGCATATTCTTGACAATGGCATCCGCCCGCTTGCCATGCTGCACGACCTTGTCGAAGTTACCGCGTAACGTGTCCATCAGTTCGGTAGTCTCACTGCGTTTCTTTTCGGTGAGGCTCACATCCGCGAGCGCCTCCCGCAATTCATCGATCATCTCGGCAGAAACCCCAGAGAAGTTATTCACGAAATTGAGCGGGTTCTTGATCTCGTGCGCGATGCCAGCAGTCAGTTGACCAAGTAAGGCGAGCTTCTGAGTCTGCACCAGGCGATCCTGTGTGGCGCGCAAGTCCTCCAGAGATTTCGCAAGCCCGCGCGTACGGGCCTCGACGCTGTTAAATAGACGAACATTCTCGATAGCTATGGCTGCTTGGTCGGCGAAAGTCTCGACCAGCAGGTTGGCGACAAACGTCGCAAGCAGATGGAAGATGGCAAGCATCACGTCGGATGATGCTCTGATTCTCCCTCATCGCGCGAACCCGCGCGGATGGGATTTTCGGGAACGACAGGTGGCCACGTCTGACTGAACGCCCGCGCTAGCCAAGCGCGGCAATCACCTCGTCGGTCCTGGTCACCGCCGAGACATTCTGCAGCGCGTAATTGATCGACGCGTGGTGCCATTCGGCATTCATGGTCGAGCACGAATCCTCCGGCACGACCATCATGTAGCCCTTGTCGGCGCCAGTGCGCGCGGTGTGCTCGATCGACATATTGGTCCAGGCGCCGGTCACGATCACAACATTGCAGCGCAGGCTCTTCAGGATGGTTTCGAGCCGCGTGCCTTCCCACGCGCTCATGCGGTCCTTCTCGACCACATAGTCGCCGGCCTTGCGCTCGAGCCCGGCCACCGGGGCCGCACCCCAGGTTCCGCGCACCATGGCTTTGCTTTCGAGCAAGCCCTCGAACAAGGGCGCATTCATGGTGACGCCCGGTGCCCCCGGCTCCACCAGGAACCAGACATGAATCACCGGTACCCCCCGCTCGCGGCAGGCATCGGCGAGCCGCCGGATATTCTCGATCGCGTTCTGCTGCCGACAATGCGCGGGTGACCCGGACGCAGCGAACGCGCCGCCCTCCATCACCACGTCATTCTGCATGTCCTGGATGATCAGCGCGCAGCGCGCCGGATCGAGCCGCAGCCCTTGGCGCAGCGGGACTTGCGCGGCGGCCAGTGACACGGATGGGGACGCGGGCTGAACTTGCGGTGCGGACGCCGGCGTCGCTACAGCGGCGCCACTGCCCGCGCGCATGAACGGCTCCATCCGCGGAGTGACCTTGGTCTTCACCGTGTAAACCGAATGGGTGGCGCACACGAACAGCGTCTGAAAATCCGGTCCGCCCCAATGCAGGTTTGCCGGCATTTCCGGAATGCGCACCTTGCCGAGCAAGTCGCCTTTCGGCGAAAACACCCAGATGCCGCCGGGCCCGGTGCACCAGACATTGCCGCGCGAGTCGCATTTCATGCCATCGGGCACGCCCGGCTCGCGGTCCGACTTGATGCTGCCGGCAAACAGCGTGCGGTTGGCGAGCGTGCCGTCGGGCCGCACATCGAACACGCGAATGTTCGCCTGCACGGTGTCGTTGATGTAGAGCTTCTGCTCGTCCGGCGAGAAGCAAAGCCCGTTCGGCTGATCGAAAACGTCGCGATCGACCAGCGATTGCACCGGCCCGCCCCCGGGCGGGACGCGGTAGACACCCTGGAAGCCGAGCATGCGCGGACGCTCGACGCCGTAGACCGGCATGCGGCCATACCAGGGATCGGAGAAATAGACCGAGCCGTCGGAATGCACAACAACGTCGTTCGGGCTGTTGAGCTCGACGCTCTGGTAGTGCGACGCGATCACCTCGCGGCGCCCGTCCGGACGTTCGCGGACCAGCGAGGAGGTCGCGTGCTCGCACACGATGAGGTTGAGATCGGCATCATAGGTCATGCCGTTGCATTTGTTCGACGGGCGCATGATCTCACGCGTGCCGCTGCGTGCGTCCCAGCGCCGCCGCACATCCGCCGGCATGTCCGAAAACAGAAGATAATGATCGCGCGGATGCCAGATCGGGCCTTCGGTGAACGTGAAGCCGGTGCCGGCCTGACCGACCGGCGCGTAGAGGTCGATCAGCTCCTCGAACTCTTTCCGGATCGCGGTGTGGGTCATGGCGTGTCGAATCAGGCCGGGAACCAATCTCGCCGCGGCAGCGACTGCGTGGTCGGCCCCGGCACCGAGTCCTGCAGCCGCGCCACCACCTGATTGGCCTCGATCTTGGCCGGACGGTCATGCACCGGAAGCAGGAAGCGCGCATTGCTGAGCAGTTTCTTGATCGCCGCCTTCTCCTGCCGCTTGGAAACACCGTGATTGCCCGTAACCTGCGGCTCGAAGGCCTGCGTGATGTGGAAAGGCTCCACGATCTGGTCGTTGAAATCGTAGATGACGTCGCCGCAGATGGTCGCGATGCCTTCGGCGGTGTGGACGTGGACATTCATCGAGCCTTCGGTATGCGCATTCGCCGCTTCGACATAGACGCCGGGGCAGATCTCGATCGGCCCGGAGATTTCGAGATCGAATAGCCGCAGCGCGCCCTTGGCGTGCAGCCGGTCGACCAGATGCTTGATATCGGGCGCCGGATATTGCGGGTGCATCAGGCCGGAGACGGAATATTCCAGCTCGCGCCGGTTGATACAAACGGTGGTGTTCATCGGGAACAGGTCGTCCTTGCCGGCGTGATCGATATGCAGATGCGTGTGCAGAATGAAGCGCACATCGCCGAGCTTCAGTCCGTGCCGCGCAAGCTGGTTCTCGATCATGTTTTCGTGGAACTGCAGCCCGCGCATGCCAAGCGTTTCCATGATCTGGTTGGAGCGGTAGCCGGTGTCGACCACGATCGGCCACGGTCCGCCGGTGATCAGAAATCCGAGCGTCGCCACGCGCCGGGTGCGCCCGCAATCCTTCCCGAGCACGAGGAAGCTCCCTTCCAGTTCAATATCGCCGTAATCGAGAATCTTGATCTCAAGCGGCATGGCTCTCTCCCCTTCGACTCGATTGTTCTTGCTGTCCGAGGCGATAGACGCGTGACGCTGTGTTGCGGAAGATCGCGTCCTGTTGCTCGGGCGAAAATTTTTCGGCAGCTTTCCGGTACGCAGCGATCAATTCCGGGTAGCTCGTCCAGAGCTTCTCGATCGGAAAATTGGAACCGAACAGGCACCGATCGGCGCACATCGGGCCCATGAGCCACGGCAGATCGGCCTGCCACCAGATGTGATGATGCGCGTCGATGATTCCGGTCATGCCGCCCTCGTCTGCGTGAGCCCCAGCACGTATGCGCACAATTGCTCGGTCGTGCCGCTGCCGGCGAGATCGTCAATGAAGGGCAGGATCGACTTCAGCGCCGCCGTTTCTGGCTTGTAGCGCGGGTCGGCTGCGAGCGGCGTGAGCCAGGCGAGCCGCCAGGAGCGCGCCGAGAGCCGCGCCACCGCTGCGGTCATGGCGCGATGATCGCCACGCTCGAGACCATCGGACAGAATGAGCGTCACCGCGCCGCGCGCATAACCCGCAAAGCGCGGCACCGACAGAAACGCCTTCAGCGCATCGCCGATGCGCGTGCCGCCGTCCCAATCCGCGACCACCGCCGAGGCCGCATTCAGTGCCTGCTCGCGGTTCTTCATGCGGATGGCGCGCGTGAGCCGCGTCAATCTCGTGCCGAAGGTGAAAACCTCGATCCGCTCCACCGCGCCGGCGAGCGCATGCGCGAAACGCAGATGCGCGTCGGTGCGCTCCTTCATCGAGCCGGAGACGTCGATCAGCAGCAGCACATTGCGCTGGCGCGGCTTGCGTTTGAGTCGCGGCAGGCGCATCGCTTCCCCGTCGTTGCGCACCGCCTCGCGCAGAGTGCGGCGGAAATCGGCGCCGCCGCCGCGCCTGGCCGCCCGCATGCGATAGCCGCGCCGGCGCGGCAGATGCTCCGGCAAGCCGCGTGCGAAGCGGCGCAGGATGTCGGCTTCGTTCTGGGCGTGAAAGCGGCGGGTGGAAAGCGCTTCTGCCGCCGTCGCCATCTCGCCGGCCTCGTTCATCTCGTCGGAGATCGGCGGCTCAAAGCTGCCCCGGCGGTCCTCCTGCACTCGGATCTGTTCGTCCTCGGCCATTGCCTGCTCGAACGTTGTCATGGCCTCGCCAAGGAAATGCGCATCGAACAGCGCGTCGAAATCGGGGCGGCGTTCCGGCGGCGGCGCCAGCGTCGCATGCGCCGCTCGGCGGATCTGTTCGATATTCAAGGGGCCGAGCAGCGTGATCGCGGAAAGGAAGGTCGTGATCTGGTCGGACGCGACCAGAAAATCGTTGCGCCGCAGCAGCGCCCCGAAGCCCACGAATGGCCGCGCTGCGCGCGGAAGCGGCGCCTGCGGCATCATGCCAGCGCCTCCACCAGCACACGGTCGAGCCGCGGCGCGATATGCGCGAGGTCTTCCTCGTCCTTGAGCGCGACTCCGATCGAGCGCTTGAATGCCTCCGGCCAGGATGCCCCACCCTTGTTAAGCAAGGTCGCGGCCTCTGCCCAGTCGACGGATTCGGCGACGCCCGGCGGTTTCGTCAACGGCTCGCGCCGCAGCGAGCCGACCGCGTTGACGACCGATTTCGCCGTCGCTTCCGCAACACCCGAGGCCCGCAGCATGATGATCTGCGCCTCGCGTGCGGGATCCGGATATTCGATCCAGTGATAGACGCAGCGCCTGCGCAGCGCCTCGTGCAGGTCGCGCGTGCGGTTCGAGGTAAGGATCACGACCGGGCGCTCGTAAGCGCGCAGCGTCCCGCGCTCCGGAATGGAGATGGAAAAGTCGGAGAGGAATTCCAGGAGGAATGCCTCGAATTCGTGGTCCGAGCGGTCGATTTCGTCGATCAGCAGAACCGTGCGCTCGGGCGAGCGCAGCGCCGCGAGCATCGGCCGCTCGATCAGGAATTCGTCGCGATAGATGTCGGTCGCCTGCTCGCCGCCTTGGCGGATTGCGAGCATCTGCCGCGGATAATTCCACTCGTAGAGCGCGGCGGAGGCATCGATCCCTTCGTAGCATTGCAAGCGGATGAGGTCGCGACTGAGCACGCCGGCGATCGCCTTCGCGGCTTCGGTCTTGCCGACGCCCGGCGCGCCCTCCAGCAGCAGGGGTTTTCCGAGCGCAAGCGCGAGATAGGCCGCGGTCGCAAGCCCGTCATCGGCGAGATAGAAGGCCGAACGCAAAGCCGCAGCGAGCGTCTCCGGCCGGTCGATGCCAACGACTTTGCTGCGAACCGCCATGCCGCGCGCCTTTATCCGAATTTCGGCTGCGGCCGTGCGCCGCCCTGCGCCTTGATCGCGCGTAGAACCTTCTCCGGCGTGACCGGCAATTCGTCGATGCGCACGCCGACGGCGTTGAAGACCGCGTTAGCGACCGCCGGCAGCACCGGATTGGCGCACATCTCGCCGGGGCCCTTGCCGCCGAACGGGCCGTCCGGCGCCGGACGCTCAAGCACCGCGATATTGTGCGGGCAGATATCGCCCGGTCCCGGCATCAGGTATTCGTTGAAGTCGCGCGGCCCGTCCTTGCGATCGGGATAATAGGGCTCGGTCGTCTCGTAGATCGCGTGCGACAATCCCATCCAGGCGCCGCCGACCAGCTGCTGCTCGACCAGGCGCGGATTGAGCGCGCGGCCGAGCTCGTAGGCCGAGTTCATCTCGATCATCGTCACTTCGCCGGTCTCGTCGTCGACCTCGACGTCCGCCACCAGGCAGGCATGCGCGTAACAGGTAGCCGGCGTCATCTCGCCGGTTTCCGGATCGACGCTCGACAGCGGCACGAGGAAAATGCCGCGCCCTGAAATCGTGCGGCCTTGCCGGAACTGCGCGGCAATCGCCACATCGCGCACCGAAATCGAGCGATGCGGCGCGCCGCGCACATGGATGTTGCCGCGTCCGTCGGTTTCGAGATCGGCGGCGTTGACTTCGAGCTCCTGCGCCGCAGCTTCCATCATCACGCCGCGCGCTTCCTTCGCCGCCGCCATCACCGCATTGCCGACGCGATGTGTTCCGCGCGAGGCGAAGCTTCCCATATCGTGCGGCCCGGTGTCGGAATCCGCGGTGTCGACATAGACGTCTTCCACCGGCACGCCGAGCGTCTCGGCGCAGATCTGGCGCGTCACCGATTTCATCCCTTGGCCGAGATCGATGGCCGAAAGCGAGACCGTGAACTTGCCGCTCGGATTGGAATGCACCAGGGCCTGGCTCGGATCACCGCCGAGATTCATTCCGATCGGATAATTGATCGATGCCATGCCGCGTCCACGATGCTTGGCCATCAGCGCCTCCGTGTTCCGAACACGGACGAGAACCGGGTCGCGCCGTGTTGCGTTTGCACCGGCGCCGGTTGCGCCGGCAGCGAAGGCGGCTGCGGGGCAGATGCGGCGGCCGGCATCGGTTGCGGCGCAGACTGGGGCGTCGGCTGCGGCATGCCCGGCCGCTCATAGCTCGTGCGCTGCGGACGCGGCGGCGTTGCGGAGGGCGTAACGCCCGGCGTATGCGGAATCACCGCGCGATCACCGCCGCCGCCGGAGCGCGAATGCATGCGCTTGAACTCGTCGCGGATCGGCCATTTGGCCTTCTCCGCCGCGACCTGCACGCATTCGATCAGCGCGCAATTCTTGGCTTCCCGCCGATGCGCCTTCATGTCGCCGTCGCGGTAGGCATTGAGAATGCGGAATTCCATCGGATTCATGCCGACGAGATGCGCGAGCTTGTCCATCTGAGTCTCGAGCGCGAAGTCGACCGCGGTAATGCCGAAGCCGCGCATGGCGGTCGCCGGCGTGCGGTTGGTGTAGACGCAATAGACGTCGGCCCAGACATTCGGGATGGTGTACGGACCGGGAATGTGCGCGACGCATTTCACGACGGCGTAACTCGAAAGGCGCGTATAGGCACCGCTGTCGAAGTAACTGCGGACGTAGCGCGCGATGATGCGCCCGTCCTTCATCACTCCATCCTTGATGAAGATGCGCTCGGCTCCCCGCGGCGGGCCGAATTGCATCTCCTCTTCGCGGTTATGGAGGTAGCGCACCGGACGGCCGGTCAGCATGGCGCCCAGAATGGCAAGCGGCTCGGTGACGCTGTCGACCTTGCCGCCGAAACCGCCGCCGACGGTGCCGCCAATGAAATGCAGCCTGTTGGACGGGACGTTGAGGATTTTCGCACAGGTATCGAGCGCGAAGAACAGCCCCTGCGCGCCGGTATAGACCACGTAGCGGCCGTTCGTGTCGGGTGCAGCCACTGTGCCGTTGGTCTCGGTCGGCGCATGCTCGATCGGCGACATCTGGTAGCGCTGTTCGAGCACGTGATCGGCCTGCGCGAAGGCCTTCTCGACATCGCCGAAGCGCAGCTTCTGGTGATCGTATTTGTCGTGATATTCGAAGGTGTTGTTCGGATAGACCTCGTTGACCACCGGGGCGCCGGGCTTGATCGCTTCCTCAACGTCGAACACCGCCGGCAATGGATCGTAGTCGACACGGATCTTCGACAACGCCTCGAAAGCCTCTCGCTCGGTCGTGGCCACGACTGCAACGACCGGCTCGCCTTTGTAGCGGACCTTGTCGACAGCGAGCGAGGGCTCGTCATCCTTGCCGAAATTGAGCAGGCTCAACAGCGTATTGATATTGACCGGCACGTCGGCGCCGCGGATCACGCGCTTGACGCCGGGCGCGCCCTGCGCCGCCGAGACATCGATGTGGCGGATGCGCGCGTGGTGATGCGGCGAGCGCAGGACCTTGAGGTGCAACAGGTTCTGCACCTTGTGATCGTCGAAATACTTGGTCATCGCGGTGACATGGCCGAGCATGTCCTGGCGCTGCGTGCCCTTGCCGATCTCTTTCAAGTTGTCGTCACGCTCGTCGGCGAAGAATTCTTTGCGGAATTCGAGCATTTTTCTTGTCCTATGCGCGCCGCGCGCCGGGCTGTCCGGCCGCGGACAGGATGGCGTTGATGATCGGTTCGTAACCGGTGCAGCGGCAGATATTGCCGGAAACTGCTTCGACCACTTCGTCGCGGGTGGGCGCCGGATTGCGGTCGAGCAAGGCTTTCGCCGCCATCAACATTCCCGGTGTGCAGAAGCCACATTGCGCCGCGAAGTGCTCCATGAACGCGGTCTGCAGCGGGTGCAGGTGCGGGCCGTCTTTGAGACCGTCCGCAGTCTCGACGGCGCGGCCCGAAACCGTTTCGGCAAGCGTGAGGCAGGACAGATGCGGCTCGCCGTCGATCAGCACCGTGCAGACGCCGCAGGTGCCCTGGCCGCAACCGAATTTTGGCGCGGTGTCGCCGATGCTTTCGCGCAACACCGAGAGCAGATTGGCGCCGCCCTCGACAAAGACGGCGACATCGCTTCCGTTATGTCTGAACTGGACCGGGGTCTTGCTCATGGTGTTCTCATCCGGGCTGTCCCAGCAGCACACGCTTCAAGTGGATCGGCAACACTTCGCGGCGATACCAGGCGCTGGCGATGGCATCGTCGACCGGCGCCGTGCCCTCGAGGCACGCCGCAAGCGCCGCGGACATCCCCTCCCCGTCGAGACTGCGGCCTTCGAGCGCGCGCTCAACACCCTTGGCGCGCACCGGCGTCGGCGCCATGGCGCCAAAGGCGATGCGCGCGCCTGAAATGCGGCCGCCCGCAACCGGAAGCAGCGCGGCAATGGAGAGCACGGAAATGCCTTTCGGCTTCACGCGCGAGACTTTGCGGAAGCGAAATGTGTCCGGGTTGCCGGGCCGCGGAAAGGAAATGCTTGCGACCAAGCGCGTGCCGCCGCGCTCGCGCGAGGCGAGGAAGTCTTCGAGCGGCGTCTCGCTCGTGGAATAGCTGCCGGCGATCGACACCGTCGCGTCGAGCGCGAGCAACGCGGCGGCGAAATCGCCGTAGGGCGACGGCGCAAAGAGATTGCCGCCGACCGTTGCCATCGCGCGCACGGCGGGACCGCCGACAATGCGCGCCGCCGGATGCAGGAAGGCCAGATCGCGGTTGGAAAGAATCTGCGCCATGGTGACGCCGGCGCCGATCTCGATTCGGGCGCCGGCGGGGCGGATTTGCGAGGCTACGGCATCGGTTGAGCGCACGATGGTCGTGATCGACACATCGCCCTCGTTGATCGCGCGCATGACAAGCGTACCGCCGCCGAGAAAGCGCGCGCCGCGGTCGGAGGCAAGCGCGGAGGCCGCGTCGCCGAGTTTCTCGAACGTTCTGACGGCTATGGGCACACTCGTTCTCCCGTCAAGCTGCGGCGAGATCCGGATGCCGGCGGATCGCTTCGAAGCCGGCCATATAGATGTCTTCGCCCACCATCCGCGTCATCGCCTCGGTCTCGCCAGCGCGCGTCGTGAACCGGCTCTCCCAGTTCCAGAACGTGCGATTGCCATCGGTGACCGGCATCAGGCGTACATGCGCCACATAATTGAAGAGCGGAATCGGCGTATCCAGCAGGCAATAGGAAAACGTTTGTTCCAGGTCCGAGAGCGTCAGCAATTGCTCGCGCAGTTCCGAGCCGTCCTTGAGAACAAACCGCCGCACGCAGCCGACCTTGTCGGCCGGATAATGCCGCTCGATCACGCTTTGGTGCACCGCCGGATGCCAGCGATCGTGACCGTTGAAATCGCGGATCAGCGACCACACCCGGTCGACCGGCGCATCGATGATCGTTGAGCGGACGACTTTCGGCATCGTCAGCCTCCGAAATGCCGCTTGAGCGCATCGAAGCCGCCCTGGAACACGCCGGTGCCGATATTGGTGACCAGCTCGGCCTCGCGTTCCGGAGCGCAGTCGAATTCCGCCGTCCATTCGCAGAAGGTGCGGTCGCCGTCAGTGATCGGAGTGAGCCGCAAGGTCGCGACGTAACTCTCCACCCCCATCGGCGATTCGAGGATCGAGTAGGTGCAGAACATGTCGTAGTCGGAGAGCCCGAGCAGACATTCGCGGATGCGGTCGCCGTTGCGCAGCCGGAAATCGCGAATGCAACCGACCCTGTCGGACGGCTCGCCATTCTCGATCCGGCTCTCGGCGATCGCCGGATGCCAGTTCGGCAAGCCGTTGAAGTCGCGGATGCGCGCCCAGACTTTGGACGCGGGCGCCGGCAGCACGCTCGATGCGTAGATCCTCGCCATGTGTCCGTCTCAGACCCCTCCGCTGGGCGGGTCGCCGCCACCCGTCGGCGGCTTACTGCCGGCCGGCGCCGGCGGTTCGCTGCTCCCGCTTTCGCGGCCGGCCTCCTTGGCGACGCGCTGCATGTCGGCCGCTTCGCGCATCAAGCCGCCGAGCCGCGACAGGCTGCCGCCCTCGATGCCGATCTCTTTCAGCACCTGGTCGACCATCGGCGCCTGCATGCGGTAGCGCAGCGCCGACTCGATCACCTCGTCGGTCGGATTGCGCGGCGCCGCGCCGCCGCCACCGGTCAGCCCGTCGACATGCAGAATGCGGATGCCCTCGATCTTCTCGATCGGCTTGACGCTTTCGCGCACGATGCCTTCCACGCGATCGAGCAGACGGCGCCGGAACAGTCCGTAGCGCGCCTGATCGGTGAGCACGTTCTCGGCCTCGTAGAGCAGCTTCTGCGCCTCGGCCTCGACCGCGGCGCGCACCTTTTCGGCCTGCGCGGCGATCTTCTTTTCCTCTGCCTCCTTCTCGGCGAGCATGACCTCGACCGACTTGCGGCGCTTGGCCACTTCGTTTTCACGGACGGTGTTGACGCGCTCGGCCGCTTCCGCCGCCTGCGCGCGCGCTTCTTCCGCCTGCACCTGCGCCGCCGATTCCTCGAGCGACTTCTGGTAGAGGTTGATGGCCTTGTCCATCATCGCGGATTCGACCGCAAGCTCGCGCTCGACCTCGAGCCGGCGCAGATCGCGCTGGCGGTTGACGCGCGCTTCGTCGAGCCCGCGTTCCGACGCGATGCGTGCCCGCTCCACCTCCTCACGGGAGGCGATTTCCGCCTCCTGCAGGGATTGCGAACGCGCAACTTCGAGTTGCTCAAGCGCGCGCCGCCGCTCGACGCGCGCGGTCTCGATCGCCTTTTCGCGCGCGACCTCGGAGACCTCGATGCTCTGGCGCGCGGCGATGTCGGCCTGCCGCACCTGGCGGTCGGCGTCCGTGCGCTCGATGCGCCTCGCGGCGACCTCGACCACGCGGCCCTCTTCGGCGATCTCGACCGCCTTCTTGTGCCCGATATTGAGCACTTCGCGGGTCTTGGCCGACTCGATGCGATCGTGCTCGAGCGCAAGCTCCACTGCGATGCGCGCGCGCTCGACCTCGTCGCGTTTGCGGATTTCCGCTGCCTCGATCGCCTGCTCGCGCGCGATGTCGCGCGAACGTGTTTCCTGCTCGGCAGCGATCCGGTCGGCCGCGAGCTTGCGCTCCTGCGCGATCTGCGCGGCTTGCGTCGCTTCGGCGCTGGCGATCTCGATCTTCTTGGTTTCGCGTTCGTATTCGATTCGCTCGGCGGCGAGCTTCTTGCTCTGCCCGATGCGGGCGACCTCGACCGCCTCGCGGGCCTGGATGTCGGCCTCGTCCACCGCCCTGTTGCGCTGGATTTCCAACCCGCGCACGCGCTCTTCCTGCGCGATGCGCGCGGCTTCCGTCTGCTCGCGCGCGGCAATGCTCGCCCGGTCGATATGCTGCGTGCGCTGGATTTCCAGCGCCTTGGTCGCTTCCTCGGCCGCGATGCGGTCGGCGGCCAGCGCCTTCTCGCGCGCGATGCGGGCGGCTTCCGTCGCCTGCTGTGCGGCGATCTCGGCCTCCTCGATCGCGCGGGTGCGCGCGATTTCGAGGCCGCGGATCCTTTGCTCGGTCGAAATGCGGTCGATGTCGATCGCGGATTGCTGCGCGATGCGCAGTTTCTCGGTCGCCTCGCGTGCCGCGATATCGGCCTGCTCGATCGCCTTTGTCCGCTCGATCTCGCGCCGCTGGTTTTCTTCATCCTTGGCGATGCGGGCCTCGGTAACCGCCTTCTCCTGCGCGATGCGCGCTTTCTCGGTCTCCTCGCGGGCGGCGATCTCGGCCTGCTCGATCGCGCGCGTGCGCTCGATTTCACGGCGCTGCGTCTCTTGATCCCTGGCGATACGCGCTTCGGTCACCGCGCGCTCCTGCAGGAGCCGCGCCTTCTCGATTTCTTCCCGCGCCAGGATTTCCGCCTGCTCCACCGACTTGGTGCGCTCGATTTCACGCTGTCGCACCTCGCGTTCCGAGGCGATGCGCGCTTCCGCGATCGTCTTCTCATTGGCGATGCGCGACTTCTCGATCTGTTCGCGGGCGGCGATCTGCGCCTGCTCGGCCTCGGTTTCCCGCAGCGCGCGCTCGCGCGTCGTTTCCGCGCGCTGGGCGGCGCGGCGCACTTCGACGTCGCGCTCCTGTTCGAGGCGCGCGGTCTCGCTCTCGCGTTCGATTTCGAGCGTCTGCCGCTCCGCTTCGAGGTTGCGCGTGCGGATGCGGATCATCGCGTCCTGCTCGATGTCGTTGCGCAGCTTCCTTCGCTCCTCGATCTCCTCGATCAGCTTGGTCAAGCCTTCGGCGTCGAAACGATTCGACGGATTGAAATATTGCAGATCGGTCTGGTCGAGATCGGTGATCGCGACCGATTCGAGAATGAGGCCGTTCTGCGCGAGCGGTTCGGTAGCGGCGGTCTTGACGCGCTGGACATATTCGCCGCGCTTCTCGTGCATCTCATGCATGCTCATCTCGGCCGCGACCGAGCGCAACGCCGACACGAATTTGCCGGAAAGCAGCGCATGCAGGCGCTCCTGCTCCATGGTACGGCGGCCGAGCGTGGCGGCGGCGGCGGAGACCGCTTCGCGCGTCGGCGCGACCCGCACATAGAACTCCGCCTCGATATCGACGCGCATGCGGTCCCTGGTGATCAGCGCGTACTCATTCTCGCGCACGATCTCCATCTGCAGCACGTTCATGTTGACCGGTGTGATGTCGTGGATGATCGGCAGCACGAATGCGCCGCGGTCGATCACCACCCGTTCGCCGAACAGACCGGTGCGGACAAACGCCACTTCCTTCGAGGACCGGCGATAGAGCCAGTTCACGAGGTACACGGTGATCGCGATGACAACGATCGCGACGATCAGCCAGAGTATCAAGGCACCGATCAATTGGCCGGACATGGCTGTCCTCCCCTAGGCAAGACTTCTCTGTTGCGCGGAACGGACGGTCTCGCGGCGGCCGATCCGCTTGAATTTCCGCGTCTGTTCGGTCAACGCGACTTCCACGGGCAGTCGCTCCATCGAGGATGCGCCATAGAAGCCGTGGCAATTCTTAGTGTTCTGCAAGATGAATTCGGCGTCCTCGGGCTGCGCGACCGGGCCGCCATGAACAAGAACGATGATGTCGGAACGCACTTTCAGCGCGGCCTCCGACCAAGCATCGACCAGCGTCGGGCAATCGGCCAGCTTGAGCGCGCTCTCGGCGCCGATGGTTCCGCCGGTCGTCAGCCCGAGGTGACAGACGATGATATCGGCACCGGCTCTTGCCATGTCGCGCGCGTTGTCTTCACCGAAGACATAGGGAGTGGTCAGCATGTCCTTGCGGTGCGCTTTGGCGATCATATCGACCTCGAGGCCGAAGCCCAAGCCGGTTTCTTCGAGGTTGGCGCGGATGGTGCCGTCGAACAGCCCGACCGTCGGGAAGTTCTGCACGCCGGAAAAGCCCATCGCCTTGAGCTGATCGAGAAACACGTCCATCAGCCGGAACGGATCGGTGCCGCAGACGCCGGCAAGCACCGGCGTGTGCTTCACGAGGGGTAGCACCTCCTTGCCCATCTCCACGACGATCTGATTGGCATCCCCGTAAGGCATCAAGCCGGCGAGCGAACTGCGGCCGGCCATGCGGTAGCGGCCGGAATTGTAGATGACGATCAGATCGATGCCGCCGGCTTCCTCGCATTTTGCCGACAATCCGGTACCGGCGCCACCACCGATGATCGGCTCGCCACGCGCGACCATGTCGCGGAACTTTTCGAGGAGCTTGGCGCGTTCAAGGTGCGGCATGGCTCACCTCGTCACGCGCCGGCGCGCATTGCGCGCGCCATGCAACGACCGGAATGCCTGCACCACCGCATCGGCGAATTTCCGATCGTTGATGTGATGCGGAACGCGGATCAGCTGCCGCGTCGTGGTTTGCCGCACCGTGCGTTCGAGCGCGTTGAACAGCGCGGCATCGGCCTCCGGGTTGAAGAATGGGCCGCCGGCGATATCAAGCGCCGACACGCCGCCGGTCGGCAGGAAAAACCGCACCGGTCCTTCCATCCGGTTGAGCCGCTCGCCGATCCAGCTGCCCATGCGAGCATTTTCCTCAGGCGTCGTGCGCATCAGCGTCACCTGCGGATTGTGCTGATAGAATTGCCGGTTCTCGTAATGCCCGGGCACGGTATGGCGCGGCCCGAAATTGACCATGTCGAGCGCGCCGCAGGACCCGACATAAGGCATGCGCGTGCGAATGACGGCGCCGAAGCGGTCTTCGGTCGCCGGCAGCACGCCGCCCATCATCATGTCGCAGATTTCGGTCGTGGTGATGTCGATGACGCCCGCGAGCATTCCAGAATCGATGAGCTTCTCCATCGACTGGCCGCCGACGCCGGTGGCATGAAACACCAGGCAGTCATAGTCTTCCTTGAGCTGGGCGGTGATCTGCTGCACGCAGGGTGTCGTCACGCCGAACATGGTCAGGCCGATCGCCGGCAGATCGGCCCGCGCGCCGCGGCGCGCCGGCGCCGTTTCGTCCTTGGCAAGCTGCGCCTGCGCCATGCCGGCCATCGCCTGCGCCGCATTGCCGAGCACTTGCCGCGAGATCGCGTTCAGCCCCTGCACGTCGGTGATCGAATACATCATCATGATGTCGGACGGCCCAACATAGGAGCGCACGTCGCCGGAGGCGACGGTCGAGACCATGATCTTCGGTAAGCCGAGCGGCAGCGCGCGCATGGCCCGCGTTGCGATCGAGGTGCCGCCGGAGCCGGCGGCGGAAATAATGCCGGCCACACCGCGCTGGCGCCGGATCCAGGCTTCGAACGCTTCTCCCATCCCGGCGACCGAGCGACCGCGATCGCCGGTGAACACACCGCTCGCGCCATGCCGGTGATTGAGCGCGATTTCGGTCGGCGGCACGTCGGCGGCCGACGGCTTTCCGCTGGTCGAAAGATCGACCAGCCGCGTGCGGATGCCGCGCTCTTTGAGAAGATCGCGCAGATAGCGAATCTCGTCGCCCTTGGTGTCGAGCGTGCCGGCGACGATGACATAAGGATCGTTGCCGATCGCGGCGTGACGCAGACTGACGATGTCGCCGGTGGTATCGAGCCGTCGCAGCATGGCGGCCGAGGCCGTGCGCGCCCTGGCCTCGATCAATTCAACGGCCGCCGGCTGCGACCAGCGGGTTGGAATGGCCGGGTTCGACAGATAGATGCGCGGCGGCCCGGCGGCAGGACGCTCCGCAGCGGCCGCCGATATCGGCGTTTCCGGTTGCGGCGGCACGTCGGTGTGTCCGTGGCGGCCGACGCCGAGCAGGCGCTGCTGCAACTCGCGGTCGGCGGCGAGCTGCTCAGAGGGAATGACGCGATTGATGCGGCCATTGACCATGATCGCGACATTCTCTGCGATCTCGGTCGCGACGCCGATATTCTGCTCGATCACCAACACGGACATCTCGGCTTGCTCCGCGAGCCGCACCAGCATGTCCTCGACCTGCGAGACGATGACCGGCGCCAGGCCTTCGGTCGGCTCGTCCATCACGAGGAGCCGGGGATTGAGCACCAGCGCGCGCGAGATGGCCAGCATCTGCTGTTCGCCGCCGGACAATTGCCAGGCGCGGTTATCCTTGCGTTCGGCCAGCCGCGGGAATGTGTGGTAGATGCGCTCGACCGACCAGGTGCCGCGCTTGGTCGCGACCAGTCGGAGATGTTCGTCGACAGTGAGCGTGCGCCACAACCGCCGACCCTGCGGCACATAGCCGATCCCGGCACGCCCGATGTTCGCCGGCGAGCGTCCGACCAATTGCTCGCCGGCGACCCGGATCGAGCCGCTCGACACGCGAATGAGCCCCATGATCGCGCGGCAGAGCGTGGTCTTGCCCATGCCGTTGCGGCCGACGACCGAGAGCACACCGCGCTGCAAGGTCAGATCGACACCCTGCAGGGCATGCGAATGCCCGTAATGCACGTTGAGGCCCGACACTTCGAGGATCGGCTCGGACTTGATGCGCGACGCGGTGGGGTCACGCATGGCCGCCTCCATGCGCGCCGCCGAGATAAAGCTCCTGCACTTCCGGATCGGATTCGATCTCTTCCGGCCGCCCCTCCTTGAAGATACGGCCATTGTGCATCATGGTTACGCTTTCGACGACGCGCAACGCGACGTCCATGTCGTGCTCGATGATGATGTAGCCGATATGCTTCGGCAGGGACGTCAGGATTTCGACCAGCTCCTGCCGCTCGGTCGGCGACAAGCCGGCTGCCGGCTCATCGAACAGAATGAAGCGCGGCGCGCCGGCGAGCGCGAGCGCGACTTCGAGCTGGCGCTGCTGGCCGTGGCTCAATTCCGAAACACGCTGATCCTTCACATCCGTCAGATGTACCGCCTCGACGAGAGCGAGCGCCGATTGCATCAGTCCGTCGTCGCCCCGCGGCCGCAGCATCGAGAAGCGTCCGCGCGACACGCCCCGGCAGGCGAGATAGACATTGTCGATCACCGAGAGGCCGGTGAACAGCGCCGAAATCTGGTAGGTGCGGCGCAAGCCGCGGCGAATGCGCTCGTGCGGCGGGAAGCCCGTCACGTCCTCGCCGAAGAAGCGGATGGTGCCGGAACTCGGCGGGAAGTCGCCTGTGATGCAATTAAAGAGCGTGGTCTTGCCGGCGCCGTTGGAGCCGAGCACGGCGCGGCGCTCGCCCGAGCGTACGCTCAATGTAACGTCGGTCAGTGCCGCAAGCGCGCCGAACATGCGGGTCACACCGCGCAGATGGAGCGCATTGGCGGTGCCCGCGGCGGAAAGGCGCTCGGCGACGGAGGGCATCACGGCCGTGCCTCCCCGTTCCCGGGGCGCAGATCTCGTTCGCGCCTCTGCATGCGGGCCCGAAGCCGCTGCCACAGCCCGAGCACGCCATCCGGGGAGAAGAACACGACAGCCAGGAAACCCAACCCAACTGCGAGCTTGAACCGCTCTCCCGCCATTCCGAACGCCAGGAGGATATCGGATGCGAACACGCTGAGCAGCGCGTATATCAGCGCCCCGATAAACGGGCCGATCGGATGTGCAAGACCACCGACGACGGCAATCACCAGAATGTCGATCACCTGCGGTATGCCGGCCGTTCCGGGCACGACCTGGGCATTCTGCCAGACGAGCAGGATGCCCCCGACTGCCGCAATTGCGCTCGCGAACGAGTAGGCCAGAATGCGATGGGCGGTGACCGAAAAGCCGAGTGCACTCATGCGCCGCGGGTTGTCACGCACGCCTTGCAGCGCCAGCCCGAACGGCGTGCGCGCCATCCAGACAACCGCCACGTAGGACAGCGCCGCGCAAACAAGCGTCAGATAGTAGAATGGCACCGGCTGGCGCCAGTCGACGCCGAACAGGGCCGGCGGGATGACGTTGTTGAAGCCGGTATAGCCGTTGAAGATCACGTAGTTCTGGCGGGTGAAGTAGAAGAACGCCGCCGCGATCGCCAGCGTGATCATGATCGTGTAGATGCCCTCGGTGCGAACCGCGAGGGCGCCGACCAGCGTTCCAAACAGGGTCGCGATCAGGATCGCGAGCGGGATATGCAGCCACCAGGGCCAGCCCAGGCTGATCTGCGGCACGCCGCTGGTGCCGAGGATCGCCACCACGTAGCCGGCAAGCGCCGCCACCGTCATCTGAATCAGGCTCACCATCCCGCCGTAACCGGCCAGCACCATCAGCGACAAGGCGATCATCCCGAGGATGAAGCTCCAGCCGAAGATCTGAAACAGCACGAAGTTGTTGGCGAACGCCGGCATCAACAACAACAGCAGGGCTATCCCCCAGACCGGCGTCGGGATCCTCTCCAGCACCACCAGCCTTTGCGGTGCGGTTGTGGGCAGGACGTGCGCCATGTCAGTGCCGGGCCCCGAGAAGGCCCTGCGGACGGAACGCAAGGACGGCAGCCATGATCAGGAATGTGAAGACCACCGAATAGGTGGGTGCGTAGACAATGCCGATCTGCTCGGCGAGGCCGATGATGAGAGCGCCGAGCGCTGCCCCCGAGATCGAGCCCATTCCGCCTACGATCACGACCACGAGCGAAGCGAGCAGGAACCGGGTGTCTTCGCCCGGTGACAGCGACTGGAACGTGCCGCCGACAATGCCGGCCATGCCGGCCATGCCAGCGCCGAAGGCGAACACCACCAAGAACACGTACTGGATACGAACGCCCGACGCCGCCAGGATGTCGCGATCGTCGACGCCGGCTCGGATCAGCATGCCAAGCCGCGAGCGGTTGAGCACGAACCACATGGCCAGGCCGATTACGATCGCGGCCATCAGGATCACGATTCGGACCCGCGGATAGGACAGGTAGACCGCTTCACCGTTGGCTTGGATCGAGCTGATCAGCGGCAACGTCATCGGGCCAGTCAGCCAGTCCGGCGAGAGCACCTGATAGCTCTGGCCGCCCCAGTACCACAGCATCAGGTCGGCCAGCACGATCGATATGCCGATTGTGACCAGCGTCTGACGTAATTCCTCTCCCTCCATGCGCCGAAACACCTGGTGCTGCAGCAGCAGGCCGAACGCGCCGATCAAAATGAAGACGACCGGAAAGGCGAGGAGCCAGTAGCCAGTGAACTCAACCAAGCGATAGCCGACATAGCCGCCCAGAAGGTAGAGCGAGCCATGGGCGAGATTGACATTGCGCATCAGGCCGAACACCAGCGTGAAGCCGGACGCGACCAGGAAATAGAGCGCGCCCAGCGTAATGCCGGACAGGATCGCATTCAGGAAGACCCGCTTGCGGCCCATGGCCTGCTCGAGGCCCGGCGGCCACGGCGCAAAGATCAGCCATGCCAGACCGACGATCAGCACAAGGACCACGAAGGTCCAGATCGGATGGCGCGCGCCGCGATTCTGCAAGGTACCCATGCTACCAGCATTTGTGCGAGACAACCGGAACGCATCACACGCGGAGGATTCGTCGGCGCTGTTCCCGAACGCAGCACGAATGCCACATGCTTGTTCGACAGAATAGTCGCTCCGGCCGACAAAGGCCATCCGCGGGCAAAAAAAGCAGACGCAAAGATATCGGCGCAGTTGGCCGTTTCGCAGATGTAGTCGCACGGTGGTGGGAGTTTATGGGCTAAAGTTTATGGGCTAGAGTGTAAGGACCGTCGCGGCAGATCAGCTTGCCGGCGGGAAGCTGTGGTCGAACGAGCCACGGACAATTATCGATCCTTGGGAGGATTCGACATGAAACGACTCATCGGGGCGGCTGCCGCCTTGGCGTTGATACTGCCCGGCGAAGCGGTCGCGCAAAACACGATCAAGGTCGGCATCCTGGTTGCCCTTGAGGGAGCCTTTGCGGCGGGCGGAGCGGACGGCGTGCGCAACGTCGAACTGGCGCTCAAACAGGCCGGCGGCCAGGCCGGTGGCAAGACGATCGAAACGGTCGTTGCCGCCACCGACACGACTCCTGCCACCGCGACGCGAATGGCGCGCAAGCTCATCGAGCAGGACAAGGTCGATATCATCCTGGGCCCGCTTTCGGGCTCGGAGGGCATCGCCATGCGCGACTACTCCAAGACCATCCCGGACAAGACCGTGATCAACGGCATCTCCGGCGCATTGGAGACGACCTGGGTCGACCCGTCGCCGAACTTCTTCCGCTTCAATCTGGACGGCGCTCAGTGGGGCACGGGCCTCGGCAAATATGTTGTCGAGAAGAAGGGCTGGAAGCGCGTCGCAGCCGTGTCGGCCGACTATTCGTTCGGCTACACCAACTTCCTGGGCTTCGCGGTCGACTTCTGCAAGGCGGGCGGTGAGCTCGTGGAGCGCCTCTGGGTTCCGCTCGGCTCGGGCGACTATGCCGGCGTGATCGCCAAGCTGCCCGACAACGTCGATGCCATCTACCTCGGCGTGGGCGGAACGGATGCCATCAACTTCCTCAACCAGTATCAGCAGGCCGGCGGCAAGGCGAAGCTGATCGGCGGCTCCATCATGGCCGACCCGACAGTGCTGAGCTCAAAGGGCAAGGCCAAGGACGCTCTCATTGGCACCCCGACTTCGGGCTGGGTAGCCAACGATAACCCGGCGCCAGAGTGGCAAGCTTATGTCAAGCTCTATCAGGACGCGTTCCCGGCAGACAAAAGGCTTCCCTCGCCGTCGCTGTTCGGCGTCGGCTACCACATAAACACGCTGGCCATGATCGCAGGGTTGAACGAGGTCAAGGGCGACCTCAGCGACGGCCAGAAGAAGTTCCGCGAGGCGCTGTCGAAACTGAAGTTGAAGACCCCGTTGGGCGAGATCTCGCTCAACGAGAACCGCCAGGCGACGGGTTCGGTTTTCGTCACAGAGGTGAGCGCGAACGCCGACGGCACGCTGTCGAACAAGATGGTCGCTCGTACCGACAACGTCACGCAGACGCTCGGCATGACGTCGGAAGCGTTCAAGGCGATGGGTCTGCCCTCGCGCACGACGCCGGATTGCAAGGCGCTCGGCGGCAAGTAGCCCGTCGACCGAGGGCTGGAAGACGTTCATGGCCGGGACGCGGCGCTGCGCGCCGGCCCGGCCAATATTCGTATACGCGGTCTTTGCCATCACGCTCTACTTGCTGCCACCGCAAGTGCCGTGACTTGACACATGATCGAATGGCTTTTGGCCCATAGCGGACATTCGTTTTTGCACGGCGAATGTCCGCTTTCGGGGGCAAAGCGGACATCGCCAAAACATGCCGCTATGTCTGCTTTATCGCGGCGGTTCCTGTCGCTGT
>Ga0081455_10002503_pt1 | contig 21800 bp, 24 predicted proteins | sample TabmetS3T2R1_FD_70207 | JGI IMG/M metagenome (GOLD analysis project Ga0081455, IMG submission 70207) | Tabebuia heterophylla rhizosphere microbial communities from the University of Puerto Rico - S3T2R1 | ecosystem: Host-associated > Plants > Roots > Rhizosphere ...
GCCGGAGCTGCTGCGGCTGGGCCACTTCGACGACGTCGACCTGGCCATGATGATCCACACCACCTCGCAGCCCGAGATGAAGAAGGCGGGGGTGGCGGCCTCCAACAACGGCTGCATCGTGAAGACGGTGCGCTACGTGGGCCGCGCTTCGCACGCGGGAGGCGCGCCGCACCTCGGCATCAACGCCCTCTACGCCGCCAACATCGGACTGTCCGCCATCAACGCCTTGCGCGAGACGTTTCGCGACGAGGACTCCATCCGCGTGCATCCGATCATCACCCACGGCGGCAGCCAGGTGAACGTGATCCCGGGCGAGGTGCGCATCGAGACGTACGTGCGGGGCAAGACGGTGGAGGCCATCCTGGACGCGAACCGTCGGGTGGATCGCGCGCTGAAGGCCGGCGCGCTGGCCCTCGGCGCGCGGGTCGAGATCGAGACCCTGCCGGGGTACCTGCCGCTCTTCAACCACATGGGCATGGCCGAGCACTTCAAGGCCAACGCGGGCATGCTGCTGGGCGCCGACCAGGTGACCGAGTCCGGCCACCGCAGCGGATCGACCGACATGGGCGACATCTCGCACGTGATGCCGACGCTGCATCCCTACATGGGCGGCGCCACCGGCAGCGGCCACGGCGCCGACTACGCCATCACGGACCCGCGCCTGGCGTACCTGGAGCCGGCGAAGCAGCTCGCGCTCATGGCGGTGGACCTGCTCTGGGACGACGCGGCGACCGCGCGCGATATCCTGCGCGGCTGGCGGCCGCGCCTGACCAAGGACGCGTATCTGTCGTTTCAGCGCTCGGTCTCTCGCACCGAGACCTACCAACCAGAGGAACTGTAGCCTTCCCTCCCTCTCCCCGCCGGGGAGAGGGCAGGGTGAAGGGGACATCCCGGCCGCCATGTACGGCAACGCCCCCGCCGAATTCCCGCGCCGCATCGTGTGCCTGAGCACCGAGCACGTGGAGATCTGCTACGCGCTCGGGGCGGCGGACCGGGTGGTCGGCGTGCCGGGCACTGCGCGTCGGCCGCCCGAGGCCCGCGACAAGCCGAAGGTCGGCGCGTTCACCTCGTTCCGGATCGACCGCATCGTGGCGCTCGAGCCCGACCTGGCGCTGGCCTTCTCCGACCTGCAGGCCGCCGTTGCGGCCGAGCTGATTCGCGCCGGGGTGCCGGTGTTCTGCACCAACCCTCGCTCGGTCGACGAGGTCATGCAGTCGATCCTCACGGTGGGCGGCGTCATCGGGACCGAGCCGGCCGCGCGCGCACTGGTGCTCGACATGCACGACGAGATCAACCAGCTGCGCGAGTTCTCGAGCGTGTGGCCGGATCGGCCCCGCGTGTACTTCGAGGAGTGGCACGACCCGCTGATCACCGGGATCCGCTGGGTGTCGGAATTGATCGAGCTGGCGGGCGGGCGCGACGTCTTCAACGAGCTGCGCGATCGTCGCGGCGCACGCGATCGGGTGGTGGACCCGGCCGAGGTGGCCCGGCGCGATCCCGAGGTCATCCTCGTCTCGTGGTGCGGCAAGCCCGCCGACCTCGACGCGATCCGAGGCCGGCCGGGCTGGGACCGCATCAGCGCGGTGCGGCGCGGGCGGATCCACGAGATCGACTCAGCCGACGTGCTGAGCCCCGGGCCCTCGATGCTCGTCGGCCTGCGTCAGATCCACGAGCTGGTGCAGCAGGCCCTCCGCGAGCGCGGCTGATCGCTCGACGCGCTTCTCGGTGGCGCGGCAGCAAGGCATGGACATATCTGAGATAATCTGAAACGCGACGAAGATCGTCGCACACGCCACTAAACATGCGGGCCCGGCCGAGCCCCGATGCTAGGATGAACCCCTTTTGAGAGAGTCCCAGGAGAGACAGATGCCGGCGCACCCGGAGCGCTTCTTCGCCGATCGGTTCGGATTGAATGCGGGAGCCATGGAGCGCCTGCTCGGATCTACCCTGATCGGCCGCGTGGACCACGCCGATCTGTTCCTCGAGTATCGAGTCAGCGAGGAGCTGGTGCTGGAGGAGGGCGCGGTCAAGAAGGCGGCGCGTCACGTGAGCCAGGGAGCGGGGGTGCGCGCCCAATCGGGCGAGCGCACCGGCTACGCGCACACCGACGACCTGGCGCTCCCGAATCTCGAAGAGGCCGCGCGCCAGGCCCGGGCCATCGCCGACCGCTCGTCGTCCTCCGCGGTGGTGGCGGTGGGGCACGAGGGCGCCCCGCACGATCTCTACTCGCTGGCCGAGCCTCCCATCGCCGCCAGTCTGGAACGCAAGCTCGCCCTGCTCGGCCAGGTGGACGCCACCGCCCGCGCCCTCGACCCGCGCGTGCGCCAGGTGATCGCCACCCTGGGCAGCGAGGACGTGGTGGTGGTCATGGCCACGCCGTCCGGCTTCACGGTGGGCGACGTGCGTCCGCTCACCCGGCTCAACGTCACCGTGATCGTCGAGGACGGGGCCAAGCGCGAGATCGGAGGCTACGGCGGCGGCGGGCGCGTGCCCTTCGACTTCTTTCTGGAGCACGAGCGCTGGAAGCACTACGTGACCGAGGCGGTCCGCCAGGCGGCGATCAAGCTCGGCGCGGTGGAGGCGCCCGCCGGCGAGATGACGGTGGTGCTCGGGCCCGGCTGGCCCGGCATCCTGCTCCACGAGGCCATCGGGCACGGGCTCGAGGGCGACTTCAATCGCAAGAAGACCTCCGCGTTCTCGGGGCGCCTCGGCCAGGCGGTGGCCTCCGAGCTGGTCACGGTGGTCGACGACGGCACCATCCAGAACCGGCGCGGCTCGCTGAACGTCGACGACGAGGGCGTGCCGACGCGGCGCAACGTGCTCATCGAGAAGGGGATCCTGCGCGGCTACATGCAGGACCGCCTGAACGCGCGCCTCATGGGCATGGAGGCCACCGGCAACGGCCGCCGCGAGTCGTACGCGCACCCGCCGATGCCGCGCATGACCAACACCTTCATGCTGGCCGGCGACGACGAGCCGACCGACATCATCCGCTCGGTGCCGAAAGGCCTCTACGCGGTCAACTTCGGCGGCGGCCAGGTCGACATCACCAACGGCCGCTTCGTGTTCTCGGCCAGCGAGGCCTATCTCATCGAGGACGGACGGGTCACCACCCCGGTGAAGGGGGCGACCTTGATCGGCAACGGGCCCGAATCGCTCACCCGCGTGAGCCGCGTCGGCCACGACCTCAAGCTCGACGAGGGCGTGGGCACCTGCGGCAAGGACGGCCAGTCCGTCCCGGTCGGCGTGGGGCTGCCGACCATCCGCATCGATCGCATGACGGTCGGCGGGACGCAGGTCTGAGCGCGCGCATGCGGGAGCTCCTCGCCGACCTCCTCGCGCAGGCCACCCGCAAGGGAGCCACCGCCGCCGACGCCTTCGTGGTGCAGGACCAGTCCTTCTCGGCCCAGGTGCGCCTGGGGCAGGTGGACACCGTCAAGCACGCGCGCGATCAGCACGTGGCGCTGCGGGTCTTCGTGGGCAAGTCGGTGGCCGCCGCCTCCACCTCCGATCTCACCGCGGAGGCGATGCGGCGCCTGGTGGACGAGGCGGTCTCGCTCGCGCGGGTCACCAGCCCGGACGAGCTGTCCGGGCTGCCCGACGCCGCGCTGCTCGCGCACGACGTGCCCGATCTCGATCTGCACGACCCGCACGGTCACGATCTGGCGCCCGAGGAGAAGATCGAGCTGGCCCGCCGCTGCGAGGCGGCCGCCCTCGAGGCGGATCCGCGCATCACCAACTCGGAGGGCGGCGATTTCGGGGATCGGCGCGCCCGCTACGCCTACGCCACCAGTCACGGCTTCTCGGGTGACTACCGCACCTCCTCGTTCAGCCTCGCGGTCGCCCCGGTGGCGGCCGAGCACGGCGAGATGCAGCGCGACTACTGGTACCACGGCACGCGCAAGCGGGCCTCGCTCGACCGCCCCGAGGAGATCGGGCGGGTGGCGGCCCGTCGCACCGTGCGCCGGCTGGGCGCGCGACGCGTGAAGACGGCGGAGGTGCCGGTGATCTTCGACCCGGACATGGCCGCCTCGCTGGTGCGCCACGTGGCGGGTGCGGCCGCGGGGCCGTCCCTCTACCGGCGCGCGTCGTTCCTGGTGGGCAAGCTCGGCGAGCGGATCGCGGCCCCGTCCATCACCATCGTGGACGACGGCACCATCCCCGGCGCGCTCGGCTCTCGCCCGTTCGACGGCGAGGGGCTGCCGGTGCGCCGCACGACGGTGGTGGACCGCGGCGTGCTGGCCTCGTACCTGCTCGACACCTACAGCGGCCGCAAGCTCGGCCTGCCGTCGACGCACCACGCGGTGCGGGACGGCAGCGGAGTCTCGGTCTCCACGACCAATCTCTACCTGGTCGCCGGCGACACCGATCCGGCCGAGATGATCCGGAGCGTGAAGAGCGGGCTCTACGTGACCGAGCTGATCGGCTTCGGGGTCAACGGCGTCACCGGCGACTACTCGCGGGGCGCGGTCGGACTCTGGATCGAGAACGGCGAGCTGGCCTACCCGGTGGAGGAGATCACGGTGGCCGGGAACCTGCTCGACATGCTCCACGCGGTGGAAGCCGTCGGCAACGACCTCGTGTTCCGCGACCGCACCGCCGCGCCGACCCTGATGATCGGCCGCATGACGGTGGCCGGAGCGTAGGAGACGCCGCTCGCGATGATCATCGACAGCCACTGCCACCTGCACGATCCAGCCTTCGCAGATGTCCGGGGCGCGGTGATCCGCGCCACCGAGCACGAGGTGTGGGGCGTGGTCGCGGTCGGATGCGACGCCGCCACCAACGAGCGCACCCTGCAGGCGGTGCGCGACAACGCCAAGGGCGTGTGGCCCGCGCTCGGCTTCCATCCCGAGTGGAAGCTCACCGACGCCGATCTCGACGCGGTCGAGGCGCAGGTCCACGCGCACCACTCGCGGCTGGTGGCGGTCGGGGAGATCGGGCTGCCGTGGTACGGGCTCGGGGCGCTCCAGGATCCCGACGCGGTCCGCCGTGCGGCGCGCGCGCGGCTCGAGCGCTTGCTGGAGCTGGCGTGCCGCTACGACTTGCCGGTGATCCTGCACGCCCCGCACGAGGCGGCCGCCGACGCCCTCGCCGCCCTGCGGCACACGGGGGTCGACCGCGCGGTGTTCCACTGGCACAAGGCCTCGCCGGAGGTCACCCGCCAGATCGTCGCCGCCGGCTATCACGTCTCGGTGACCCCGGACGTGGTCTACCGCGCGCGCGACCGCGAGATGGTGGAGCGCGTCCCCCTGGAGTCGCTGCTCGTCGAGAGCGACGCGCCGTGGCCATACCAGGGCGAGTTCGAGAACGTCGCCTCCGGGCCCTGGCTCGTCGCCCGCGTCGCCGAGGAAGTGGCCAAGATCAAGGGGCTGCCCGCCGACGAGGCGGCCTACCAGCTCACCGTCAACACCTGCCGGCTCTTCGATCTCGTCTGGGCGTGATCCAGCAGCGCTTCACGGTCACCGTCGGCGGCGCCGACGTCGTCGGCGTGGTTCACGCGCCGGAGGGGCCGCACCCGACGCCCTGCGTGGTCGCCTGTCACGGCATGGGCGCCTCCAAGGACAGCGACAAGTACCTGCTGCTCGGCCGCGAGCTGCCCGCGGCGGGGCTCGCACTGGCCCGGTTCGACTTCCGGGGCAGCGGGGAGTCCGGCGGGTCTCATCGTGAAGCGACCATCGAGAGCCGCGTGGCGGACCTGGAGGCGGTGCTCGACCATCTCGCCAAGCGCCCCGAGTGCGACGGCCGCTTCGGACTGCTCGGGTCGAGCCTGGGCGGCTTCGTCGCGCTGTGGGTGGCCGCGGGCCGGGCCGCGGCGGGCGCCCCGCTGCCGGTCGTGACCTGGAACGCGCCCGCGTCGCTACGCGATCTGCCGAGCGCCGATCCCGAGCAGGCCGGGCCCGCGCTGGTCGCCGAGGTGAGGCGGGGCGAGCGGGCGGAGGCGCCGGCCGGCGTGCCCGGCTGCCTCGTGATCCAGGCCGGTCGGGACGAGGTCGTCCCGCCCGGGCACGGCCGCCTCCTGTACAAGCGCGCGCGCGAGCCCCGGCGGCTCCACGTGATCGCGGGCGCCGATCATCGCCTCACCGACATGGCCCACCGCCTGGAGGCCGTCGCGGAGAGCCGGCGCTGGCTCATCACCCACCTTTCGGGCCTGGCGAGGACGCGGCCATGATCGACGCGGCACGGCTGAAGGAGGAGTTCATCGAGCTGGCCTCGATCGCGAGCCCGTCCAAACGCGAGGGCGCAGTGGCACGACGGCTCGAAGCGATCTTGAAGGGGATGGGCGGGAGCGTGGAGGTGGACGGCGCCGGCGAGCACGTCGGCGGCAACACCGGCAACCTGCTCGCCCGCTTTTCCGGCAATACCCCCGGGGCGCCGCCCTTCCTCCTGTCGGGCCACATGGACACGGTGGGACCGGCGGACGCGATCCATCCGGTGGTCGAGGGCGACGTGGTGCGCACCGACGGCACCAGCGTGCTGGGCGGCGACGACAAGGCGGGCGTGGTGGCGATCCTGGAAGCGATCCGGACGCTGCGCGAGCGATCGATCCCGCACGGTGACATCGAAGTCGTCCTGACCATCTGCGAGGAGTACGGGCTGCTGGGCGCCAAGCACTTCGACACCGGCCGCCTGCGCGCCCGGCGCGGACTGGTGCTGGACGTCGACGGCGTGTGCGAGCTGATCACCCGCGCGCCCGCGGCCAATCGGCTGAGCTTCACGGTGCACGGGCTCGCCGCGCACGCCGGCATCTGCCCGGAGCAGGGGATGAGCGCGATCCAGATCGCGAGCGAGGCCATCGCGGCCATGCGCCTGGGCCGCCTCGACGCGGAGACCACCGCCAACCTGGGCGTCATCCAGGGCGGGCTCGCCGGCAACATCGTGCCCGCGAGCCTCACCGTGCGAGGCGAGACGCGAAGCCTGAGCCCGGAGAAGCTCGAGGCCCAGACCGCCCACATGCGGCGGTGCTTCGATGACGCCGCGGCCCGGCACACGGTCCGCGTGGGCGACCGCGAGCACCGGGCGCGCGTGGAGACACAGGTCGAGCGGCAGTACTCGAGGCTCGACGTCCGGGACGACGCGGGCATCGTGCGGCTCGTGCAATCGGCGGCGCGGGCGTCCGGGCGGACGTGCGCGACCCGGGGCACCGGCGGGGGCTCGGACGCCAACGTCTTCGCCGAGCGCGGCCTGGAGGTCGCCAATCTCGCATGCGGGATGCGGGAGATCCACACCGTCAACGAGTGGGTGGACGTGCGCGACCTGGTGCTCACCGCGGGCCTGGTGCTCGAGACCGTGCGCTTGAACGCGTCGGTCTGAGTCCCGCGCGCGTGCCCGTCACCCGGAGCGCCCGCGCGGTGACCGAGCGCATCGACGGCCTGATCCTCGAGCACGCGGCTCCCGCCGGCCGCTCCCATTCGGCGCCGGTGCTCTTCGTGCACGGCATGTGGGGCGGCAGCTGGTACCTGCGCAACTACCTCTACGCGACGGCCCAGGCGGGCTGGGACGCGTGGGCCGTGAACCTGCGCGGCCACGGGGAGAGCCCGGCGCCGGGCGGGTTGGGGCGGGTGTCGCTCCGCGACTACGTCGACGACGTCCGCCGCTGCCTGGGCCGCCTCGGCCGCGTGGTGCTCGTCGGCCACTCCATGGGCGGGCTGATCGCGCAGAAGGCGGCCGAGGGCGAGGGCGTCGCGGCGGCGGTGTTCCTCACCAGCGCGGCGCCGCGCGGCATCCTGGGGCTCGAGTGGGCGGTGCTCTCCCGGATGACGCGCTACGTGCCGGCCATGGTCGGCGGGCGGGCGTTCGAGGTGAGCCGCGAGCACGCGGAGCATCTGCTGCTGAACGGCCTCGGCCCCGAACAGCGCGCGCAGGCGTTCTCGTGCTTCGGCCCCGAGTCGGGACGGGCCGCGCGCGAGCTGGCCCTGGGCGGGCTCGCGGTGGACGCGGCCGCGGTGCGCGGCCCCACGCTGGTGGTCGGCGCCTCGGAGGATCGCATCACGCCGGCCGCGCTTCAGCGGCGCATCGCGCGCCGCTACCGGGCCGAGTACCAGGAGGTGCCCGGGCACGCCCACATGCTGATGCTGGAGGAGGGTTGGGAGCGCCCGTTCGCGGGCGTGTTGGCCTGGATGGCGCGGGTGGTCGATGAGCGCTGAGCGGCTCGATCTCACCGCGAGCACTGTCGCGGAGCGCGCGAGCCTCCTGGTGGTCGAGGACGACCCCCGCATCCGCGAGGTGCTGTCCGGTCTGCTCGGCGCGCTCGGCTACCGGCTGCTGATGGCCGCCTCCGCCGAGCAGGCGCTCGAGACGCTCGCGGTGGTGAGCCCGGACCTCGTGCTCACCGACGTGCACCTGGGCGCGATGAGCGGCATCGAGCTGTGCGCGCGCATCAAGGCCGACCCGCGCTACCAGCTGACGCCGGTGGTGATCCTGACCGCGGTGGGCGAGCTGGACGCGCGGGTGGCCGGGCTCGCCGCCGGTGCCGACGCATTCTTCACCAAGCCGGTGGAGGTGGTCGAGCTGCGGACGCGCCTGGCCGCGCTGCTGCGGGTCAAGACGCTGCTCGACCAGCTGGAGCGCGCGGAGGCGGTGATCACCACGCTCGCCCTGACCATCGAGGCGCGCGATCCGTACACCCTCGGCCACTGCGACCGGCTGTCGCGCTACGCGGTGGCGGTGGGCGAGGCCCTCGGGGTCGACCCGGAGATGAAGCGTGCGCTGCAGCTGGGCGGCTATCTGCACGACCTGGGCAAGATCTCGGTGCCCGACGGCATCTTGTTGAAGCCGGGACCGCTCGATGCGATCGAGCAGGAGCGCATTCGCGCGCACCCCGGCGCGGGCTCGGACCTGGTGCTGGGCCTGCGCAGCATGGAGCTGGTGCGCCCCATCATGCGCCACCACCACGAGCGGTGGGACGGCTCGGGCTATCCCGACGGGCTCAAGGGGGAGGCGATCCCGCTCGGCGCGCGCATCATCTCGGTCGTCGACGTCTTCGACGCGCTCAACACCGACCGGCCCTACAAGTCCGCCCTGTCCCGCTCCGACACGGTCTCGCTGCTACGCCGCGAGACCGACGCTGGCTACTGGGACCCCCACATCGTCTCCACCTTCCTCGACGTGCTCCGCGACCCTTAGCCTGGGGTCAGGTCTTACATTGCGACATTTTGGCGTCGGCCCCGTCCGAGCAGCATGCGAGATGTCGTAATGTAAGACCTGACCCCTGACCTCATCAGCCCGACCTGACCTCGAGGTCGGTGGCGGCGGAGGCGCCGGCGGTCTTGCCGAAGACGGCGCCGGACATGAGGCCGGTGCCGCCCGGGTAGTTGTGGTAGAAGAGCCCGCCCACAAGCTCGCCGGCGGCGTAGAGGCCGGGGATGGGGCGGTCCCAGGTGTCGAGGACCTGGGCGCGCGTGTCCACGCGCAGGCCGCCGAAGGTGAAGGTGATGCCGCAGGTCACCGCGAAGCCGACGTAGGGCGGCGTGTCCAGCCGCTGGGCCCAGTTGGACTTGGGCGGCGTGATGCCGCGGGTGCCGCGGCCGTCGAGCACCGCCGGGTTGAACGGGACCTGCTCCATCACCCCCGCGTTGAAGTCACGCACGGTACGGCTCAGGCCCTCCGGCTCGATCTCGAGCTTCTTGGCCAGCTCCTCGATCGTCGGCGCCTCGGCCTTGGTGATCTCGCGGATGCGGTACTCCTCGCGGAGCAGCGGCACCGTCTTCTGATCGAAGATCTGAAACGCGGCCTCCTGGGGCTGACGCAGGATCTCGCGGCCGTACTTGGCGTAGGTGTAGTTCCGGAAGTCGGCGCCCTCGTCCACGAAGCGCTCGCCCCGGACGTTGACGATCAGCCCGAGCGGGTACGAGTGCTTCTGGAACATGTCGCCCACCCGCCGGTCGCCGAACATCGGCGCGTTCAGATCCCACGCCACCGCGTGGCACGAGGACCAGTGGCCGTAGGCTTGCGCGCCGATGTCCAGCGCCATCGCGATGCCCTCGCCCACGTTGTGACGGGTGCCGCGCACGCGGGCCAGGTCCCAGTTGGGGCCGAGGTAGCGCGTGCGCCACTCCGGGTTGGCCTCGAACCCGCCGGAGGCGATGACCACCGCACGGCACGCGACCTGGCCCGGCCCGTCGCCGCTGCGCGTGGCCACGCCGGTGACGCGCCCCGAGGCGTCCTGGATCAGCCGGTGGCCGGCCACCCCGTAGCGCACCTCGACGCCCACCTTCGCGGCTCGCTCGAAGAGCGCCTCGACGAGACCGGGCCCGCCGCCCACGGCCTCCACGGTGAGCCCGCCCCAGAAATGGTGGCGATCGCCCACCTTGTACGACTGGCGGCTGAACATGAGGATCCACCGGATGCCCTGCGTGCGCATCCACACCACGGTCGGCTTGGAGCCCTGGACCAGGTGCTGCGCGAGGTCGAGGTCGGAGCGCCCCTCGGTCACCCGCATGATGTCGTCGTAGTACTGGTCCTCGGTATAGGGCGGGATGGTGATGGTGGCCGCCTCCTCGTCGCTCAGGTCCGGCAGCACGTCGCCCCGCAGGTCTTCCAGACCCTGGTGCGCGAAGCGGAAGCCGCCCGCGGTGAAGAACGAGTTGCCGCCGCGCTCGTGCTCGGGTGCCTTCTCGAGCAGGAGCACCGAGGCCCCGCCCTCCCGGGCCGCGAGGGCCGCGCAGAGGGCGGCATTGCCGCCACCGATCACCACCACGTCGTGAGCCATGAGGTCGGTCTCCTGGAGCGCCGGCTCGCGGTCAGACGAGCCGGGTCAGCATCACGAGGCCCAGAGCGATCCGATACCAGCCGAAGAGGACGAAATCGTGCGTCTGCACCCAGCGCAGCAGCCAGCGGACCACCACGAACGCGGTCACCGCGGAGACCACGGTGCCCAGCGCGAGCAGGCCCCACTCGGTGGTCGGTCCGGCCGGGTGTCGCAGGGCGTGCACCGTCTCCAGCGCTCCCGCCGCTAGCAGCGTCGGCACCCCGACCAGGAACGAGAACTCGGTGGCCGCGGGCCGGGTCAGTCCCAGCAGCATCGCGATCATGATGGTGGCGGCCGATCGGGAGGTGCCGGGGAACAACGCGGCGAGCAGCTGAGCCAGCCCCACCACGACCGCCACCACCCACGTCACGTCGCGCCGCACGGAGCGACGGCCCCGCAGGGCCCACTCGATCGCAATGATCACGACGCCGCCGATCAGGGTCGCCCACGCGATCGGGGCGATCTCCTTCGGCAGCGAAAAGCCGAGCCGCTTGACGACGAGGCCGCCCACCCCGGTGATGACGAACGCGAGGAGCAGCTTCAGCACGTAGTCACGCGATTCCGGCTCGGTGATCCGCGCGACCAGGTCCCGGACGCGACCGCCGAAGACGGCCAGCACCGCCACCGCGGCGCCGGACTGGATCGTGATGTTGAAGAGGTCGGATTGCCGACTCACTAGATTGGCATTCTCGACCAGGAGCAGATGGCCGGTCGAGGAGATGGGCAAGAACTCGGTGATCCCTTCGATCACGCCCAGGATCACCACGGCCAGCCAGGCGGGCACGGTCGCTCAGCCCACGATCTCTTCGCCGCCGTCGACTCCGATCACGTTTCCGGTCATCCAGTAGGTGTCGGGATGGCTCAGCACCACGATCGCCTTGGCCACATCCTCGGTGGTGGTGAGCCGCCGGTGCGGATTCCGCCGCGCCGCCTGCTGCGAGAACTCCTCGTAGTTGGGAATCTTCTGCGCGGCGGGGGTGGCGGTGACGCCGGCCCGGATGGAGTTGGCGGTGATGCCGTACGGAGCCAGCTCCGCCGCGAGCTGGCGAATATTGGATTCGAGCGCGGCCTTGGCCGCCGACACCGGCCCGTAGAAGGGGAGGACCCGCGCGCCTCCCGACGAGGTCATCGCGTAGATGCGGCCGCCGCGGCCCATGAGCCCGCGCGCGACCAGCTCCTGCGCCCAGTACACGAGGCTGTGGGCCATCACGTCGAGGGTCATGTCCATTTGGGCCTTGGTGACCGCTTCCTTCATGGGATCGGCCACGAACAGCTTGAGCGTGCCGAAGGCGAGCGAGTGCAGCATCACGCGCACTCGACCCATCTCGCCGCGCTCGCGCAGCACGCGCTCCATCTCCGCCGCGACCTCGGCGCGCTTCTCCTCGTCGGCCGCGTTGACGTTGAAGAAGCGGGCGCGCCGTCCGAGCGCTTCGATCTCGGCGGCGAGGCGCTCCACGTTCGGCAGCGTCGCCTTGCGGTCGAGGTGCACGCCGAAGATGTCGAGACCCGCGCGAGCGAGGGCCAGGCTCGTCGCCGCGCCGAAGCCGGAGGAGGCGCCCAGGATCAGAGCCCAGCCACTCAGCGTGATCGGAGAGGCGTCGGTGGTCATCGCGCTCCTCGGTGTGGGAGTTTCCCTGCTCGGGCCGGGGCCATTCTATCAGACCGTGCTACGATGTGGAGCGCCTATGGCGAAGACGGCGGGCATCCTGCTGATCGGGAATGAGATCCTGTCGGGCAAGATCACGGACGCCAACGCCGCGTACCTCTGCCGCGAGCTGCGCACCCTCGGTGTGGAGGTCCGCCGCATCACCGTCATCCCCGACGAGGTGGATCTGATCGCCCGCGAGGTGCGCGCGTTCAGCGCGGCCTACGACGTGGTGTTCACCTCCGGCGGCGTCGGACCAACCCACGACGACGTCACCATCGAAGGCGTGGCCCGCGCGCTCGACGTGCCGGTCATCCGCGAGCCGCGGCTGGTCGAAGTGCTCGCGCGCTACTTCAAGGGCCAGCTCAACGAGGCGCGCCTGAAGATGGCCGAGGTTCCGCAGGGCGCCGAGCTGACCGCCGACGGCGCGCTGGTGTTCCCCGCGGTGGTGGTCCGCAACATCTACATCCTGCCCGGGGTGCCCGAGATCTTCCGCCAGAAGTTCGACTCGCTGAAGGAGCGCTTCCGCGAGACGCCCTTCCACCTCTGTTGCGTCTACGTGAGCATGGGGGAGGGCACACTCGCCGATCACCTGAACGCGGTGCTGGCCGCGCATCCCGATCTCATGCTGGGCTCGTACCCGGAGTTCGCAAACCCGGAGTACAAGGTGAAGGTCACGCTCGAGTCGAAGGACCGCGCGTACCTGGACTTGGCGGTGGGGAACCTGCTGGACCGCCTGCCCAGGGAGGCGGTGGTCCGGGTGGAGCGCTGAGCCGCGGTATTACGACCGGCCCGATCCAGGGCGGGTGCTATTCTGTCCCCGGGTGCAGTGACATGGGCGCCTCCCCCTATCGCTTCAAGGACGATCCGCACTCCAGCCATTCGGTGATCCTGCGCCACCTCGGCGAGGGCCGAGGACGCAAGGCGCTCGACGTCGGGGCCGCCGACGGATTCCTCGCGGAGAGGCTCACCGCGCAGGGGTGGACGGTCACCGCGCTCGAGCGCGATCCCGCGCTGGCCGCCGTCGCACGCGGCCGCTGCAAGGAGGTCGTGGTGGCCGACCTCGAGGCGGCGCCGCCGCTCCTGGACGGGCCGTTCGACGCCATCGTGTACGGCGACGTGCTCGAGCACCTGAGCGACCCGCGGGCCGCGCTCGTGGCGCTCGACCGCACGCTCGCTCCGGGCGGAGTGGTGATCGTCTCGGTGCCCAACGTGGCGCATCTCTGGATGCGGCTGTCGCTGCTACTGGGCCGCTTCGACTACGCCGACCGGGGGATCCTCGACCGCACGCATCTCCGCTTCTTCACCCGCCGGTCCTTCGTCACATTTCTCCGCGAGGCTGGGCTCGCGGTGGACGAGCTGCGGATCACGCCGGTGCCGCTGCCGCTGGTGGTGCCGACCCGCTGGCACGGGGCGTGGCTGCGCGGGCTGCACGGCGCGAGCGCACTCACCGCCCGGGCGTGGCCGGGCGGGCTCGCGTATCAGTTCGTGGCGATCTGCCGCCGCGCGCCGGAGGCCGCCTGAATGCCGGACACGGTATCGCCGACGCGTGGCGCCGCCCGCCCGGCGCCCAAGGTGGTGGTCGTCATGCCGGCCTACAACGCGGGCCGCACGCTGCGCATGACCTACGAGGAATTGCCGAAGGACGCGGTGAGCCTGGTCATCCTCGTCGACGACGGCTCCACCGACGCCACCCTCGAGGTCGCGCGCGACCTCGGACTCGAGATCTTCGTGCACGACCGCAACTACGGCTACGGCGCCAACCAGAAGACCTGCTACACCGAGGCGCTGCGGGCGGGCGCGGACGTGGTGGTGATGGTCCATCCCGACTACCAGTACGATCCCACCCTGGTGCCCCAGATCATCGAGCCGATCGTGCGCGGCGGCGCCGACCTCGTGCTGGGCTCGCGGCTCGCGGGCGCCGGCTCCGCCATCCAGCAGGGAATGCCGTGGTGGAAGTACCTGGCCAACCGCTTCCTCACCGGCGTGGAGAACGTGGCCTTCGGCCTGCGCTTGTCCGAGTACCACACCGGCTACCGCGCCTTCAGCCGGGCCGTGCTCGAGGCCGTGAACTTCCGCATGAACTCCGACGGCTTCGTGTTCGACCAGGAGATCGTGGCGCAGGTGGTGGCCGGCGGCTTCCGCATCGCGGAGATCCCGGTGCCGGTCCGCTACTTTCCCGAGGCGTCGTCGGCCAGCTTCGCCGCGTCCTGTGTCTACGGCGGGAAGATCCTCTGGGTGGTGACCCGCTACCTGCTGCACCGCTCGGGGCTCAAGCGCTCGCGACGGCTCGGCTCCATCGTGGGTCGATACCAGCGCTACCGCGGGACCGGCCCCGGCTCGACGCCTCCCTCCGTTTCGTGCTGACCGGCGTCCCGCGTCAGGTCAGCGGGACGTAGTCGTACTCACCGAGCCCCTGCAGCACCAGGAACACCGCGGAGACATCGCCCCCGTTGGTCACCAGGTGCGGGCGCCCGGGCCGGACCGCGTAGGTCTCGCCGGGCTCGAGGCGGACCTCCTCCTTCGGGTCCCGCAGGAAGATCCGCAACCGGCCCTCCAGCACGTAGAAGGTGTCCTGGATCCGCGTGTGGTAGTGCCAGGGCACCTGCTGGGTGGGGGAGATCTGCAGCTCCGAGATGCGGAATCCCGGCCGCTCGGCGTGGCGGGCGCGGCGCTCCACTTCGTAGAGATGACTCGAATCCTTGACCGCTTCCATACGTGCTCCTCCCGCGATTTGCTATCCGCCTCGACCGGACGGGTCGCCGGTGAGGATGTGCGAGGCGTGGTGATGCACCATCAGCCACTCCCCGCCGCTGCGCTCGAAGACGTTGGTGGCGAGTATCGAGGTGACCGAGATGTTGCCGCGCGCCTCCGACAGGATGCTCTCGGTGCAGGTGACCCAGCCGAGCGCACCCTCGACCTGGGCGCGCACGTCGCCGATGCTGAAGCGCATCTCGTGGCTGTTCTTGAAGATGGCCTCCCAGGAGGCGCGCACCGCGTCCCACCCGGCGAGCAGGCACCAGCCCGGGTGCACGCACCGCACGTGGTCGCCGTGGGACCAGATCGCGTCCATCCGCTCGAGGTCCTGGCTCTCGAAGATCCGGTAGAAGCGCGCGTTGGCCTCCACCAGCCCCTCGGCTTCCGTCGGCTTCACGCCAGAGGTTCTAGCAGATCGATCCCGCGTGGGCAAATGGCCGCCGCCCGGCCCGAGCAGCCCCGGAGCCTCGTGGTAGGATGAGCCGGTTATGCCCGCCTCATCGCTCGCAGTAGAAGCCCGCGATCTCGCCAAGACGTTCCGGAGCGGATGGCTGCGCCGGCGCGAGACCGAGGCCCTGCGGGGGGCGACTCTCCGGGTCGAGCGAGGCCAGATCTTCGGGCTGCTCGGGCCCAACGGAGCGGGCAAGACCACGCTCCTGTCCATCCTGGCCACGCTGCTCTTGCCCGACCGCGGCCGCGCCACGATCCTCGGCCACGACGTGGTGCGCGAGGCCTTCGCGATCCGGCGCCGGTTGAACATGGCGAGCGGCAATGCCTCGTTCGTGTGGAGCCTGCGTCCGGCCGAGGTGCTCGCCTTCTACGGCCGCCTCTACGGCCTGCACGGCCGCGCGCTGCGAACGCGCGTCGATACGCTGGTGGCGCGCTTCGAGCTGCTGCCGCATCTGAAGACCGAGTACAACGAGCTGTCGACCGGGCTCAAGCAGCGGCTGGCCCTGGCCAAGGCCCTGCTCAACGACCCGGAGGTGCTCTTCCTCGACGAGCCCACCCTCGGACTCGACCCCGACGTGTCCATCCGCATCCGCGGGCAGATCGCCGAGCTGCGGCGCGAGCGCGGAACCACCATCATCCTGACCACCCACTACATGCGCGAGGCGGAGGAGCTGTGCGATCGCATCGCCTTCATCAAGGGCGGGCGCATCCTCGCCGAGGGCACCGCCGACGAGCTGAAGCGGCAGATCCGGATCGGCGACGTGATCGCGCTCCGCCTGGATCCGGCCGCGCCGGCCGGCCTCGCCGCGCTGCCCGGGATGATGCAGGTGCAGGCGCGCGGCGACCGCGTGGAGTGCACGGTGGACTCGTCGGAGAAGCGGCTGCCCGAGATCCTCCGTTGGCTCGCCGATCACGGCGTGTCGATCCGCGACTGCCAGGTGCACGAGCCCGAGCTGGAGGAGGTCTTCGTTGAGCTGGCGCGCTGAGCCGCTGATCGCGGCGCCGGCGAGCGCCCGGTGGTGGGCCGAGGAGTGGGTGCGCCTCACCGCCTTCGCCTACCGCAACCTGATCATGGCCCGGCGCAACGTGTTCTTCCTCTTCGAGCTCACGTTCTGGCCGGGCGTGGCCATGATCTCGCACGGGCTGCTCACGCGGTTCCTGGACCTCACCCCGGCGATGACCGCGTTCATCCTGCTCGGGACCATCGCCCTCTCCGCGGTCCAGGTCTGCCAGCTCGACGTGGCCTACGCGGTGCTCTTCGACATCTGGTCGAAGTCCATGAAGCACCAGTTCCTCACGCCGGTGCGAATCCACCACCTGGCCCTGGGCTCGTGGGTGGTCGGGGTGGGGCGGGGGGTGATGGTGTGGGGCCTCATGGCCCTGATCGGCGGCCGGGCGTTCGGGTTCGACTTCCTGGGCGCGGGGGCGCTCCGGGTCGCCATGTTCCTGCTGGGGTGCTTCCTGACCGCGCTGGTGATCGGCCTCCTCGTCTGCGCCCTCGTGCTGCTGTTCGGCACCCGCGCCGAAACGTCCGCGTGGGCCGCGGTGAACTTCTTCGTGATGCTGTCCGGCATCTACTACCCGATCTCGGTGCTGCCGGGCTGGGCCCAGACCGTCTCCGCCGGCATCCCGCTCACCTATTTCCTCGACGGCATTCGCGCGGGTTACGGCTTCCCCTCCGCGTACGCGCATCCATTCGCCATCGGCTTTCTGCTGTCGCTGCTCTACGTGCTGCTGGCCCACTGGGCGCTCGCCGCCGCGGTTACCCGCTCGCGCCGCACCGGGCTCCTCCTGAAGCTCTCGGAGTGATGCGGGCATGATCGAGATCCCGCTGCCCGCGCTGCTGCTGGGCCTCCTCTTCGGCATCCAGCACGCGACCGACGCCGACCACGTCATCGCGGTGGCCACCATCGTGGCGCGGACCCGCCGCTTCAGCGCGGGCGCGCTGGTGGGGGCCTTCTGGGGCATCGGACACACCGTGACCATCACGGTGGTCGGCACCCTGATCGTGGTCTTCCACGTCGCGTTCCCGCCGGCGGTGGCACTCTCCTTCGAGCTGGCGGCGGCCGCGATGCTGATCTTGATCGGGGCGCTGCGCATCGTGTCCGCCTTCCGTGACACCGACCCGGTTCCGGTGGCGCACCTGAGCGAGTCCCACGCGCACGACGCGGAGCGGCCGGCCCTCCACAGCCACCTCCACGCCCACGCCGGAGTCGTGCACCGCCATCCGCACGTCCATCCGCCGGCCCGGCTGCTCCGCGCGCTCCAGACGGTGGGTCCGGCCCAGGCGGCGCGCTCGGCTGTGGTCGGCCTCGTCCACGGCCTGGCCGGCAGTGCGGCCATCGCCCTCCTCGTGCTCTCGACGATGCGTACCACCGCCGGCGCGATCGGCTACCTGATCCTCTTCGGTGGCGGGACGATCCTCGGAATGACCGCGATCACCGGACTGCTGTCGCTGCCGCTCACGGTCCACGCTCCGCGCGTGTGGCGGGGCCGGCAGGCCCTGAGCGTCGCGACCGGCGCGCTCTCGGTCGGGTTCGGAGTGTATCTCGCGGTCCAGATCGGGCTGGCCAACGGCCTGCTCGACCGGCTCACGGCCGCCCTCCACTGATCCGGATGGATCAGCTGATCTCTTTCGCGGGCGCCTTCCTGATCCTGGGCGCCTACGGCGGGCAGCAGCTCCGCTGGGTCGATCCCGCCGGCTGGCCCTACAGCGCGCTGAATCTCGTGGGGGCGGGCCTGCTGACGCTGGCCGCGTGGCAGCTCGGGCAGTGGGGCTTCGTGCTGCTGGAGGGCGTCTGGACGGTGGTGAGCGCGGGCGCGCTGGTGCGCGCGGTGCGCGCTGGCTAGCCTCACGCCTGAGCAATCTCGGTTCGCGCGCGAGCTTCGCCCGCGCCACCGGCTCTGGGGGAGACTCGGAAGGGGGCCCCGAAGGGCGGAGCCCGTTCTGGTCGAGTCGCCCCTCCGACTAGTAGCCGATTCCGCGCGCCATCAGGCTCGCCACGAAGACCATGACCACCACGATCGCCAGCTCGATGTGGTTCAAGGTGTACAGCGTGGGGGCCGCGCGCCGGTCGATCGGCTCTCCCCGACGGAGCCGCGCGCGCCAGCCGATGAAGGTCACCATGGGACGGATCTCGAGCAGCAGGACCACCACGAACAGGGCCATCTTCACCCAGAAGAGTCGCGACTGGAGATAGAACTCGCTGCCTTTCTCGAGCCCGGCGAAGGCGCGCAAGAGCCCGGTGGCGACCCACAGCAGCGCGGCCAGCCCCCACACGTTGTCGGCGGCGAGGAGCCGGCGCAGGCCTTCGGCGTCGAGCGAGCCCCGGAGCGCGCGTCCGCGCAGGAACACCGCGGGCAGGCCCAGGGCCAGCGCCAACAGGTGCAGCGAGGACACGACGGCCGAGAGCATGCGTGAAGCCTAGCACGAGGCTCTGGGGACTCGCGCTGCTCCTGCTGGCCGCCGGCTGCTCGGCGCGGACCGAGTCGTCGCCCTTCCTCGTCACCGCGCCGCTACCGGCCGGCGATGTGCCGTTCCTGGTCACGCCGCTCGAGGTCGTCGACCGGATGCTGGGGCTGGCCGGGGTCGGGCCCGACGACGTCGTCTACGATCTGGGCGCCGGCGATGGCCGCATCGTGATCTCGGCGGTGAAGGACTTCGGGGCCCGGCGGGCCGTCGGCATCGAGATCGACTCGACCCTGGTGGCCAAGAGCCGCCACTACGCTCGGCAGGCCGGCGTGGCGGACCGCGTGAGCTTCGTCGAGCAGGATCTCTTCACCGCCGACGTCTCGAGCGCCACCGTGGTGACGCTCTACCTGACCCGCGACGTCAACCTGAAGCTGCGCCCGAAGCTGCTGGCCGAGCTGCGCCCGGGCACGCGGGTGGTCTCGTTCAACTTCGACATGGGCGACTGGCGGCCCTACGCGTGGATCCGGGTGAGCACGGACGGGCGCGCGCTGCCCGTGTACCTCTGGGTGGTGCCGCCGCGGCGCTGACGCCGGCCGCGACGGCTGCCGCGCGACCGGGTAGCGCCTCGGATCGAGCGCGGGCTTTCCGCCCGCGCCATCCTGCTTCTGGGGGTGGCTCGGAGGGGGCCCCCCTCTAAGACTCCAGAAAGGGCCCCCTCCGATAGCTAGCGGGCGAGGAACTTCCGGACGCTCCTCGCGATGCCGTCCGCATCGAGGCCGTGGCGCGCGTAGAGGCTCTTGGGATCGCCCGACTCCCCGAAGGTCGTCACCGCGATCCGCTTGAGCGGCGTCGGCATCACCTCACCCAGCAGCTCGGCCACCGCGCTGCCCAGGCCGCCGTGGATCGAGTGATCCTCCACCGTGACCACGTGACCGGTGCGCCCCGCGGAGCGGAGGATGGCCTCGTCGTCGAGCGGCTTGATGGTGGCCACGTTGACGACCTCGGCCTGGATGCCCTCGGCGGCGAGCTTGCGCGCGGCCTCGAGCGTGTTCCACACCGGCCCGCCGGTGGTCAGGATCGACACGTCGTTGCCCGGACGCAGCACGTCGGCCTTGCCGAACTGGAAGCGATACGCCGCGTCGTGCACCGGCTCGAGGTTCTGCCGGGTCAGGCGCAGGTAGATCGGTCCCGGGTGCTCGACCGCGTATTCGACCGCCTGCTTCGTCTCGATCTCATCCGCCGGCTGCACGATCGGGATGTTGGGCAGCGCGCGCAGGCAAGCGATGTCCTCGAGCCCCATCTGGGTGTAGCCGTCCTCCCCGATGGCCACGCCGACGTGCGTGCCCACCAGCTTGACCGGCGCTTCAGTGTAGGCGACCGACACCCGAATCGTCTCGAAGCGGCCGACCAGGAAGCAGGCGAAGGAGCACGCGAAGGGGACGTGCCCGGTGAGGGCCAGCCCCGCGGCCAGCCCGATCATCCCGGACTCGGCGATACCCACGTCGAAGGCCCGGGAGGGAAACTTCTTGGCGAAGCCGGCGGTCATGGTGGACTTGGCGAGATCGGCGTCGAGGGTGACGATCCGCTCGTCCCGGGCGCCCAACTCGATCAGCGCTTCTCCGAACGCGGCGCGCGAGGCCTTGGCCGCCATCACTTCTTCCCCAGGGCGGAGAGCTCGGCCACCACCGGCGCGGCCCACGCGGGCAGGGGATCGCCCGCGATCTCGTGGATCGCCCGCACCGCCTCCTCCGGCTTCGGCGCCTTGCCGTGCCACTCCGGCTCGTTCTCCATGAACGACACGCCCTTGCCCTTGACGGTGTGGGCCACGATGAAGGTGGGCACGCCCTTGGTGACCTCGGCCTGATCGAGCGCCTTGTCCACCTGCGCGATGTCGTGTCCGTTGACCTCGAGCACCGGCCAGCCGAACGCCTTGAGCTTGTCGGTCACCGGCTCGAGGTCGAGGATCTTCTTGACGAAGCCGTCGAGCTGGATGCCGTTGTAGTCCAGGATGACGCAGAGATTGTCGAGGTGGTTGTCGGGCGCGCCCAGCTTGGGCGCCGACATGAGGGTCTCCCACACCTGGCCCTCCTGGGTCTCGCCGTCGCCGACTACGCAGTACACGCGCGAGGCCTTCCCGGACAGCTTGAGACCCAGCGCCATGCCCGCGGCGACGGACAGGCCCTGGCCGAGCGAGCCGGTCGCCGCCTCGATGCCGGGCAGCATGACGCGGTCGGGATGGCCCTGGAGCGGGCTGCCCAGCTTGCGCAGCGTGATCAGGCGGTCCATCGGAAAATAGCCGGCCTTGGCCATGCAGTAGTACTGCGCGGGCACGCAGTGGCCCTTGGAGAGCACGAACCGATCGCGATCCTCCCAGCGCGGACGCGCGGGATCGTAACGCATGCGGTTGAAGTACAACGTGGTGAGGATGTCGATCACCGAGAGGGAGCCGCCCGGATGCCCGGATCCCGCGTGGGTGAGCATGCGGATGATCTGCACTCGCCCCTCGCGGGCGATGGACTCGAGTTTCGTCACGTCCGGGTTCGCCATCAGTCCAGTTCCTCCGCGAAGCCTGCGATCGCATCCGCGTGCACGCCCGTCACCGCGATCGACGGGGCGTACACCACCTCGTCGGCGCCCCACACCATGGTGCCTCGCGCGTCCTTGGTGGTGCCGACGATCGCGCCGAGGAGGCGCGTCACGTTGTCGTTGATCCGGATCGTGTTCGCCAGTAGCGGCGCCGTGATCCGGCCGTCGCGAATGATAAAAGAATCACCCACCACCGTACA
>Ga0081455_10002504_pt1 | contig 21800 bp, 17 predicted proteins | sample TabmetS3T2R1_FD_70207 | JGI IMG/M metagenome (GOLD analysis project Ga0081455, IMG submission 70207) | Tabebuia heterophylla rhizosphere microbial communities from the University of Puerto Rico - S3T2R1 | ecosystem: Host-associated > Plants > Roots > Rhizosphere ...
GCGAGAAGCGCAGCAAACAAGATAGCAGCTTCTGGTCGCGCCACAAAGCTCGCTGGGTAGCTTGGCTTCTGTCCACTGCACAGGCAAGGCAGCACATTGGTGACCGCACTCTGTGCTACGACGAAGTCGGAGAGATGGCGCGTGGCAACTCCGTACACCGGCCACGCTGGGACAAGCTCCCGGGAGGCTGGGTGCCACTCGTCCACGAGGCCGTGGCTCACGAGCCGCTGGAGTGCAAACCGAATGCGTTCAGCAGTGAACTCGTCGTCATTCTCTTGCACCAATCGGATGATGTCACGATCCTCGACCATTGGTGGCCTCAAGTCGTGCGTCAGATCGACAATCTTAGACAGGACGGTCGCCAAGAGGGGAAGACCCGTACTCCACGCTTTAGCGCCCGCTGCGGTGCGAGCCTCATCTTCCATCCGGCTCAGCTTGCGCTGGAACAGGCCCATGACATTGGCACGTAAGCCATCATCATGGGTGAGCGTACGACCACAAAATTCCTCAGCGATAAGGCGAATTTCTAACGGAGTGCGCACCGCCCAGTCTAGCCACGGGACTTCATGGGTGTTGACCTTGTAGTGCTTGCAGTACCTGCGGAAGAGTTCCGGCAACGCAATATCTGCATCTTCGTGCACATACTGCACTGCAAACTCGTCCGGTATATCTAAACGGCTGGCAGTCTCAGGCCGCATGGTAAGTAGGAGACGGAGACGCGGACGCCGCTTGCACTCCACAGCCAGGTCGGCCATCAGTGGCTCCCACTGTTGCCAGCCACCGGATTCTTCAAGTCCGTCAAGGACCAGTAATGTGCGCTTGAAGGGAGAAGGCTGTTCTATGGCCTCATCTGCACACTGGCTTAGCACAGCAAGCGCCTCCAGCCCATCCAGAAGTTGTCTCAAGGACCAACCTGGACGATCAAGCACCTCCTGGAGTATACGAGGTAGCCCCTGGGACAAGTCGACAAAACGCGCTGCGATAAATATTGCCGGTGTGCCGGCGCTGAGCTGCATGCTGACGGCATGCGCGCCAGCATGGGTCTTGCCACACCCTGGAGGCCCAACAACTGCACGAGGCCGGCAAGCGGCGATCCAGGCGTTATGAACCTCTCTCAGCACTGTGACTGACTTGATTGCTCGTTGCAGTGGAGCATGCATCAGCTCACTGGCGTGCCAGCCAAGCGCCTTCCCTCGTTCAGCTTCCACAGTGTCTGCAAGGATCCAGAGAGGCTTAGCATCTGGCGCGTCAGGGATATCCCCCATAGGTCCTCGACGAAGCGCAGCGTCGAGCAGGTCTACATGGAGGCGCCACGCTCGCAGCACGGCACTCGCATCCTGAAGTTCCCGGGCAACGTCGCTGTCAACTTGGAGGGCGAGATGAGGCTGCAAATCCTCTATAATATTGAGTGCCTTGGTAAACTGGATTCCAGCGTCAGCGACATCACAACGCGCGCTATTAACCCAAGAAGGCTCAAAAAGGTCTGACGTAAGAGCCTCTTCCATTGCGCCAGTCGCATGCAGGTCAGGGAGGTAGCGATCTCGGAGCCGACCACGTGCTTTCTCCCAGATCAGGTGCAGCTCGGAGAGGGAAAGAAAAGTGCCGCTGAACCACGTGGCGTAGAGTTCATGGTTGGCTTCGAGATCGAGCTGCCTTCGGAGGCCTTGCTCATCCCATCGCTCAAGTATGAGACCCGGATAGGCAGCAGTGACCCTATCAACCAGTTCTTGCCAGCGCTCGACACCCCCTTTCGGGGCTCTCCCTTTCCTCTTGCCACGCTTCGGTGCCGGACCACCCGGGGTCAGATTGGTAGGCATCGTGACGACATAGCGCACTAGATTGGAGTAGCGTGTTCTTGCTGTGGTAATAGAACACCAAATCTGGCGTACTCGACTGGAATCGAGGTTCCCCGGGAACCACTTTGCTTGGAGCCCAATGACAGAGCCATCCGCCAGTGTGGCAAAAGCCTCTACCCCACCGTCCCCACCAGCGCCGTGTAGTGCATAGAACTGAAGATTGTCTCCGTACTCTCTCCGTACCCACCTTTCGAAGAGCTGTGCGGAGAACGCCTCGAAGGCTTTTGCAGGACCAACAGATCCCTGTTGGAACTTAGACCAATCGAGAAGTAGATCGCCGGTCATCACCCAGCTACCTCGTACTCCTGGAGCATGCGCTTAGTTTCGCGATCGAGGAGGGCGGTGATCCAGGCATTGACACTCGCACCACTCGCCGCTGCGACTACTGCCAAGCGACGGCGTAAATCCTCATCGACCCGGATAGTCAGCTTGCCAACCCAGGTTTTCTCAGGTTTTGTCCCTTCTTCGGCACACCAGGTGAGGTAGTCTTCCACCGAGTTCTTGAATTCCTCACGCAGTTCCTCTGGCGTGCGGCCATAGAAATCAATGACATCCTGGATGCCGATGACACGTCCATGGAAAGCATCGGCCGATGGATCAAACGCAATATGCGCGTAGTAGTCCTTGTATTTGAGTAGATTCGTTAACATTGACAGCCCTCCGTTTGTGGAGTGACACCGGCGTTTTGCAGAAAGGCCCTGGCCGACTCCACACTACCTTTTTTCATCGTAGGTTCCGGATGTGGCTTGTGGAGTACTGTTAATGGTGGCATTATCTGCCACCATTAATCAAGTTGGCTTCTTGGGCTTCTTGGAGGTAGCGGTCGCCTGGGGGCATTGTTTGTTTGCTGGCATGGTGCGATCTTCTGTACAATTGCGTCTGTGCTCAAGGTATATACCCTGCCCCTGTGTCAATCGAGTGCGTACACACCTGTGCGCTGCGTTGCTCCCCTTATGGCTGTACTGCTGGGTTATACTCTAATGTCCGGTGATGCGTGAGACCTTGCCATGATCCCGCGTGCACAGGCGACGACCGCAGGGCAACTCTGCTCCAAGACGTCCCCATTTACCAAGGGTGCGATCATGAGGATGAGACATCTGAGCTGTTTGGTGTTGGTCGTGGTGTTAGTGCTCGGTCAAGTGCATGCGATACCGGCTGCAGACCAGGCGCTACAAAAGATCGTGACAGTCGAAGGCATCACCGAATACCGCCTCGACAATGGTCTCCGCGTCTTGCTCTTTCCCGACCCCTCCAAACCGCGTGTCACCGTGAACCTGACCGTATTCGTGGGCTCGCGACACGAGGGCTATGGCGAAGCGGGAATGGCGCATCTGCTCGAACACCTGGTGTTCAAAGGCACGCCGTCACATCCAAACATCCCGCAGGCACTGCAGGAGCGCGGGGCACAGTTTAACGGCACCACATCGCCCGACCGTACGAATTATTTTGAGACGCTGCCGGCGAGCGACGACAACCTGGAGTTCGCCATTGCCCTCGAAGCCGACCGCCTCGTGAATAGCTCCATTAAGCGCGAGGATCTGGCTTCTGAGATGACCGTGGTACGCAACGAGTTCGAGCGCGGCGAGAACGCGCCGAGCAGTGTGCTCGGTGAGCGCATCATGGCCGTGGCCTATGCCTGGCACAACTACGGCAAGGCCACGATCGGCAACCGTAGTGATATCGAACGCGTGCCAATTGAAAACCTGCAGGCCTTTTACCGCAAGTACTACCAGCCAGATAACGCGATGCTCGTTGTCGCCGGGCAATTCGATGAGGCCAAGGCACTGGCATTCATCGACAAATACTTTGGCGCCATCCCGCGTCCGCAGCGGCAGCTCGATACGACCTACACCGAGGAACCGGCACAGGACGGTGAGCGACTCGTCACGTTGCGACGCGTGGGCCAGGTCGGCGCCGTTGGGGCGGTGTACCACATCCCGGCCGGCCCGCACCCGGAATTCCCCGCCCTCCAGGTACTCGCCAACATCCTCAGCACTCAGCCGTCAGGGCGTTTGTACAAAGCATTAGTGGAAGCAAAGAAAGCGACGAGTGCTGTGGCGTTTGCCCTCGCCAAGCACGACCCTGGTGTGCTGATGCTCCAGGCCGAAGTGCCGCGCGACGGTGCGCTGGAAGAAGTCCGTGATACCCTGATCGCCACTATCGAGGAGATTGGCACGACAGGTGTGACGGCTGCGGAAGTCCAGCGAGCCAGGCAACAAATCCTCAAGGCCCGCGATCTCGCCGCGGCGGAGAGCAGCCAGCTGGCAGTTGCGCTGAGTGAGTGGGCCGCCCAGGGAGATTGGCGGCTCTATTTTCTGCACCGCGATCGCCTTGAACAGGTAACCCCAGAAGACGTGCAGAGCGTCGCGGCGAAATACCTCCAGCGCAACAATCGCACTGTCGGCATGTACATCCCGACTGCAAAGCCGGAACGCGTCGCCATCCCGAGCACGCCGGACGTGGACACGCTGGTCAGCAGCTACAAAGGCCGTGATGCCATTGCCGCTGGCGAAGCCTTTGATGTAAGCCCCGCCAATCTCGAAGCCCGCACGATGTGGCTCACTATGCCTGAGGGGATCAAGGCCGCCCTCCTCCCCAAGAAAACGCGCGGCGAAGAGGTGCACGCGACCCTCACCCTGCGCTACGGCAACGCTGAGAACCTGAAGGACCTCGAAGCGGCTGCCAGTTTCCTGCCGCAGTTGATGCTGCGCGGCACCAGGCATCTGACCCGCCAGCAACTCATGGACGAGCTCGATCGCCTTAAAGCCAATCTCAGCGCCGGTAGCGGTCAGGGGCACGGCGGCCGGGGTGGCGCTCCGGCAACGAGCGCTGGCTCCGTCTCTTTCTCGATCCAGACCACCCGTGCAAATCTCCCTGCCGTGCTCGACCTGCTCCGCCAGGTACTGCGCGAGCCAACGCTGCCAGCAGAGGAGTTCGAGATCCTCAAGCGCAAGCGTCTGGCCGGTCTCGAGCAGATGCGAACCGAACCGTCGGCTCTCGCCTCGCGCACACTCTTCCACCTGCTTTCAACATATCCCAAAGACGACGTACGTTACGTCCCTACCATTGAGGAAGAGATCGCACGCGTCCAGGTCGTGACGCTCGACCAGGTCCGCACGCTTTACCACGAGTACCTTGGCTCTGGTCATGGCACACTGGCGATTGTTGGTGACTTTGATCCAGACGAGTGCACCGAGGTGTTGAAGAAGGCCATGACTGGCTGGACTGCGGTCAAGCCATACGCCCGCATTGCCCAGCTAGTGACTGCACAACCGCCAGGCGCCCAGCAGCGCATCAACATCCCCGATAAGGCTAATGCCACATACACGGCCGGTCTTCTCCTCCCGCTCAGGGACGACGACCCCGCCTACCCAGCGCTCGTCATGGCCAACTTCATTCTGGGCGGCAACACACTCTCGTCACGCTTAGGAGATCGTATTCGCCAGCAGGAAGGGCTCTCCTACGGGGTCACCTCCAGCTTCTCTGCCGCAGCGCTCGACCAGTACGCGAACTTCACGGTGACAGCCATCAGTAATCCCCAGAATATCGCCAGGGTCGCCCAGGCCGCACGCGAAGAAATGGAACGCCTCAGCCGCGACGGCGTCTCCGGTGCGGAACTCGCTCGCGCCAAAGCCGGCTATCTGCAGCAACTCAAAGTCATGCGCACCAACGACGCGACCCTGGCCAGTATGCTGAACAGCCTGCTCTTCAACCATCGCACGTTTGCCTATTACAGCGAGCTGGAGAACAAGCTCGAGTCCCTCACACCCGAGCAAATCTCGGAGGCATTCCGCCAACATATCGACCTGCAGAAGCTCGTTATCATCAGTGCCGGAGATTTTGAAAAGACGACAGCTGGTGGAGACTAAAAGCGTCAGGCAGGCTGTTTTGACGATCCTCTAGCGACAGGGGCGACCCGCCCGGAGCGCCTGCTCCGACCGAGTCGCCGGCAACGTGGCCGTGCGCACTACGGGCAGTGGGCGCCCTGCCCCGTTTGTCGCATTAAATATGCCAGGAGAGAGAAGACCGGAGCAACGATTTTGGTTGCTTATCTCATTCTCATCATTTATATTGCCCTCCACACACATGACACTACGTACATGTCCTCATAAATACGTTTCCAAAATCACCTCAGATGTGCGTGTTGATTAACCGATATGACTCACAAACGGTCTATCAGAGGATATCCCTATGGCATATGGTCGTTCATCTTCCTTCCTAACGTCTCTGTCACCAGAGGAACAGGCCGAACGGGAACACTCGCAACCTCATACCACTATCACCGCGGCTCTCGCCAATCGCCCCATGGCAGAGCGCATCGCAGCCTCGGTAGAGAATTGGCAGCAGAAGCTACTTGACCTTACGAAGCGGAACAGGGCACTCAACTTCCGCATGAATAAGGTTTCCATGGTAGAGATCATCGATGAGCACCCTGCCGAGGTGTTTCGACAGCTCTACATTCGTGGTGAGGCTATGCGGTTCAAAGCTGCCCCGGAGCCTGAGGACCATGGAGATGCGACCGTTGAACACAGCGAGCCCCCAGCCGATAGTGCAGCGCTGACCACCGTAATTGATCCAGACCTCTCCGGAAGTGCCGTTGATGAAGACGAAGAGGCACCCCTTAGCCAAGACTTTGCTCCCTACGATCCGACGACACTCGATGATCGGCACACGGACGAGTGGCTCCAGACCGCAGCAACGCCCGAGGTGCTGGACAAGTCCCTCCGTCGCCTCGATGAGCAGGCGCGGAGCACTATTGAGGAGCAGGGTGTCAACACGTTGTTCCTGACGCTTGGTATGCTGTACTACATGGAGTCCAATGACTCGGAGCAAACCTACCGGGCTCCCCTCCTACTACTGCCCGTCGAACTCTTCCGGAGGTCGGCGCGGATTGGCTACCAGATCCGCGCGACAGACGAAGACCCAATCATTAATCCTGCATTGGCTGAATACCTCAAGCGTCTTGGCATTACCCTGCCAGATCTCCCTGACACAAATGCAATGCCAGAAGATTACGATCTTCAGCAGCTCTTCACGGCAGTGTCGCAGGCAATCAGTGGCAAGAAGGGCTGGACCATCAAGACGACTGTCTCCCTAGGGCTCTTCTCTTTCCAAAAATTCGTGATGTATAAAGACCTGGAGACACACGCCCAGTCCTTGGCCACGCACCGCCTGATTCAGCAGCTGATCACGCGTTCGGGTGACCACATCGTAGGCCTTCCGGCTGCTATTCGCTCACTCGATCTTGATCAGGAGTATCCACCAGAGGCCACGTTCCAAGTAGTGGATGCGGACTCCAGTCAGCTCCGCGCGATCGCAGCCTGCGCAAAGGCCTATGACATAGTCATCGAGGGTCCTCCGGGTACTGGTAAATCACAAACGATCACGAATCTGATAGCCCAGGCACTGGCTGCTGGGAAATCTGTGCTCTTCGTGGCGGAAAAGATGGCGGCACTTGAGGTCGTATACAATCGTCTCGTCCAAGCCGGCCTCGGCGAGTTCTGTCTGGAGTTGCACTCGACCAAGGCAAACAAACGGGCAGTGATGAAGGAACTGGCCGCCACCCTCGATGTATCCTTTCAGAATGTTGCTGTACCAACAGCTTCGACAGATCGTCTTCCACACGTCAGGGAGATCCTCTGGGAGTATGTCCGAGCTGTGCATACCCCTTATGGGACTCTCGGACTCTCGCCTTACCAGGCCTATGGAGAGATGGGCCAAGTCTACGGTGCCCCTCGGGTGCGCTACGACGGTCAGGTGGATGGGGTTACCCTCGACCAGTTGCATCAGACAGTGCGGAACCTCCAGGATCTTGCTGCCGCCTCAACCGCGATTGGCGTCCCTGCGCACCATCCCTGGCGGGATGCAACCAAGATGTTCTATGCAGAGGACGATCTCGAAACGGTACGCGAGCATACGGAGGACTTGCTCAGCCGCCTGACGGATGTTATATGTCGCGCCGAGGCCGTGGGTGATGCCTTCGGCCTCCCGTCGATACGCACGTTCCTGGATATTACGACAGCAGCCGACGTCGCGGCGGTCATGAAGCGCTCACCGGGAGCGCCATTGTCCGTGCTGCAGAATGAGGCCTGGAACGCGCCACCCCCAGAAGCCAGTACCCTGGTGGAGCGCGGCCGAGAATTAGAACGCCTACAGAGGCGAATACAGCAGCACTTTAGCGCCGACGTCTTGGAGCAAGAACACGCTGCCGACATCGCCTATGTCGAGCGGAAATCGCAAGGGCTCTTGCGTTTCCTTGCCTTCCTTGATGGCCGGTACCGTTCGATCCGGAGGCGCTGGCTGGCGTATCGTCTACCTGCCTTCCATACCTCGCTCATCGATCAGGCGCGCGAGATGAAGCAGGTGGATCGCCTCTGTGCAGAGCGGGCGGCAATCAACGGCATGGAAATGCGTGGACGGGAACTCTTTGGCGGCCTTTGGCAGGGGGAACGGTCTTCGTGGGATGTGCTTGAGAACTATATCCGTTGGGTCGTAGAGTTCCGGAGCCTCTGCGTGCGCCATGGCCTTGAGGGGCGAGCAGTGGAGATTGCAGCACAGGCAGCCCCTAACGTCTCCGATGTCGAGGCGCTCAAGGAGGCTGCGGCAGGCGTTCTCGTCGTGGTTGGAAAGCTTCATGTGGCGGTAGGCTGGCCCGAGGATTACCTCACCAAGGCATCACTCACGGAGATCACTGCTCGTCTCCAGGCGATCGCCCAGAACATTGCACGGGGACCGCAGTGGGCTGCCTTTGAAGCGGCCCGCCAAATGGTGGAACGGGGACTGGCCGGTGACCTGCTTCCTGCAGCCATGAGCGGGCAGGTCGTGTTCCGAGAGCTTGCGCCGGCATTCCGCCGGGCGTTCTATGTGAAATGGCTTTCCAAAGTAGTGCAGGAGCGGGAAGTGCTGGCACGATTCTCTACCCTAACCCACGAGGAGCGCGTAAGTGAATTCAAGCGGCTCGATGAGCGGGTGCTCAAGGAGAATCAGGCAGCGCTAGTCGGTCAGCTCCGCGCCCGTATCCAGCATCGGCTCCAACAACCTGATGCAGCAGTGCAGTTGCCGTATCTCCGGGGGCAGATGGCCCGCCAGCGTGGGCTTGCCCCGCTCCGGCGCACAATGAAGCAAGCTCAGGCGGCGATCCGTGCCATCAAGCCCTGTTTCATGATGAGCCCCCTCACAGTGGCCCAGTACCTGGACGGAGCGACACCTTCGTTCGACCTGATAATCTTCGATGAAGCCTCGCAGCTTCCAGCAGAAGATGCAGTCGGCGCGATCATTCGAGGCAAGCAGCTCGTCGTGGTAGGTGACCCGAAGCAGCTCCCACCGACGAACTTCTTCTCCGTCATGACTGGGCAGGTGAACGCACCTCTCGCCGATGACGGGACCCCACTCTACGAGGACTCAGAGAGCATTCTCGAAGCGTTTATGGGCGCAGGCGTACCAATGAGTCGGCTGAAGTGGCACTACCGCAGCGCTCACGAGTCGCTGATCCACTTCTCGAACGTGAGCTTCTACGATGCCGACCTCTACACCTTCCCCAGTGTGGAGACCGGCACCGACCATTACGGGCTGCAGTTCACGTATGTCCCTGATGGTGTCTACGAAGGCAAGGGGCTCAATCATAAGGAGGCGAGGCGCGTCGCTGACGCGGTAGCACAGTTCGCGAAGGAGCAACTCGCACGGCAGGAGCGTGGCGAGTCTATGCTCTCGCTAGGCGTGGGGACCTTTAACCTCCGCCAGCAGCTCGCAATCCAGGACGAGCTTGAAATGCGGCGACGGGAGGATCCCAGTATCGAGCTATTCTTCGACCGTGGACGCCCTGAGCCGTTCTTCGTTAAGAACCTTGAGAACATCCAGGGTGACGAGCGCGACGTCATCTTCATCAGCGTAACCTACGCGAAGGGGTCTGACGGAAAGCTCCGCTACCACTTTGGGCCGCTGAATGGCGAGAATGGCTGGCGGCGCCTTAACGTACTTGTCACCCGTGCCCGTCAGCGCCTGCAGGTATTCTCCTCCATGCGGGGGGACGAAATCAACGCGGCCGCGACAACCTCCAATGGCGCCCGGCTGCTCCGTGAATTCCTCCTGTATGCCGAACGTGGTCGGCTGGAGAGTATCTCGGCCAGCCTTGCAGCCGAGACGGAGTCGCCGTTCGAGCGTGATGTTTTTAATGAGCTCACGCAGAGAAACATTCAGATCCTGCCACAGGTGGGCGTCGCAGGCTACCGTATTGATCTCGCAGTGCTTGACGATACCATGCCCGGTCGCTTCCTCTGTGGGATCGAGTGCGATGGCGTCACGTACCATGCCTCGGAGACTGCCCGCGACCGCGACCGGCTCCGGCAGCAGGTGCTTGAGGCCCGTGGATGGACTATCCACCGTGTGTGGTCGACGGACTGGTTTAAGGATCGGCAAGGCCAGATCGAGCGGCTGCTCCAGCTGATCGAGGAAACCCGAACTAGAGCCCGGGAGACGGAGGCCGCTGCAAGAGAGGTCCAAGAGCGGGTTCGGGTGGAAGCAGAGGCTCGCGCCGAAGCTGAGGCTGAGGCAGCACACATTTTGGCCGAGTTGCAAGGCCAAGAGAAAGCCATAATCACGCCCGCCGGGGGAGACCACCCGTACAAGCGCCCCATCGCCTATCCTTACGTAATTACTCCTGGTGAGGGCCAGTATGCGGGAAGCGAACTGCTCATAGCTCCGTTTGGCCAGCTTGCCCAAGCCGTGACTACCGTCGTCGAAACCGAGTCACCGATTCACGTGACAGACCTACTGAGTCGTGTGGCTGGTATGTGGGGGACGCGGGTCGGCTCCCGTATCCAGGCCCGGATTCTGGACGTGTGTCAGGCCGTAGAGCGGGACGGGCGAATCCAACGGCAGAGCGACTTCTTTTGGGACAGTACATCTGGAGGAAGATGTACCGTGCGGTCGCGGAGCGGCCTCAAGATTCCCGGTGACCGGGTTGCGCCCGAGGAATACCGGGAGGCACTCTTAGCTGTTCTCGCTGACGGCCATGCCTTTTCACGCGTGCAGCTGACCAATGAGGTCCGCGCTGTCTTTGGCTTCAGCCGAACCGGGGCGATTCTCGACGAGGCAATCGGCTCGGCGATTACGTTACTGCTCCAGGAAGGCAAGCTTGGAGAGGCGAGTACTGGGCTCCGGCTCCGAATCTGATCTCAGCGAGGCCACCCGCTAGGAATGCACCGTAGCGGTGCGCGGCAACCAGGAAGGACAGGATGAACACCGGCACTTCATACCCGTGATGATTGATCGAATGCTCCAGAAGGTTTCCATAGTTCCGGTGCAATTCTCTCAGTGCTGGTTTTCAATCTTCGCTTTTCATCAGTACGGCCAACATCTCATCAGGACTCACCAAGGTCGGCAAGAGCGCTAAACAATAGGGAAGCGCGAGTTGACAGATCATCCGCTGAAAACGTCGGGCGATGCTGTCATGTTGCTCATGGAAGCGGCGCATGAGAGGTTGGTCAGTGGACACGATGACTTCTGCCCCAAACGTCTGATGTTGGGCATCCACACCAAACGAGCCGTAGGCGAGAATCACGCTGTCTTCACGGCTGAAGCTGAAATCGCGTAGCCGCCGTGCCCAGCGGCGTAGGTAACGTCCTGCCGTCAGGGTCGTCAGCGGGGTGAGCAGGGACGCTGCAATGAGCGGGTCGCGACGTTGTGCTGAATGGACAGTTTCAGGGGTCACATAAGTAATGAGCCCAGCCTGCCGGAGAGCCTGATACACCATGGCTGCCTGGGCTTGATGGGGCAGTGGTATCCGCCCTCGTCGCACTCTAACCCTTGCCTCGAACACGGCGCGCACGATGTTTTTGTCCAGCAGGCATGTAGTGGGTGGGGATGTCCCGCTCAGGCTCGCGTTCGCCGGCATCGTGCGCCTCCTGCATAGCCTGTTGCCATAAAGCATCGCGTTCTGCATCGCTCAACGCCAGGTATGCATCCAGCGTCAACCCATCCGCCATGCGGTACGATGCGTCTACGTGAGCCAGCAAGCGATGCGTGTCACGGACAAACTGCGCCAGCAGCTCTTCTGCCATGATGCTACCAACTACCGCTAAGTGTTTTGGCTGGATGCGCACGGTGACCTCGTCGCCCGCATGCAGTTGTGCCGTACTGACGACATGCGCTGGAATGCGGAGCGTCCCGTCTTTGCCAATATGAAGTTTGGCGATCTCTGTATCTTGTGTGTGGCGCATATCGTTCACCTCTTGGGTCAGCACATACTCTCTACCTCCGCGGCTAGGAGGAGTTGGGCTGATTGTAGGCAATGTCTGGGTGGGTGTCGAGCGACCTGAGGCAGCAAGATCTTCACACCCTGGACAGGACTCAAAGTGACAGGGGCGACCCGCCCGGAGCGCCTGCCCCGACCGAGTCGCCGGCAACGTGGCCGTGCGCACTACGGGCAGATGCGCTTGATGAATTTCTCTGGAGGTGGCCCGCCCCACTGGGAGCCGAGCGCCTCGTGCGCTGGCAGCAGATTCGAGCCGCTCCTGGCGTTCAGGCGATCGGTGTCGGCCCAGCGCTCGTGCACCCGGCCCCAGGGATCCGCCCAGTAGTCGTAGACCTGGCTGCCGAGCAGGTGCCGGCCGATCCCCCACATGTGCTCGTATTTGCCGAGCTCCTCCAAGCGCTGATGACCACTGAACACGTCATCGACATCGTGGACCTCGAACGAGAAGTGATTCAGCCCGGCCTGCTCGTGCCTGAGGCAAAAGAACACGTGGTGATCGACGTACTCGTCGCCCTGGTCACAGCGGTTAAACGAACCGATGAGGTTGTCAGGGCTTTCCACGTACACGTCGTCTGAGCAAATGAAGCCCAATGTGTCGCGGAACCACTGCACAGTATCCTTGAGCTTCGGCGACCCCATGACTCCGTGCCCGATGCGCTTGATCGGTGTCGGCTCCTTCGGCAGCCGCATCAGTTTGCCGGCCCGCCGCAGGGGTTCCGTGCCCGTGTTCATCGGATCACGGCTCACCAGGATTGGAGGCAACGGCTGGATGCCCCACACCACCTCGATCTGATAGCCGTTGGGTTCCTTGAGACGGACGCGCTTACCCCCGCCGGGCTCGTCGATATCCTCGACGCCCGAGGCCCCGGGCACCCGCGCCACCTTGTGCAAATCCTCCTCACTTGCCGCGTAGTACGCGATCCCAATGAAGCCGGGGTCACCCTTCTCCGTCACGTGGATGTGATGGGCAGGATCGGTCCCCCGCATGTAGAGCGCGTTCTTCGTCCGGTCGGCCCGCACCATCCCGAAATGGGTGAGGAACTCCTCCTGCGCGTCGAGGTCCGGCGACCGCAGTTTCCCGTACGCCATGTCCGTTACTTTGATCACTGACATTGTCGTCCTCCTCTGTCTGTGGCCTGTCCAATCGTATCGCACGACACGAGGTAAACGAGCTTGGCGCTCTCGGGGCTGGTACAACCATGCCCCCAGCAGCTTTCCCCGCGTCGCTCCGCCCGCTTTGCCCCCAGCGATTCTACCATACCCCGGCCGGCGGCGCGTGTCCAGGCCTGCCTCGGTGCAAAAAGCACTTTGGCAATCCTGTCTGCCCTGTTGTCCTACGTCTCGTCCAAGAGCTCAAATTTGACACGGTCGATGCCAGTAGGTTACACATTGCCAGGCTCTAAGCATCTTGCAGGTTGTATGATATAAGCACAGACAGTGTAGCCCTCTGTCCGTAGGAGACCTCCATGGAAGCCCGTATCGATGAAATAGCCCCGCAGATCTTCCGCATCGCCGTGTGGACCGGTAAAGCGCCCATTACGTTCAATCAGTTTGTCATCCGCGATGAGTCCCCCACCCTCATTCACACTGGCCATGTCGCTCTCTTTGACACTGTCCGCACGCAGGTGGAACGCCTGCTCGACCCACGTACCTTGCGTTATATTAGCTTCTCACACTTTGAAGCCGACGAGTGCGGTGCCCTGAACCACTGGCTCACCCTGGCGCCCTACGCCGAAGTGTGCTGCGGCCCGATTGCCGCCAGGACCTCGATTGCCGATTTTGCCCTGCGGCCACCCCACGCTGTGGCGGATCAAGGCGTGGTCGAACTCGGCACGCATCGCCTGCAAGTGCTCGAGACCCCACACTTTCCCCACAATTGGGACGCTATTCTGCTCTATGAGGCGCATAGCCGCACCCTCTTTGGTTCCGACCTGGGCACACACGGCGGCCAGCGCGAAGCCATGACGGACGATGATCGCAGCGAGGAAGTCCTCGCGCTGCAGCAGCGTCTGGGCTACATCCCGGCAGGGCCACACGTCTCGGCCACGCTGGCGCGCCTGCGACAACTCCCCATCACCTGCCTCGCCACCATGCATGGCTCGGCATTGTGCGGAGCCCATATTGGCACGCTATTCACGGCGCTCGAACGGGCCTGCGGTACGACATTAGGAAACGGGGATGGCCTGTGATACGCCACTGCCTACGGCGCTTTGCCGACCAGGGGCGCAGTTTCACTGTTCCAGGGATCAATAATCTTTTCCTTGATGAGCCATTTGCCATCCACCTTAACGCAGGTGTCAACATAACTGCCTATGGCGCGAATGGATTTGTGGTCTCCCTCAGTTTCCCATCTGATGGAGACCCAGTAGGAGGTGACGCGGTAGCCGCCCCCATCGGCTTTATCAACAAAAAGATGCTGGACGTGATGCTGTCCGCCACGCCGATTGGGACGTGTGAGGAAATACGTCGCAAAGCCCCTGGCGCCGCCCTGGGCAGCATCCCATCTTTTCCCGGTAACATCCTTGACCACGCCGTCGAGCGTAAAGGTGGCGACAACACCGTCGATGTCGCCGGTATCCATGCTCCACACATAACGCGCCAGGGTGTCGTAAATCTCCTGACGATCCTCCAGGCTAATTGTCTCTCCTGACATTTTCTTCCCCCTCGTGGGCCCGCGTTTGCATTGCCTAGCAGCTTTCTTTCTCGTGCGGTGTTCTGGCTTTGAGCAGGCTGGTCAACGACCGATCCAAAGCCGCCGCAAAGCGCTGACAATCGGCGGCGCTCAGGGCCGTTGGGCCGCCCAGGACGAGGCCATCCGAGCGTAGTTGCTGCATCAAGTTGCGCACTGCCAGGCGTTCTTGCACATTCGCTGCAGTGTAGAGCTCCCCACGCGGACTGATAGCCAGCGCCTGCTTGTCCACCACCGCGGCAGCGAGCGGGATGTCAGCCGTAATGACAAGATCATGCGGCGCCACATGCTCGACGATATAACGATCGACTTCGTCCGGTTCCGACGCGACACGCACGAGGCTCACCAGGGACGTCGACGGAAGGTACATAGGACGATTGGCGACGAGACAGACAGGGACCTGTCGTCGCCGCGACATGCGAAAGACCAACTCCTTGATCGCGCCGGGACACGCATCGGCGTCTACCCAGATGCGCGGGCTTGGGGGGCGTTCTCCTGCCTCGCTGCTCACGTTGCTTAACCTCGACCATAGTGCTGTACGAAGGATCAGCAGGACTACGTTTCTGCCAGGGGTACGACCGCATAAAACCGCGGCTCACTGCCCACGACGCGGGTGATGTGGCCCTGCCCTGTCAGGTCTTCAGCGAGGAGCACGTCCCCTGGACCAACGCGCGCCACCGTCCCATCTCCCACCTCGATCTCGGCAGCCCCCGATAACGTGATCGTATATTGACGTCGAGGGGCACAGTGCCAATTCAGGACATAGCCGGAAGGGGCGAGTCGAAAGGTAATGCCCATAGCGCCCTGCAAGGGGGTGCCTTCGCCATACGCACCTTCTGAGTCTACGAAGGGCTGCAGGGTCAAAGGCTCCTCAGTGATGTGCGATTGTCCGTCCGCACCGGTGTAGACGCGAAAAATGCTTGGCATAGTGTGTCCTTATAGAGGGTGATACCGTGATAGAGACGATTTACTCAGCATGTGGGGTCGGGCTCTCTACCAGGGGATAGCCCAGTTGACGCAGCCGCGCCACCGTCTGCTGCAGCCGTTGTGGGTCGCTAATAACAATCGTAGCCTCCGGCAGCCAATCCCAACTCTTGGTCTTGGGGGTTGCAAAAAGATGACTCATAACTGCGCTCGGCCCCTGAATCGTACCGGTATGATAATTGATGGAAAGAGGTGGTTTCTCTGCCATAGATGTCCTCGGCAATCTTAGCATAAGACGCAGGTCCGAGAGCCGCCTGTGTAGGAGGCGAGTCCCATGCAACAGCGTAGCGTACTTGGATAGGACAGCGCAAAGCCGATTTTGATGTCGGCGACCTCCCTTACACCATCCTAACATTTTCTCAGAGGTATGCCGAGATAGATCGAGTTTCAATGTAACCTTCATCTACAAGATGTGTAGAGTTGATACGGTAAATAGCAACAAATAGTGGTACAATAAGAGCATCATGGATAACACAGGCTCGGGGCTGCACGTCGTGCCTCGTCGAGGGTACCGTAAAGAGACTGAGCGCCTTGGACACGCACAACGACATTAAACGCCGCCTGCTCCGTGAAGTTATGCAGGACAATCTGGCAACGTACACTCCGACACCGCCCCCGCACCCTGCGGCACACAGGGTGCGGGGCGTGGTCGGAAAAATGCTCCTGGTGGCTGTGGTTATGGTGCTCCTGCCAGTCGACAACATGTCAACGGTGATTTCGACGGTTATCGAACCGCAAAGTGAGATACCAATTGCAACAGTTATTGAAGCGCCGAGCGGGACACCTCAGCCAGCCCTGGTCACCGCACCGCCTACCGAGGCACTCCCACAGGCTGCCGAGAGTGCGCCAGAGCAACGCGTTGCCGCCCTTGAGCCACAACACGTCGAGGTGCCTCCCCTCGCGCTTGAGGCTCCTTTCCCCGCGTCGGAAGAGGTCGGGAGTGCTGAGCCAACATTCCTGGCCCCGGCCCCCATTGATTTGGCTGTCCTACCCCTCGAGGTTAGGAAGATTGTCATTGATCCAGGTCATGGGGGGAAAGATATCGGCACGTCAACGCCGGGTGGCTTGGCCGAAAAAGAGGTGACCCTCGATATTGGCATACGCCTGCGCCATCTGCTCGAACAAGCTGCCTTTGAGGTGGTGATGACGCGAGACAAGGACGAGACAGTTCCACTGCGCCAGCGTACGGCCCTGGCGAACACCCAGGGCGCTGACTTGTTTGTATCGATCCATCTCAATTGGATTGACGGAGGCCAGGTACGTGGTATAGAGACGTATTACCTGGGCCCGACCGAGGATCCCGTGTTGCTCCAACTCGCCGCGCGGGAAAATCGCGACTCTGGCTATTCGCTGGCGGATTTTCGCAAGCTCCTCGATCATATCTATCTCTCGGTGCGGCGTGACGAGTCGCGGCGGCTCGCAGAGAGCGTGCAACGGACGCTCGTCACCGCTTTGCGCCAGCAACATTCCGCCCTCGTCAACCGGGGCGTGAAAACCGCCCCATTTGCGGTGCTCGTTGGTACAGAGATGCCAGCCATTCTGGCAGAGGTGACCTGTCTCTCGCATCCTGAAGAAGCCCGCTTACTCGCCACGCCACAGTATCGCCAGGACATTGCCCAGGCACTCTGGCAAGGCATTCGCGCCTATGCGCAGGCTCTCAACCGTTTTCCCAAGATTTCTCAAGAAAGGAAGGTGACCCATGAATGATACCAACGGCGTCCTCCACGTCGGTATCGACCTCGGGACCTCGCACAGTGCTATCTCGGCCTCGAACGGGGCACGCCACGTCGTCGATAGCTATGTGGGCTGGCCAGTGGATATGGTGGCACGCAAAGTGCTGAAAAAGTCGGTGTTAATTGGACGTGAGGCCCTTGAGAACCGGACCATGCTCGACCTCCGCCGGCCCCTGGAGCGCGGGCTTATCAAAGAAGGGTCGGGGAAAGATGAAGCGGCTGTGCACGAATTGCTACGGCATTTGCTCACGCTGGTGGGCGTCAAGCCCGACGACCCGGAGCGTCCACAGGTGCGTGCAGTCGTCGGCGTCCCAGCTGAGGCACTGCGGGTCAACAAACAACACCTGCGGCAAGCGATGAAGGGCACAGCGGATCGCTTAATGATCGTCTCAGAGCCCTTTACCGTGGCCTATGGTCTCGAGGCCCTGTTGCATACGTTGGTCATTGATATTGGGGCCGGCACGACCGACTTCTGCGTCATGAACGGACACTATCCTACAGACGAGGACCAGCGCACGCTGGACCTCGCTGGGGATGCGGTGGACTTCCGGCTCTCGGCTCTGCTGCGCGAATGTCATCCCGATGCCCAATTCTCGATTCACATGGTGCGCGAGTGGAAAGAACAGTGGAGTTTCGTTGGGGCCCCCACGACGCGCGCCATGGTAACCGTGCCAGTCGCCGGCAAGCCCACGCGTCTCGACATCACCAATGAAATACGCGCTGCCTGTGAGAGCCTTGTGCCCCCGGTGTCAGAGACCATGCTGGAGCTCGTGTCGCGGGTCGAGCCCGAGTACCAGGAGAAAGTTCGTCACAATATCACCCTGGCTGGCGGTGGATCACAAATCTTCGGTCTGGGACAGGCCCTGGAACAGGCGCTGGTCGAAGTGGGTGGCGGTAGAGTGCAGACGGTCAGCGACGTGGTTTTCGCTGGCGCCGACGGAGGCCTGGCCCTCGCCCTCGACGCCGTGGATGCAGACTGGGAGCAGCTCGTGACGTAACAGGGGGAGAGGGGAGTTAAAGCCTCTAGGGTTAGAGTGGTATGTTTTGCCTGCAATATGGAGGGTGGCATGGAACGCTATGGTGGCGGAGCCATCATGATCTGTGATTACGATCCGGTGTGGGCTGCGGCGTTCGAGCTCGAGCGCACCTGCCTGCACGGCGTCCTGGGGGCACTAGTGCTCACCATCGAACATGTCGGAAGCACGTCTGTACCCGGCCTGGCTGCTAAACCGATCATCGATCTGCTGGTCGGGGTGCGCAGCCTGACTGAAGCACGGTCCTGTGGCATCGAGCCGCTCCAGGCGTTGGGCTACACGTACTTTCCGCAATACGAGTCGTGGTTACCAGGCGAGCTGTTCTTCCGCAAGGGGCCCCCTGGGCCTTGGACGCATCATGTCCACATGATGGAGCCTGCCCACCCCCATTGGGAGGAGTTGATATTGTTCCGCGACTACTTACGCCATCACGCAGAGATTGTGGGCGCGTACGCCAACGTGAAAAAGGCGCTGGCGCTCGTGTTTGGCGAAGACATTGCTGGTTACCGCAACGCCAAACACCCGTTCATCCAACGGGTGATGGCCAATGCGCAAGCAGAAAGAGATGCAACACCACATATTGAACACCACGTAGCAAGCCTGTCTAAGCCGACGCCATAAGGTTCTGGCGCAGCTCCAGCACACGTCGAGAGATACCTTCATCGCTCAACTCCTGCCATACCCACGGCATCGACACCACAGTGTGCACCACCATCCCTACGGAGAACCGCCGGGCTGATGTGTTTGGGTCAAAGCGCGAAAGGGTATATAATGCCTCACAATAGCTGATCCTACATCACAGTGGCAGTCAGGAGGTACGTCATGGACTTTGGCATCAATGTCGACTTTGCCGTGCGCCGAGGTGGCACACACGAGGAGAGTTTCCAGGAAGCGTTTGAGCTGGTGGACCTGTCCGAAGCCATGGGCTTGGATACCGCCTGGTTGGGCGAGGGACATTTCCTGCCGAACCGCTCGGTCCTGTCGGCGCCTATCGTGGTGGCCAGTGCCATTGCGGCCCGCACGAAACGGCTCAGGGTGGGCATGGCCGTCCAGGTGCTGCCCTTGATCCACCCCTTGCGCATTGCCGAGGAAGCCGCGACAGTGGACCAGATCAGCCAGGGCCGTTTCGAGTTCGGCATTGGACGCAGCGGCAACGTACGCGCCTATGACATCATGGGGATCGACTACGCGGAGAGCAAAGAGCGCTTCCAGGAAGCCCTGGATATCATCTTGCAGGCGTGGTCGGGGGAGACGTTTTCCTACGAGGGGAAATACAATCGCATTACGAACGCTACCCTGTCACCCTTGCCGTATCAGAAACCCCACCCCACCATACGCATAGCCGCCAGTAGCGGCGACAGCTTTGGCCGCATTGGGCGACTGGGGTATCCCATCTTCTTGGGGCTGCGGGTCATGGACGTGGACGACCTGAAGACCAATCTGCGCGACTACAGAGAAGAGTGGATGAAAGCCGGGCACCCCGGTGATGCTGGCAATATCAACGTGCGCTTCCCGATGTACATCGCCCCAAGTGACGAGGAAGCGATTGAAGAACCCAAGGAGAGCATCGAGGCCTTCTTCCGACGCATGCGCGAGCTCTTTGAGTATTCGTTGGGGCGCGCTGGGACCGAACGGTCTGAGGTGCGGCAGGCACGCTACGAACGGCTGGCCAACGCCACCTATGAGGATCTCCTGGAGACGAGAGTGGTCTTTGGCAGTCCTGAGAGCGTCATCGACCGCTTGACTCAGTTCCAAGAAATGCTGGGGATCACGGGGATCACGGCGGAACTGAATCCCGGCGGGTTCCTCCCCAAGGAAGCCGTGCACCGGAGCTTGCGACTCTTGACTGAGGAGGTGATACCGGCCTTCAAGTAAGGGGATACGGTGCAGCAACGCCTGGCAGAGGGAGTGTGTTGTGAAAATTGTGCTGTATGATGACTACAAAGTGGGACTACTGAAGGATGGAAATATAGTGGACGTCAGCGCGGTGGTCCCCAGGGGTGGGACACCGCAGCTGACCATCGAGGGGCTCATCACCAACTTCCAGTCGTTGAAAGGGGCGCTCGAGCGGGCCCTGCACCAGGGTGAGGGCATTCCCCTTTCCCAGGTGCAACTGCGGGCGCCAGTGCCGCGGCCTGGTAAGATCGTCTGCATGGGTGGGAATTTTGGGGAGTTCGTCGGGCGCAAAGGCACCATGTGGGGCTTCCTCAAGTCGCCTGAGGCCGTCCTGGCTCCAGGCGGCACCGTGGTGTTACCGTCCGAGGACGCGAATATCTTCCATCATGAAGCCGAGCTGGTCGCAGTCATCGGTCACACGGCCTCGCGGGTGAGCAAAGATGGCGCCCTCAGGAATGTCTTTGGCTACATGTGCGGCTGCGACGTCTCGGGCCGCTTCCCACCCGAGTCACGCCAGCAGTTCGGTAAGTCTTTTGATACTTTCGCCCCGATCGGGCCCTGCATTGCGACCTGGGACGAGGTCCCGGACCCGCATCAGCTCCAGGTGCGCATGTGGATCGATGGTCAACTCCGCCACGACTATCCCATGAGCGACATTGCCCACTCCATCGAAGAGAGTCTGGCGTGGATGAGCTCGATGGTCACGTTGAAGCCCGGTGACCTCTTCTTCCTGGGGACGAACCACCAGGGCATCGGGCCACTCCAGGACGGCGAGCATGCTGTCATTGACATCGACAGGATCGGGCGGCTGGAGTTCAACGTGCGCGACCCGCTGCAGCGGCGCTGGCCCAAAGAGATTGATGCGGTGTCTGCGAAAGACGTGCGGGAGGGCACGGGCGGACCCGGCCGGCGCACCCGGCCACTGGGGTAGACAGCGCAGGGGTAGGTAATGAGTGCACTGCTACCGTGCCCGTTCTGTGGGAGTACAGAGGTCTCGGTGAGCCATACGGTTCAAGGCTCCTGTTGGGTGGTCTGCGAAACAGTGGCCTGTGGCGCCATAGGCCCGACGCAGCCGACGCCAGCAGAGGCAGCCTCAGCCTGGAATACGCGGGTGCTGGGCGTAGAAGGTGATACGGGCGTGGCGCACCCCGAGGACGCACCGACGTTCGGGCCGCCTGAGGCGGTGCTGCCCGTGGAAATGGAGTCACGGCTGGTGGGCGACATCGCCGGTTTCCGTGTCCGTGATGTGGAGCTGCGCGACGAGCGTGACCCTACGCGGCCCTGTCTGGGGCGGGCCCTTGAGACCATCGCGGGCGATCTCATCCTGGTGCAGGTTTCTGGCACCCTCACAGGGGG
>Ga0081455_10002505_pt1 | contig 21798 bp, 28 predicted proteins | sample TabmetS3T2R1_FD_70207 | JGI IMG/M metagenome (GOLD analysis project Ga0081455, IMG submission 70207) | Tabebuia heterophylla rhizosphere microbial communities from the University of Puerto Rico - S3T2R1 | ecosystem: Host-associated > Plants > Roots > Rhizosphere ...
CGCGACCGTGGCGAGGGCCGCCAGGTTGCGCCGTTGCCCCATGGACTTCGCCAGCCGCTGACAGACCGGCGCAAAGACGATGGCGAGGATGGTTGCCCAGAGGACCGCGCCGTAGAACGGCCATAGGATCCACGCGAACGCCACGGATACAGCGACGATCAGCAGCAGGAAGGTTCTGTCTTCGAGGGTGCGCAAGCCGTCGCCCATTCGTGTGGGTGGAAGAAATAATTGTTGCCATTACGGAATTGCCGCCGTCCCGGCAAGGCGTCGCGTCGCGACAAGCGAAGGGGGCCAACGTTGCCGCGGACAAGATGTCGCGGCCTGACTACAAGCGGGAAAAGACTTAGCCCGCATCTTCCATTGGCTTGAGGTCCGCAGCTCGGCGCGAGCGAGGTTCGGTGATGCGGACCGCAACGCGCCAAGCCACCCAGAACATCGCGAAATAACACGCGATGAAGGTCACGAGACCCGTATAGGGACTAACTTGACGCTCGACCAGCAAACCGACAGAGAGGGAGATCGATTGCCCGATCAACAACGTGATGAGAAAGGCCAGCAGCAGCTTGGCGCCTTCCATGACTGCGCCTCTTGCATTTGATTGCGTGCGCGCGAGCTCGGCAGAACTTACGGAATCATTCGCGGCGAGACGATAGGTTCCGCTCGGCGTGCCGCCACAATGTCGCAGGGGCAGTCATGGAGCGTCAGCAGGCTGGCCCTTAGAGTTCCGCAACAGAGTTCCGCAACGTCTTCCGTAGTTGCAGGCTTGTGCTTCTTCCGTGCCGGATGGGCACGCACATGCCCCAAATTCAAAGTCGAGGTTGTTGGGCCCGGACAAGCTCGCGAAGTCGCCACGGGGTTTGGCGAGAGAAGAAGAACCGCAAATGTGAGCACGCCTGTCACGGCAAGTCTTCGCGCGCCCAGGGCTGACAAAACGTCGGTCCGCCACGGCTGGCGTTTCCTGATGTTGGGCCATCGCCCGGCGCAGATTGTCTATCTGAGTTTGTGAGCTGCCACCCGGCAGGCCGAGCGCGGGGTGATTTTTTTGCACTCTCGTTAGGAACCAACATCGTCGCTTACGTTTGACCAACTAATCGGGTCTTGTACCAGCATTTCGCTGCAATGCCGCGAATGTTAGCTCGCCCCACGCGCGTCGAGCGAAATAAATTTGGGATCACGCATGCGACAGTTGATCGCCGCGCTCGTACTTTGTTTGCTCGGCGTTCCACTTCGTGCCGACATTCCAGTTGGTGCCGACATTCTGGTTCGTGCCGAAGACCGTGCCGAAGACTGTCTCGCATCTGTGTACGCTGTGGGTGACTCGTCGCAACCTGGAACCAAAACTGCCAGCGGCATCCCTCTCGACGATAACGCCCTGACGGCGGCGCACAAATCGCTGCCCTTTGGTTCCATAGTCAAGGTCACCAACAAGCAGAATGGTCATGCCGTCACGGTCACGATCACAGACCGAGGGCCTTATGTTAAAGGCCGCTGCATTGATCTGTCTAAGGCCGGCGCAGGCGCCCTTGGATTTGCCGGACTTGCTCCTGTGAGTGTCGTGCCTGTGGTGAGCGATTAACAATCGGTGAAACTCGAAAGCGGACAGCGGGGACCAAGTTCCAGCTCGGCTGCCCAACATTTCCAGTTGCTGCACAGGGGTTGCGGCTTAGCATCGGGTCGGCACTTTGAGCAATCACACCACACCTTCGCGCGTTGGCGGGACCGGCCAAAATAGAACAGAACCGGGTTACCTAATTCTTGAATGCATGAGCCGGCCTCGCCATCACACCACGCCGTGCTCCAGATGGCGGTCGCATCGCGAATGCCGAGATCCCAGCTCGTCCACACCGGCGCCGCCGGATCGTACGGCACGCCCGCGATGCGCCCCTCCCCTTCGGCGCGCGCCATCAGCTTTCCGTAGTACGCGCCACCACCGCGGCCTCGAACACGCCATCGTTTTCGATTGGTTCAGGAAGGGCGAGAGATAGGCGTAGCGCGGGCGAACTTTCCGATTCGAGACTGCCGCGTGCTGCAAGTCGTGAATGCAGGCCACCGTCTTGCCGGCGCGGCGGTGCGTCACGATGCAGGCGAAGCGCCCGGTCCTGACATGAAAGGCCTCGAACTGGCTGCGCGGTGCGTAATCGACGATGGAATCGGGTTCGAGGATGGGATGCGTTGCGTTTGTGGCCGCGAAATCGGCTGACATGCGGGAGTATGATCTGGTTCACAGACCAATCCGCCCGACCGACCTACCGTAGGTCACGTTGAGCTGCAGTCCACTTAAAGGAGGATTTATGCGCACGCTCGTAATCGCGGCTGTCGCATCATTGCTCCTTGTTGGGAGCGCAAATGCAGATCTGACCTGTTCTTCCACCATGACTCTGGATACTCTTGTGACGTGCATCCGCGACCAGATGCCGAAAGCCGAATCCAACGGTTACGTCGCACCAACGCCCTCTCAGCGGGCGGACTGGCGAATAATCGTCAATCAGATGCTGCAAGGATCGTGTGATTTCGCAGTTCCAGTGAGTCTCAACGGAATCGTGCAGGTCAGAACATTCACGGACACGGGCAACGGACGAAGCTACTGTCTGCTAATGGAGGTTCGAGACCAGAATGGCGATGGTTTCGTAGACCACGGCTTCGGAACGTTCCTCGTTTATAGCAATGCCACGCGCCAGTTGAGCCACCAAGCCGTGCATCCCATTTTCGACAGCAATACCGAGATACAGGCTGTGAGCGTGTTCAAAGACACCGACTCACGCAGTTTTTTGATGGCCGGGGCGCATCGCAACGCCACCCCCGCTGCGACTGCGAGCGCGTGTCTGCCCGGCCACCGGGCATCTGATCCTTCCCACAACGTCAACACTATGGTCCAGGCGACTAATGAGGAATTGCTCGCGTATTACGGCGCGGCATCCTGGTTCGCGATTCAGTGGCATGGGATGGCCGCTACGCGCTGCCCTACAACGGATGTCCATCTATCCCATGGTGTGGACGTTACACCGGACGACAAGATCGCGGTTCTGCGTGACAAGCTGCTGCTACATCATCAAAATCCGAAGTGGCGCGTGAGTCTGCCCGAGCCGGGCTCATGCGATCTCAACGCCACTGACAATATGCAGGGACGCCTGCTCAATGGCGTCGCTGCGGAACGTGTCTGCTGCACTCCGGCGTCGGGCATCACACAGAAATTCATTCACATCGAGCAGCATATGGAATTCCGCACTCCCAGCGATTGGATTGCGCCCATCACAGATGCTTTCCCCTGACGGAAACGCTCGGGTGTTGTAAATGGGGGGCATGCGACCCCAGACGTTGGGGTTCGTGTGGGTAGTTAGGCGTAGGCTCCGGGGCATTCGCCCGCATGATTGCCGCCTCGCCCACCTTCAGGACAATGGAGTCAAGCATGCCGCTCTTTAACGTCGGCTTTGTCATCTTCCCGCACTTGACACAACTCGACTTTACCGGCCCGCACAGGTTCTCGCGGGTCTGCCCGAGTCGGCAATGCACATCGTAGCGAAATCAGCAGTCCCGGGCCAGTCCGCGGTGGCGGGGGTTTGCGCCGATCAGTAACGGCGCGGGCGCGGCTTCCTCTCCAGGCGAACACTATCCTCAGCAATCTCCACGCCGCCGTTGACCTCCAGGGCCTGAATGACCTTGCGCATGTCTCGCCTTCGGCCCGCACGGGTTGACTGCCCCGGGCTATCATTTCTTTGATGGTCGAAGGGTCGACCTGGGAAAAGTTCGCGAGTTGTTCGACTGTTATTCCAGCGAGCGTCAGTCCGCCGAACAATTCGTTTCCCGTCATCGTCGCGGACGCTTTGCAGTAATCATGGGGTTCCGATCCCTTCGAATACACTGTCTTATCTTTGCACACGCTAGCACAATCACCCGTGAGGTCTCCCCCACCACTCGCGCATCCCTTGCAAGTACAAGTCACGCCCGGAAAGTCCTGCCCTGGGGCCGCCAGAGCGGCGGGCGCGAAAAACCCTGCGAGGCCGGCGATTAATGCGGCGCGGGCGAAAAAGCTGGCAAAGGCTTTCATCTCGCTCCTCCTCCTTGCCCAACATCCCCCCGATGAAACGGCGCGAGAATACCGTACTTAATAGCGGCCATAGATGAGCTAATTCACACTCCGCTACTTGGTCGCTTTCGCAGCGAGGCTGCGGGGCGAACTTCTGTCGTGCTATTTCAAGGCAGCTTTCCCACCCGAGGTTGACCCCAAGTCGCTTGGTTTGGTCTGGATACCAGGCGTGATGGCCGGCATGCTGGTGTCCGGCGCCAGTCCTGTTTACGCAGGCATCTTTCAGTTCATTATCGTCGCCATGATCTTATCTGCTTCGGGGACACATGCTCGCTCTCGAGAGCTGCCCCCGCGATGCCGTACCGTCGACTTGATATCGATTTTCCACGGTGGAGAATCTCAGCTACGATGCTTCGCGTACGTTTCGTCGTGTTAGTCTCGTCGGTCCAAACCTGGAGTTCCGAGGACGGGAGGGAGCATTATGAAGCCGTCCCAGACCGAAGGTGACCCGGCCAGTGCGCCACTCATGCAAAAGATTGGCGGTCAATCTATTGCAGAAATCGAAAAGCTTATCGGTGAGCTGCAAGCAATAAGAAACTTGCGTCCGAGGGAGAGCGAATGCAGCGAGAGGTGGACGGCTATATAGACCTCACCGAGAAGGCGTTGTCCTCCCTGAGAATTATCTTTGACACCCTTGCCGGATGGCACCAGACGGGGCATCCCCTGCGGGAATTCCTGACGCGGCGCTCGCCGGCCGAAGATAGATGACGAGCGACCCTGAACCGAGTTTTTTTGAGATCGGCCGATGCAAGATGCTCCTGGGGAGGACGCACGCGACCGCTGGGCCTTGCTTTGACGCTTTCAGGCTCCGAGGGGCTGATGTCGGGGGCTTGGATAGTGCCAGAAAAGTAATTGCACGAAGCGCAGCAGCAGGCCATCGCGTACGCGATCACTTTATTACTCTCGCACGCATGGTGTGTTACCGATCACGAGTTGGCTAGAAAAGTAACTTTCTGGGCGTAGGTACCTGCCGGTACGATCGGACTTGGGAAACACCACCATGCCAGAATGGTATTTTTGGGTGGCGCAAGAGTGGTCGGTCATCAGCGCCGCTCCGATATCATTTGCTATAGCTCTGGTCGTTGTCATCATCGTCGTCTGGGCAATCCTCCATTGGTTCCATCGCCGGATCTTATCGAGTAAAGACATTCAAATCGAAGTCCTGCAAAGTCGGCTTGCCGACTACCGCAATGTACTGGAAGGCGCATCGCCGCGTGAGGCTGCGTATAAAATAACTCAGCTGAAGGGTAAGTTAGAGGCAATTAAGGGCGCGCCGCGCGACGAGAATACAATTTTTCAGCAAGGAAAACGTATTGGTGAAGTGGCAGGCATTCGAATCGACCCTCCGAACAACTCAGTAGTTTTTGATCGTATGACGATCGCCGGCCATTTCGACCAGGCAAGTCACGTTGAGTTAAAAAACCTGGTTTTGGCTTTCGTCGGCGTGGATGGCTTTAGCCAGACCCGACAAGGCCGCACGTTAGTCAACGCCCAGTTTTCCGTTGTTGGCACCGCAGAGACTAAAGATCTCCCCTCGGCTTTGGCTTAACCGCTCATCAACCATACTGGCCGTACCCTGGCGTTCGCCTGCTGAGCACTCACGGGCATTACGACGAAGTAGGGGGCCCACCCGCTCGGGTGGGACTAGCCGGATGCTCGAACAACTCACCTATGTGCAGATTGGCGACCGCCTCAACATCTCGCCCGAGGGCGCGCGCGCCATCGTCAAGCGCAACCGCCTGCCGCGCTCGCACGACAAGAATGGGAAGACCCTGGTTGCTATTGATCTTGACCAGCTACAACACAAACCTTTGCCCGTACGGTCCCCACGCCGCCTGCCGGCGAGCGATGTCGTTGCCACACTCAAGGCCAGGGTCGAGCAGCTCGAAGCCGAGCTGGCCGCCGAGCAGCAGCATTCGGCCGGGCACCTGGCGCAATACGAGCACGAACGCGAACGTGCGGACCTGCTGGCCAGGGGCCATGAGAGCTTAGAAATCCAACTCAAGAACCTCCGCTTGCATCTGCAAGCCGGGCGGCAGGCCGCCCAGCCGGTCGCCCCCCGGACACTGCGCGAATGGTGGCGCTGGCTGCGCACCACTGGCTGATAGACAACGCCACCATAACGGTGACCATGGCGTCTCTTTGACCTTCGCGAGATTTACGTTTCCATCGTGAGATGTCGATGACGGCATTGAGCGGCTCGGACATGCAGCGATCATTCCTCTCTAATTGTGATGACGTAGCGTTGTCCGCTCTCAAGATGGACCCTGATACGAAAGTGGCCCATGTAGTCCTTGTGGACGTAGAGGTCCGCCAGCGGGCGGTTCGTCACGATGTTGAGTGCCGTCGTGATGATCGCTTTTAGCGTCTCAAGGTGTTTGGAGTGGATCGCCATCAGCGTGCCTCCTCCGGCGCTTTTCTAGGCGGGAATGATCGCCGGAATGCGGCGACTCTTCCTGTGTGCAGCACGCTCCGGAGAATATGGCTAACGAGCCGGTATTATTTTGCGTGCGATCCGGTTCAAGGGCCTCCCAGGTCGAGAGCCATTCGTCCACTAACAGTCGAATCATCGCCGTCGCGCGTAAGGTGAATGACACTGTATTACTGATCAGACGGATTGCACTACCGTCTGTGGCCGCCCCAATTAGGCCGCGCTCCCCTGCGACCTGGACGACATGAAGCGGAGCCAAGCGGCCGGGGCTTTCATCGCAGTGGTCATTTTGAGCGCGCTGAATGAGCCCGCGCGCGGAGGTGACGTCGTCGCGTGCGAGCCGCAACGCGTCACCGGCGATGGCCGCCATTGGGCGTATCGCATCGTCGATGGTCGTGAGTGCTGGTACCCGGGACGGCCCGGGAAGCCGAAGAACGAGCTGTTCTGGGATCGGGGTAACTCCCTTTCCGCTAGCCAGACGGTAGACCGCCCCGACCCTGAACTCGAGACCGACACCGAGCCATCCGAGCCGCCTTCTCGCCTCGTAGCTGCGGCACCGCAGAAACCGGAGACTACCGAGACAACACTGAAGGAATGGCGCCCAGCCGCCGCCGATCAGTCGCTCGCGTTCAGCTGCTGCTGGCCGGAGTTGGAGAAGGCTGCGCCGCTCTCGCAGTTGGCGCCTGAAGGAGGCCGGCCGCCGGCTTGGCCGCTCGCCCTGCTACCGCTCGGGCTTTACGCGCTGTGGTGGATTGCGAAACCAAGACGAGTTGCGCGCAGGCCCATCCGCGCGGATCGCCATAATGGCCGTGGAACTCGCGTGCAGCACTTCCGCACTCAACAATCTCTTGTTGTCTCGAGCCCGGCCTGAAGGCTCTATTCCAAATCGTTTGAATTCGCTGAGCAGCGCCTTGGCACGCTTATCTCCCCTACTGGATCAAATTTGTCGACACAGCCAAATACAAAATCAAACCACAGGCTATAGCAATCAATACTAACCAAATTGCAATTTTCCCCAACCTTGGCACATGTCCGTAAGGCTCATGACCCATCTTTTTTTCCAAATGAGGACGATCATCATCCATGGCTCTCTCCTATAGAACGCAAGATCATTGTGGCCTCTTGGGGGTAGCTTGTGGACTAGGCCCAAAGGTACTGTACGACTATTCGCGCGAATGATCACACCACGCCGTGCTTCGAATACTCGATGCGGCGGTAGAAGCCTGAGAGCGTCGCCCTGCGGTCGAGCGTGAGCGCGAGGTAGCGGAACGCATCGGCGGCGTGCGAGGTCCACGGGGCGCGGGCGCAGCGCCTGCAGCTTGTCGTCGTATTCGGCGCGGTAGAGCTTGAGCGCGTCGATGCCGCGCGCGCATCTTTCGGCATCGAACCAGCACTTGGGCAGAAACACGCGCACCGATTGTCGCGTTCCGCCGCTCAGAGCGGGCTTACCTCTCCCGCGATCTCGCAAATCTCGCTGAGGGGGACTACCACAACAATTCAGCTTCTTTTGCTGGGATCGAAGCCCGTGTCGAATCTCTCCGGATCACCCCGACGGCGCTTCAATCTTATGTCCGCTCTGCCTCCAAATGGTCCTGGACCATGTGCAGGTGGATCCGAAGCCGATGCAGGTCAACCTGGAACTGCGGGGCAACCTTCAATGTGCGTATGGCGGATTCGATTTCGGAGAGCCGAGCCTGACGCTGGGCCAGCTGAACTTTGTCTCCGCTCTGGGTGAGCTCGCGCTCGAGCTCTCCCAGCGCCCTGTGCAATTGGACGACACGACGAACCGCCAGCCAGCGGTAAAGGCGCGAGGCAAAGCCGAGGACGGGGATGAGTGCCGCCACCACGGGGACGACGAAGAACAGGATGCGATTAACCAGCGAGGTCAGCCAGAACGACGTGTACCGTTGCCAGAACGTCGGGCCTGAGCGGTAGAAGCTTTGCGCGGTCAGAGAGAGCGGCAGATCGTTGGGTTGCTCGGCGGGAAACTCACCGAGCCGATTGAACGGCCCCGGCGCCGAGTGAACTTCGCGGATCGCTTCTAGTAGCAGATATTGCAAGGCTGGGTGCAGGTCCTTTCGCACCAGCAGGCTATTGCCGGATGCCAGCAGGTTGACGTCCGCATCCGGAACGTCGCGCGTGAGATCGATGAGACCTTGCCACAACACCACGTGCTTGATGCCCGGGACTGTCTTGGCGATGGCCTCGGCCTGCGCGACGTTCATCATCCGCACGTCGGGCACAGCGAGCGCGCGTCGCAACAGGCCGGTGTCGAGCTGGCTGGGAAAGATCGCCACATCGATCTCGCCCGCAATCAATGCGTCGATGGCCTTGTCATAATCCAGATCGACGAAGCGGGTAGGCGCATCGGCAGCACCACCGGCCTTGAGAATCTGCAGGATCAGTGGGCGAACGCTCGTTCCTGCCGTGCCGACGGCAAGGCGCTTGGCACGGAGCTGGGCGAAGCGCGTGACCCGCTCCGCGCCTTTGTAGAATACGAATATCGGCGCATCGAACACTCCGCCCAGCGAAGCAAGATGATCCGAATCGCCAGGCTGAGCGAAGCCGAGCGTGGTGAGCGCCGCCTGCACTTTCGAGGCGGGGTCGCGCAACAGATCCAAGTTTTCCACCGCGCCGCCGGTGTTGCGGATGTCCAAGTCGATGCCGTCGCGAGCCAGTATCTGGGCATAGCGCCGGGCGAAGTTGTCGTACCCGGACCCGGCGATTCCGGCAGCGATGACGAGGTGCCGCGGCGGTAAGGGATCGACCAGGCTATAGGCAACATAGAAAATCGTGAGAACGGCGGCCGCGGGAAGCGCGACGAGCAAAAGCCTTCGCAACATAGGCCACGCCCCTCTTTCCCTTCGAACACTGTCGTACAAAATGCCAGCCAACGCGCGCCCGGAGGCGCTGTACCAGTTGCTACCGCGCACTTTCGACCGAGCGACGATCGAGGCCTCCTCCTGGGCCGCGACGCTTTCGCGGGCATGGTCCCCCAATGTCTGTAGACACGCTCCCTCCGGCACACATAATGGCCTCGATACATCCGGTTACACTAGTGCTGTCCGTGCTGGAGGGAGCAGCCTAGCATTTTTCCGCTTCTTTGTTGCGCTTCAACAGGAGAAACCTATGTCTGCAACGGATGCTGCTGCCGCCTTCCCTTATGCCGTGCATCTCGACATCAAATTCGACGCGCTCGACCTTATCGACGTTCCATCGCTTGCGGAGGCGTGCACCGACCAATGGTACAATCAGACGCTTTGCAAGGTAAACGATTCAGTCGTGCGTCTCGGCGTCATGCAGGGCGAGTACCATTGGCACAAGCATGATAACGATGACGAGTTCTTTTTCGTGCTCAGCGGCACGTTCATCATCGATCTGGAGGGCCGCTCTGTCGCGCTCTCACCACAGCAAGGCTTCGTAGTCCCAAAAGGTGTAATCCATCGAACGCGCGCCCCAGAGAAGGCTGTCATCCTAATGGTCGAGACGGCGACGATCGTGCCGACCGGCGACGCCTGACAACTGCCATTGATGGAACCGCACCATCACCGCTCGCGCTTACAATTTCAGACAAGCTGCTCGCGCTTGCCGACGAGGTGAAGTCCGATAGCTTCCCACATTCATCTTCTCGGCTTTTTTAGCTCAATCACAGCCCACGTCACGGCGGCAGTCATCCCGCCGAGCGCTACGAGCAGCAAAACAAGTTCTGGAGTTCCGATTGGGGTCATTCTCGCGACTCGCGTACGCTGCACTGCCCTAAAACACTGGCGCAAGCCGAATAACGCCGGTTCCAAGATGGAACACCATCGTATCTGCGATCCGAAACCACCATATCGCAGCCGCAAGCAGCAACGCGCCGGATACCAGTACCAGCAAAACATGATGTCGAGTTAGGTGATCGCGCCACCATTGTAATCTTGTCGGCATTTCATTCTCCTGAAGTGGCGCGGAATGCACCTACGAAGGCCGAAGCACCCCTCGTTCCGTTTCTTAGTCGCTTCGCCTCCCGGTGCGGGACTTGTTACTCTGCGCCAAACATTTGTTCGTCGAAGCCAGAACTTAACTGCAGCCATACGCGGGCGAGCGCGATCAGCTCGGTTTCGGCCAGCTTGGCGATTAGTGAGTGTGACGCATGCGACGAGGCCCAAAGGGGGCGCATGCGGCGCGCGTTGCGGCTAACGTCTAACGCGATCGAATTCGAAGAATGATGAAGTAGTGCTGCAGTCTTTTTGCGTTATGTAAAAGCAATCAACCTCACTTGGGGATGACGAACAGCGCGCAACAGCGCGATCTTGAGGGTCTTCATTGCAGTTCTTCATCTGGGGTGCCTTATCAGTGCAGAAGCCCGAGCCAGCACACGCAGTGCAGTGCGCACCGCGTTTCGCCTTTTACTCTTCACGCACATCAGTCAGTGGTTCCGTTGGACGGCAGTACCCAAGTTGCCGGCAACGATGCTTACGCACCGCTTCGGTAACTTGTGGGTCTGCTGCTGGCTGTTGCTGCGCTTGCTGCTGTTGCTGCGGCTTCATCTGGTGTGGCTGTGCAGCTTGCTTAGTGCCTTGGAGCCGGGTCACCTTTATGCCCAACTCTCTAGCCTTGGCAAAATTAAACCACTCAGCTTCATCAGGCGCTGCTTGAGTGAAGTAGATGATTGCGTTGTAACCAAAGCCAAGCTTGGTCAAATACGCACCCACCACGGCATTGCCGCTGCTGCTTACTTCAGCCTTGTCACCGTTTGTGATGTAAGCGCTGTGGAAGCCTATAGCACTGTCGTCGAACGCACCGCGCTCAACGCCAGCAAGCCATATGAACGTGCATGCCGAAGCACACACACTCCCGGCCACAGTCAAGAAACGCTTCGTGCGGACGGCGTGGCCGATGTTAATTGCATCAACGATCCTGCCACCTGCACTATTCAAGCCGACGACCGTACCTGCCGACAGCCTGTTAGCAAGCTTGGCAAACTTGTCAAAGTCACCAAACTCAATTCTGCCAAATGACCTGCATATCGACTACCCTCGCTGTCCAACCCGAGGCTGTCATCGCAAGGCAGAGCGCGAGAACCGTAAAGATCTCCAGAGCCATGAATTTACCCTTCAAACATACGAGACGAGCCCAACAAGTCTCGCCCGCGGATTATCTCACAAAAATACGCTGCGCCCTCGAACCTACCGAAACTGTTGCGGGACGATGGGAGAGCCTTCCTGTGGGTTCATTGGCACAGGTTCAAAAGCCAAAGCGCGACTACGGCAAGATCGTCAGAGGCATGCATTTTCCCCAAGCAGTCGCTTGAACCAACTCTCACCAATCCTTGACCGCCACAGCTGATCTGGTCGTTGGCGACTGCTGCGCCAATGCAGCGGTGAATTCTCCGGCCCGTGGCGAACTACCCCGACCAGCACATCCAGCATGAATGGCGACCTTATCTTGGCGATGTTTTGAACGACGTAGCGCATTGCTTCTATTCGTAAACCTTGTTTCTCCAAATTCAGATACTCCCGGGCTAATTCCGTCATGACTTTGCTCTGCTCGCGCAGCGCCTCCGAGACAAGGGCGCTATACTCGCACGACTTCACCTCGGCGAAAGTCAGTGGCTCCAAGTTCAAGATTTCAAATACGGTCGCGAGCTCGTTGGCGTCGAACTGCGGTTCGGTCGAATCATATTTTTCCAAAAGTTCATAATCGCTGCGGTCGAGCATGGCTGGTCCTCTGTTGAGGCTCAACTGCGCAGTGGGAAGATGGGGCCATGGCTGTGGACGCTTTCCAGGGACGGACCGACCAGCACAGCGGTTTCATACGTCCTGACGCGCGCCGCGGCCATAACGCAACGGACTGTCGGCTCGGTGCCCAACCAGGCCGGCTATGTCTTCCAACATGAACGGTGACTTTATTTTCGCGATGTTTTGAACGACATACCGCATCGCTTCTATTCTTAAGCCCAGATTGTCCAAGTTGAGGTATTCCCCACCCAATTCCGTCATGATGCGAGCCTGCTCGTGCAGTGTCCGGGAAATAAGGGCTCTGTACTCCTGCAACCTGGACTCGGCAAAATCCGTCGGCTCCAAATTCAGCATTTCAAATATCGTCGCGAGCTCGGTCGGATCGAATTCCGGATCGGTCGATTCATACTTCGCCAGCAGGTCATAATGGTTGTAGTCGAACATGGTGAGCAGCTTGTTTTTGGCGTCATAGGGGACAATACCAAGAGGGCCACGTGCCATAGAGCGTGCACATATTAAAGCAGTCTCCGCAACGCTTTCCATTGCGCAGCATGGCACCGCCGTGAAGATCTTGGCATTTCACGTAACGCCGCACACAATACTCCATATTGCTGGCCCTGCCCACCGCAGGCGTACTGTAACTCCCCGCCCCGGCCTCTGTTTCCGCTTGCGATGCGTCCTGGCTCGCCTGCGCCATGCCGGCGCCGGTCAGGAATTGTCCAAGCAGGCTCGTTGGCTTCGGCAATTGGTAGCTCGAGGATTCATTACTCGACTGAGCGAGGAGTCCAAGGATTCCGCGGCTCAGGCCGGACGACGCCGCTGGGGCATAAACGGGGTAAGCAGTTTGATTCCAACCCTCATTCGGTTGCCCGCCGAAAGGAGGGGCCGCCGTGGCGGTCTGCCACCAATAAGGACTCCACTGATCCCACGGATTGTTCATCGGAATGCTCCGTACTAAGCGCTTGCAAGTGCCGATGCGTGGTCGCGACCCGGCCGATCTGGTCCGGGCTGACCGTCCGCTTCATCACGCTACGATTTTGTGGAAAAGGATCCCGCCGGCGGCAAATCTGCGGCGCAGAGCGTCATGCGCCCGCTCCGCTACGCCGCCCGAAGCAGCGGCAGCGGATCGGGGTCCAGGCATAATTTCGGTGAATACGCTCTTCTGGAAGATTCGTGTAACGCGAGTCCAGCGAAAAATGCTTCAGGTCGAAACTTTTCGATTTCACCGTGCGCCGCCAAAGGGATAGGTAGTGCTCTCCCAATGCCCATGAGCAAGCACCATGGATGATGCGCCCGGCCCAGCCTCGCTCGCGGCGCTGCGCGAGGCGATCCGCAGCGGCCGCGAGCCGCCGCCGGCGCCGGGCCTCGCGCGGCTGAAATCCTATCGCTGGTTCGTTGTCGCCACGGTCTGCGTCGGCGCCTTCATGGGCCAGGTCGATTCCAGCATCACGCAGATGCTGCTGCCGCACCTCGAGCTCGAATTTCACGCAAGGCTCAGCACCGTGAGCTGGGTCGCGGTCGCCTATCTGCTGGCGATGGCAGCGTTCCTGCCGATCTTCGGCCGGCTCGCCGACATGGTCGGACGCAAGCTTCTCTACACCGGCGGCTTTCTCCTCTTCGTGCTGGGCTCGGCGCTGTGCGGGCTTGCGCCGAATCTGCCGGTGCTCATCGCCTTTCGCGTCCTGCAGGCGATCGGCGCGGCGCTCTTGTCATCGAACAGCGTCGCCATCGTGGTGGCCGCCGCCGGCCCCGCGCGGCGCGGCCGCGCGCTCGGCATCCAGGCGGCCGCGCAAGCGGTCGGATTGAGCGCAGGGCCGGCGATCGGCGGCCTCCTGCTCGATGTGCTCGACTGGCGCTGGGTGTTCTGGATCAACGTGCCGGTCGGGCTCGCCGGCACCGTGTTGGGCTGGTTCGTGCTTCCGCCCACCAAGGACTTGCCCGAGGATGCGCGCTTCGACTGGAAAGGCGCGATCCTGATCGCGCCGGCGCTCACCGCGCTCATTGCCGTGCTCAACGAAGGATACGCGTGGGGCGTGACGTCGCCGCTCATTCTCGGCTGCGCGATCGCGGGCGTCATCCTGCTCACGCTGTTCATTCGCTCCGAGAAGCGGGCGCAATTCCCGCTCGTCGATCTCACGCTGTTCCGGCAAAGCGCGTTCACGGCCGGCAATATCGCCGGCCTCATGGGTTTCGCGGCGCTGTTCGGACTGTTTTTTCTGATGCCGTTTATATTCGTGCGCGCCTACGGCGACTCCGCGTTTGCCGCGGGGCTGCGGCTGACCATCGTTCCCGCGATGCTGGGCGCGGTGGCGCCGCTCGGCGGCGCGCTTTACGACCGGCTCGGCCCACGTCTGCTCACCGGATCGGGCATGCTCATCTGCATCGCCGCGCTGGCGCTGCTGTTCGCCGTGCTCGACGGTGCGCGAGATGGCCTGCCGCTGGTGATGCTCGCGCTCGCACTCTTCGGCATCGGCCAGGGATTGTTCATCTCTCCCAATAACAGCGCGATCGTGGCCGCGGCGCCGGCGTCCCTGACCGGAGAAGCCGGGGGACTGCTCAACGTCATGCGCTCCTGCGGCATCAGCATCGGCGTCGCCGCCGCATCCTCACTGCTCGCATGGCGCCTCGCGGTCCTCACCGGCACTGGCCACAACACGCTTCATGCCGCGGCACAGGAGCTGTTGTCGGCGAGCGGTGACGTGATCATCCTGCTCGGCGGCTTCACCGCGATCGCCGGCGCCATGTCGCTCGTGCGGCCGCGGCAGCCTCGCGGCACGCACGCGGCCGTGCACTAGCGCGTGTGGCGCGAAGTTAACTCCGGCTTAACCATGCCGGCGCATCATGACGATGCGCGGCCGAACAGCGCTTCGAGCGAATTTTCGAAGACACGATGGAGCAGCGCGATGCCGGATAACAAAGCCTACAAGCTTCGGGACGCGCCCGAGCCGATGGGTGCCCCTCGCCTGCTCAATGCCGCCGCGTGGCTGGAAACGCTGGCGGCGCTCGAGAGCGAATTCAAGACGGCGTTGAGCCAAAACACGTCGCGCGAGCAGATGCCGGAACGCCAGCGCGGATCCTGAGCACTGTTCGTATTGCATCCAGACCATCGTCGTCCCCGCGAAAGCGGGGACCCATAACCGCGGCCGGAGATTCCCCGCTTTCGCGGGGACGACAGAGTATGACTTGACGAGCCGTTCTCGGAATCAACCGCCGCCGATTCCCCACAGCTGGCACAGCGCATCCAAAGCGGCCTTCATCCGCTCGTGCGCGGCGGCGCGGGCTTGCGCGCGGCTGCTCCAGCCCAAGGCCACCCCAACCTGTTCGAGGGGGATTTCCCGGCACACCGCCCATTCGAGAACGTGCGATCCGATCTTGCCGGCCGCTTGCACGGCTTCGCGGTACCGCTGCCGGTGGAACACCTGGTTTTCCGTTTTCGCCATCCCCGTATATGCGCCGAGGTCGATCGCAAACACGCGATTGAGATCGACGGATTCCAAGTAGCCGGCGAGACCGGCATGATACCAATGGTGGCGATATTTCTGCCCCGCCGAATACTGCTCCGCCGTGATGGCGTTGCGTGCAAAGGCGCGCTCGAGCGGGGCATCGCGCATGGTCATCTGGCCGCTGTGGCCGCGCTCGACCTCGGCTCCGGCGCGGCGCAGCCGCTCCGGCGTGGGCAAGGCGCGCCGCTCCACGGCCTCTCGGCGCTCGATCGAATTGCGTCCCTCTCTTGCTTTCATCTTCGTTCTCCAGCTGATCGGTCGCGAGCGCCCTGCCCGCGCGTGATGGATCCACCGTCGCGCGCGGCGGCACTGTCCGGCGCCGCCCGCGGGCGCAGATAAGCGCGCGCACAATGCTCGGCGCAGTAAGGCTTGTTGTGCGCCGGCGGCGCTCCACAGAAGAAGAAGCGCGAGGAGCGAGGATCGCCCACCGGCCATCGGCAGGTATTCTCGGTCAACTCCAGAAGCGCGCGGCGCCGGCGGCGCGGGATGGTCACGTCGAGGCGCGCATCCTCGACATAGGGCTTGGCGTTCACCACCCAGGCCGGCAGCGGGCCGCGACGGCGCCAGTCCGCAATGCGATATCCGGACTTGTCGATGTAACGAATCATGGCATGCCGCCGGCCGGGCGCGCCGCCGAACGGCGACTGATCGGCGATGCCGAGCCGGTGAATCTTGGAGATGACGGCGTTGGACGTGATGCCATGGCCCAGCTCCGCGGCGATGTCCCGCACCCGCGCGCCCTGCGACCAGCGTCGCCGCAGATAGCGCGTGCGCGTCTTGGTCCACGGCGACACCCGGGGTCGCGTCGCCACTCCCGGCAGAACGAAGGATTTCCGGAACATCACATGCCCCTTTCGCCTCAAATTGAATATAACTACAATATGTCCTCGTTTGTCAACCGCCAAATGCAGACGCAAATTCAATATTGTGGTTGCCATGGGCACCACCCGTGGAGAGCGGCTACGCATCGCGCGCGAGAAGCACTTCAAGTCGGCGCGTCTCGCGGCCAAGGCGATGGGCATTGCGGTGTCGACCTACGGCGCGCATGAGCGCGCCGAGGCTCCCGGCGGGCGCGACTACGGTCCGGACGAGGCCAAAAAGTACGGGCGCCGATTCAAGGTCGCGCCGGAATGGCTGCTGACCGGGCGCGAACCGTTTCCGGGCGCCGGCGCGGAGGAGGTCCCGCCCGCGCCCAAAGTGCCCGTGATCGGCTACGTCGGGGCGGGGTCGGCAGCGCATTTTTATGACGTGCCACCCTCCCATCTCGACGAGATCAACGGCCCCCCGGATGCAACGGAATCCACGGCTGCCGTGGAAATCCGCGGCGACAGTCTCGGGCCTTTCTTCAATCGCTGGTACGTTTTCTATGACGACGTGCGCCGGCCGATGACGGCTGACCTGATCGGCCAGCTCTGCGTGGTCGGGCTCGCCGATGGCCGGGTCCTGATCAAACAGGTGCAGCGCGGCAGCGACCTCGGCCTCTACACCCTGCACTCCGCGACTGAGAAGCCCATTGCCGACGTCGCGATCGACTGGGCCGCACGCGTCAACAGCATTTCCCGTCGCGGCTGATTTTCAGACACGCCCTGATTCGCGTGTAGCCCGGGTGGAGCGAAGCGACACCCGGGATCAGCCGATTCGCGGCGTTCAATGCATAGCTACAAAAAGTAGTTGACATCTCCGGCTACGTAGTGTAGCTATTACATCCGAGCGGTCATGCAAGGACTGCCGGGAAACAGGATGCCGCTGCGAGAGCCATATGACGTCAGCCCCCCGAGCCCTCCGGAATCGCGCCGGCCGCTTCATCGCCCGGGTGGACGCCCATCTGCCGACGTTATGCGATGACGCGACGCGACGCGCTTTCCTCGACCGCCAGCTCGAGGGTTGGGAGCACCGCTACGCCCGCTTCCTCGCAACCGAAGGCGCGTCGGAGCCCGCCGCCGATCCTGCCGACCCCCCACAGGCCGCCGATTACCTGCTCGCGATTACCGCGCTCGCGGCGCGGCGCGGCGCGCTTGGCGGATCTTAGGTTGGGGGGGCGTGGGTGCCAGGCGCGTCCTTACGGATTCCTTTCGGCGGGCGATTGTCGCAAGGCCCGTGCTTTGCGACTTCCTTAACTGCGAGTGCGGCTCGCGTGTCGAATTTACTTGACTCATGTAACGAGAATCTTCGAAAGGGGAGCTTACTCTCTGAAAATATGCGTTGACTTCGGTTGCGATGCCGACGGCGCGCTTCAGGACAGTGTCCTATCGGCTTGCGCGCGGTAGCGAAGTAGGTGGGCATCCGCGAAGAGGTTGAGCGCGAGCGCAGCGCCAACTCATCCGGTCTGGTGATTTCATCCAAACATCCAGGAAGTCGGGTTTTGGATCGGCTTATTGTCGTTAAGCACGAGCAACCCCTTGACGTTGCGCACCAGCGACCAGATTAACCACCAGATCAATATGGCGACTCCGATCACCGGGAGGACCGTGACGGCTAGAATGGTACCCACCACAACATAAAGCAGTCCGATCCAGAACGTCCGGATTTGAAACTGGTAATGGCTGCTGAGAGGTGGATTGACGTCCGGGAACCTGATGTGTGCGATGATGACGCCGATCAGGGCGGTGATCCCGAAGATGTAGGCGGCGAAATAGAGTAAGTATACGATCAGCACAAGTTGCTGGTCCGATACCACTGGCGGTCGGGTCGAATGTGGCTCGATCGGTGACATACCTACCTCGCACAGGTCCTAGCGGGAACAGGATGGTCGCATGGGACTCGCAAAAACGAAAGCACCCTCTTCTTCATTGGCGTGACGTGTTCGCCATGATCACGATTGCGGCCTTTCAACCGAGGGGCCTCACGTTCTACAGGAAAGAGCCATGGATGATGATCGTCCTCACTTGGAAAAAAAGATGGGTCATAAGCCTTACGGGCATGTGCCCAGGTTTGGGAAAATTGCAATCTGGTTAGTATTGATTGCTATAGCCTGTGGTTTGATTTTGTATTTGGCTGTGTCGACAAATTTGATCCGCTAGGAGGCGGCGGGGCGCGGCATAACCGCGAAGAAGGGAAATGGCGCGAGATCATTCCAACGAGCGGCGCCGAAGCTCGCGCGCGAGATATTTGACCGAAATTACCGAGAACTGCTTGGCGCTTTCACAGCCATGATGCATTCGGCGTATGTATCAAGTATCCATTGCCGGTCCGGCTTTTTGGAGCCGCGAGCATGACGCATTTGCATGCCCTCGGCTTCTGCAATCTCATACAGAAGCTTGAAGGCAACTCCTTCCGGTGAATTCTCTCCAAGGTGGACTTCTGCTGCCTCGGCCACTTCGACCCCTCCCTATGCAGTGCATTTGCGCGCGGTCTCGAATGCATCGACCAGTCGGCAATATCGCCAATTTCCCAGACCTTCGCTAGGAGGGCGGATGTTGGCGGCGCCGCACGAACTGCGGTCGTGATTGCGGTGTCGCACCCAATCTATGGCTTTCTCGCAAGCACGATGTTGTACCCATTCCCAAATACAAAGGCCTTCGATGTGCGCCAAATGATGCGCTCCAGCTCTACCATCGTCCGCATGCGTAGCCGAAACTTCCACAGCAACAGATGTTGAATAAAGTTCAACGTGAGACCCCATGCCCAGAACGGCAATTGCCGGTAGCGGATCGGATCAAAGCCAAGACGACGCAGTTTGAAGACGAGCAGATTGGCGCCAAGGAAGTTGTAACGCCAATTCTCGAAAAAGACGCTGACGCTGCGATAGTCATGCTCTCGCCGGCAGTCATCGAGCGATCCCGGCGAACGAATAAGCAGTCGCCCTCCAGGCTTGAGCGATCGCCAACACCGTGCCAACCACGAGTCCAGGTCCTTTGTGTAGCCGATCGACTCGAACGCGTAGATCGCGTCGAAAGCCTCGTCCGCGAGTTCCAGGTAGTCGAAGTCGGAAACAACGACCTGGACGCGACCATTGAACTTCTCGAACTTCCGCCGGCAAATGTCGGCCTGTACGGTGGAATTGGTGACACAGAGGATTTCCACGTTACACCGGCTCGCGAGGTAGTCGGCGGCAGCTCCAGATCCGCATCCCAGATCCAGCAAGCGCATCCCCTGCTGCAGAGGCTGGAGAAGGACGTAGTCCGACTCATGGGGAGGCGTGAAGAGCGCGCGTGGGAACACACACGTGCTGTAGTGGTCGTTTTCACTGCGATAGGCACCGAACACGTCGTCATAAGTGCGGTGCTGATCATCATGGTTCAAGAAATCTTCGGCCTTAGGCGTCCACTCTACAAGTTGCCGCCGTTCAAACTCGTTCAGCGCATGACCAATATTTCTGGCATCCTTCGGATGGATTACGAGAAAATAGAGGACGTGATGAAAGAGACTATATGCTGCAAACAACCCGACGGCGATCGCCGCAATCGCTAAAAAGGCTGAACCAAGCACCGATCTTCCTTTCTTCCACCTGCCGGTAAATTAACCGAAGCAACCGAAGTTCTCCATGTCAATTGGACCTGATCACCTGGAGTCGACCTTTGGTTACCGCACCGTGACGGCGACGGAGCGGCGCGACCGCATTCGCCGCGTCTTCAGCGCCGTGGCTCCTCGCTATGACTTGATGAACGATCTTATGTCCTTCGGGTTGCACCGATTATGGAAGCGGCGGATGGTCAAGATTGTGGAGCCCGCGAGAGGCGATGTCATTGTCGATTTAGCGGGCGGAACCGGCGATGTTGCGCAAGCTATGGCAGCGCCGGACCGTCAGGTCGTGGTTTGCGATCCCGCTCTCCCCATGATGGAGATCGGGCGACAGCGCGGCCTTGAGCATGTCTCTTGGATTGCGGGGGAGGCGGAGGCGCTTCCGTTCGCGACCGGATCGATTGATTACATCACAATCGCATTTGGAATCCGCAATGTCACGTATCTCGATCGGGCTCTCAGCGAAATGTTCCGCGTGCTGCGACCTGGCGGGGAGCTGCTCTGTCTCGAATTTTCTGAGCCGCACCGATGGCTCAAGCCGTTCTACGAGCTGTTTTCTTTTCTCGTCATTCCGCGGCTCGGAGCCTGGGTAGCGCGCGAGCCGGAGGCCTATCAATATCTTATTGAATCGATCCGGCGGTTCCCCGATCAGGAGCAACTGAAAAATTTATTCGATCAGACCGGATTCGGCGATGTCCATTATCATAACTTCAGCTTCGGAATCGTCTGCCTGCACGTAGGTTCGAAACAGGTGGCCGAGCTCACTCCTCCAGCAGCTTCAATCGGGTCGCGTTAAATCTACACCCTGCTAATGCAAGGGTCGTCAGCGACTGCGAATCGAGGCGGCCCTATAAGACCAATCCCAAGGCGAGCAGCAAACCGAACACCACTTGGGCCTGTGCCGTCTGCGCGAGTATCCGGTTAAAACCCGGACCTCTCGGCTCGTTCCAAAACTGATGAATGAGCCGCAGCGCCAACGGCAACGCGAGCAGGGCCGGCCATGCACGACCGCGCGGCAGTTGATAATCCAGCAGGACCACTAGCGCGAACGGCACCAGAATTTGCGCCGTGTAGATCCAGGCCGTCAGCCGCTGCCCGGCTACGATCGCCAGCGTCCGTCGCCCGACGCGAGTATCCGCCTCCGCATCGCGATGGTTGTTGACGGTCAGAACCGCGGAAGCGAAAAGCCCTATCGCCATCCCCGTGACCAGCGCCGCACAATCCAGTTGAGCGGCACAGACCCAATAGGTGCCGCACACAGCGCCCAGGCCAAAGAAGGCGGCCACGAAAATTTCGCCGAGAGGCGTGTAGGCAATCGGCCATGGACCGCCGGTGTAGGCCCAGCCGGACAGGACCGCCAAAAGGACGAGAACCAGGATCGGCCAACCACCAACATAGATGGGGTAGAGTCCGACGAGGAATGTCAAAGCAAAGCATGCGACCGCCGCGCGCGTCACCGCTGCAGCGGTTAACAAGCCTTGTGCCGTGACGCGCGGGGGCCCCACGCGATCCGGACCGTCGCCGCCGCGCCTGGCATCCGCAGCATCGTTGTACAAGTTCGTCCCGATTTGCACGAGAACGCTTGCGCACAGCACTGCG
>Ga0081455_10002506_pt1 | contig 21797 bp, 23 predicted proteins | sample TabmetS3T2R1_FD_70207 | JGI IMG/M metagenome (GOLD analysis project Ga0081455, IMG submission 70207) | Tabebuia heterophylla rhizosphere microbial communities from the University of Puerto Rico - S3T2R1 | ecosystem: Host-associated > Plants > Roots > Rhizosphere ...
TGATCACTTCACGTTCAGCACCTCCGCGGGGGCTCTCGACATCCTCGGGACGCCATCGGGGACGAACGGCTTCGCCGACCTGGACGGGAACGCCACGGACGAGATCGTCGACGGCCTGACGATCCGGGTCGTCTCGATCGAGGACCTGATCAGGATGAAGCGGGCCGCGGGCAGGACGAAGGACCGGATCGCACTCGAATGGCTGTCGGCCGTGCGCGACGAGGGAGAAGGCACGTAACGGCTAATCCGGCCGCGGCGGCACGCCGTACATCGTGGGCCGGATCTGCCCGCGCCTTCGGTAGAAGATCCACGCCACCAGCGCGCCGAACCCGAACCCGCCGACGTGCGCCCAGTACGCCACGCCGCCGCCCACGTTCGAGCCGAGCTGGCCCACCCCGCTCAACAGCTGGATCACGAACCACACGCCCAGCACCACGCTCGCGGGCAGCTCGACCCAGGTGATGAAGAAGAAGATGATCAGCGTGAGCACGCGGGCGCGCGGGAACAGCACCAGGTACGCGCCCAGGATCGCCCCGATCGCTCCCGAGGCGCCGAGGCTCGGGACCGTCGAGTTCGCGTCGGCCAGCAGCTGCAGCCCCGCGGCCGCCAGGCCGCCCATCACGTAGAACAGCGGGTACACCACGTACCCGAGCCGGTCCTCGACGTTGTTGCCGAAGATCCAGAGGAACAGCATGTTGCCGGCCAGGTGCAGCCAGCCGCCGTGCAGGAACATCGCGACGAAGATCGAGGCGAGCCAGCTCTTGTTCGGGCACTCCTGCCGCATGGCCTGCTGGATGATCTCGGCGTTGCCGGGCCCGAAGTCCGCCTCGAGCGCGGCGCGCGCCTCGGCGCCGCCCCGCGCGAGGTTCTCCCGGTGCGAGGTCTCCCACGAGATCTCGGCGTGGCAGAAGTAGAAGAGCTGCTGCTCGGACTCGCTGCCGAACGTCGGCTGCCACAGCAGGAACACGATGACGTTGGCCGCGATCAGGCCGATCGTGATGAACGGGATCCGGCGCGCCGGGTTCGAGTCCCGGATCGGGATCACGGATTCTCCTCGGTCGTGAGCGGGATGAGTATCGCCCGGGGCGGCGGTGGCGGGCCGACCGAGCCTGGGACGGCGGTCGGTCGCGTACGCTGCTCGGCGTGACGACGCTCTCGCGCGCGGACGCCGCCGAACGGGCCGGGGTCGAGCCCGACTACCTCGATCGGCTGGTGGAGCTCGGGATCCTGAGCCCGGGGGAGCCGGACCGCTTCTCGGCGGGCGACGTGCGCCGGGTCCTGATGGCCAGGTCGCTCGAGGGTGCCGGGATCCCGCTCGACGGGGTGGCGGACGGCATCCGGCGCGGCGCGCTGACGCTCGACTTCCTCGACGGGCAGAGCTACGAGCGGTTCGCCGCCCTGGCCGAGGAGACGTTCCAACAGGTGAGCGACCGCACGGGGATCCCGCTCGAGATGCTCTCGGTCGTCCGCGAGGCGATCGGCATGGCCGAACCCTCGCCCGAGGACCGGCTCCGCGAGGACGAGATGACGATCGTCCCGTTCCTCGAGCTCCAGCTCGCGAGCGGGTTCCGGACCGCGGCGATCGAGCGTCTGCTCCGCGTCGCGGGCGACAGCACGCGCCGGATCACCGAGCAGGAGGCGGCGTGGTGGCGCACCGAGGTGATCGAGCCGGCCATGGCCGCGGGCAAGGGGCCTGACGAGATCACGAGCGTCGAGTTCGCCGACCGGATCTCCCCGCTCGCCGAGCAGGCGCTGTTGGCGATGTACCACGCGCAGCAGGCGCGCGCCTGGACCGCGAACATCATCGAGGGCTTCGAGGCGATGATGGAGAAAGCCGGGATCCACAGCCGCCTGGAGCGGCTCCCGGCGATGTGCTTCCTCGACATCACCGGGTACACGCGGCTCACGCAGGAGCTCGGCGACGATGCCGCCGCCGAGGTGGCCGGGACGGTCGCTCGGCTCGTGCGGCGCAACTCGGTGCAGCACGGCGGCCGGCCGGTCAAGTGGCTGGGCGACGGCGTGATGTTCTACTTCGACGACCCGGGCCCGGGGGTGCGCGCCGCGCTCGAGATGGTGGACGGGCTCGCGACCGCCGGGCTGCCGCCCGCCCACGTCGGCCTGCACGCGGGCCCGGTGCTGTTCCAGGAGGGCGACTACTTCGGCCAGACGGTGAACCTCACGGCGCGGATCGCGGACTACGCGCGGCCGGGCGAGGTGCTGGTCAGCCGCGCCGTGGCCGATGCCTCGGGGGAGCAGGGGCTCGCGTTCGGGGAGATCGGCGCGGTGGAGCTCAAGGGCGTCGCCGGGACGGTGGATCTCCTGCGAGCCCAGCCTGCCTGACGGTCATCGCTCGACCGGCGCCGCGTAGCCGCTACGCGGCCGGCTTCACGTTCAGGTTCAGGTGGAACACGTTCTCCGGGTCGTACGTCGCCTTGAGCTGCGCGAGCCGGTCGTAGTTCGGCCCGTACGCGGCCCGGGCCGCGTCGCCGAGGTCGTCCTCGCTCAGGTAATTGACGTACCGGTCCTCGGCGAAGGATGGCTCGAGTGCCGCGTAGGTCTGACGCGTCCACGCGACGTTCGCGTCGGTTTGCGCCGCGTCCGTCCAGACGGAGGGGATCAGGAGGTTGTAGCCGGCCTGCCGGTGCGGGACCGCGGTGTCGGTCATGCCGACCCGGGTCGCGGCCCCGTGGTAGTGCTCCAACAGGAGGCCGCTCAGCGACGGGCAGCTGGGGAAGGCGTCGATCATCGTCCCGATCGCGTCGTCGGAGAGCTCACGGATGAAGTTCGACTTCCAGTAGTTGAGCGACCCCTTCTGGAAGCCCGCGTCCAGCATGGTGTTGATCGCGGGATAGGGCATCGGCCCGATCTGCACCATCGCGGGCGTCCCGAAGTCCAGCAGCGGCTTCAGGTCGGCCTCGGCCTTGGATGCGTCGCCCGAATGACACACCACGATCGCGGCCAGCGGCGTCCCCGAGCCGTCGGGCGCGTGGATGAGCCCGCCGTAGGACATGAGCTCGTCCGGCAGGTCGGCGGTGAACCCGCGGTGGAACTCGAGCACGTCCCGGGCCGCGTCGAACGGGTATGCGGCCAGGCCACCGGTGACCTCCGCGAGGGGATGGAGCCGGTACTCGAACGACGTGACGACGCCGAAGTTCGCCCCGGCGCCCCGCAGCGCCCAGAACAGGTCCGGGTCCTCCTCCTCGCTCGTCGTCCGAACGTCCCCGTCGGCCGTGACGACCTCGGCCGAGACCAGGTTGTCCGCCGCCAGGCCGTGCTTGGCCATCAGCCAGCCGAAGCCGCCACCCAGCGTGAGTCCGGCGATGCCCGTGGTGGAGACGACCCCGCCCGTCGTCGCGAGCCCGTGCTCGGCGGCCGCGTCGTTGAACTCGCCCCACGTCACCCCGCCCTGGGCCCGGGCCGTGCCGGCGGACGTGTCGACCCGTACGTCCTTCATGAGCGAGAGGTCCAGCATGAGGGCGCCGTCGGCCACCGCCCGCCCCGCGATGCCGTGCCCGCCACCTCGGATCGAGATCTCGAGCTCGTTCCCTCGTGCGAAGTCGATCGCGGCGGAGGCGTCGGCGGCGGTCTTGGCGCGAGCGATCAGCGCCGGCCGCCGGTCGAACAGGCCGTTGTAGACCTGCCGCGCCTCGTCGTATCCGGCGGCGTCGGGGAGCAGCACCTCGCCGGCGAACGCTCCCTCGAACGACCGGATGACCTTCTCGTCGAACGACCCCTGTCCGGCCATCGTCAACTCCCCCTTCGGCGGGCGTCGGCGGGCAGGCTCGGATTGTAGAAGAGGCTTCGGCGAGTGGGCGCGGGGGTCCCGGGATGCTCGACACCTCGTCGGTACGATCGGGTCTAGGCTTCGAACCCGTCGCCCATCGGATGGAGAACGGATCATGCCGTCGATCCTGCGTCCCAAGGCGCTTCGAGCGAGTGACCTCGTCGCGATCGCGGCGTTGTCGGGCGCGCTGCGGCCGCCCGGCGACGAGGGCGAGGAGGCGATGTTCGGGCAGGGCGTCGAGGCGATCGAGCGGATGGGGTTCGAGGTGCGCGTCTCGCCGCTCGTGCATCCGGAGCGGTCGTGGTGGTGGGCGGCGGCCGAGCCGCGCGAGATCGCCGGGGAGTTCAACCGGCTGCTTCGAGACCCGGAGGTCCGGGCGATCTTCGCGCTCACCGGCGGTCGGATGACGATGAGCTACCTCGACCTGATCGACTACGACGCGGTCCGCGCCGACCCGAAGCCGATCCTGGGGATGAGCGACATCTCGTTGGTGCATCTCGCGTTGTTCGCACGGACCGGGTTGGCGTCCCTGCACTCGGAGCTCGTGACGTTCGGGTTCGGGGGGTGGGGCGAGGTGCACGACGCCCGCCGCGACGAGCTCGCCGACGTGTACCTGCGGGTGCTGACGAGCGCCGAGGCGGTCGGGCCGCTCCCGTCGGGGCGTGGATGGGAGAGCTGGCGTTCGGGACGGGCGGAGGGGCCGCTGGTGGGCGGGTTGCTGAACCGCCTGGTCGACCTGCAGGCCACGCCCTACGCGGTGCCGGTCGAACGGTTCGATGGCGCGATCCTGTTCTGGGAGGACCTGCTCACGCGGAGCTCGGCGGTGTGGACGGACCTGCACGTGCTGCGGCTCGCGGGCGTGCTGAACCGGATCGCGGGCATGATCGTCGGCACGCCGGCCGAGCTCGAGTTCACCGAGGGCGGGCCGTCCACCCTGCGCGAGATCGTGCTCGACGTGCTGGGCGACCGCGACATCCCGGTGCTCGGCAACGTCGACATCGGGCACGTCGGGCCGAACCTGCCGATGCCGCTGGGCATCCGCGCCGAGATCGACACGGACGCGCTGGCCCTGTCGCTGCTCGAACCCGCGGTCACGTCGGCGGAAGGGTGAACGGGCGGCTGCACGCCGCCGACCGAGGTCATCAGGCCTTCGAACGCTTCGGTCGCAGCTGCTTGCGGACCACCGGCCGGATGGGACGGCGCCGAGCCACCTCTTCGAACCCGGCGCGGTCGTACATCGACTTCGCGCCGAAGAACAGGTCGTCCGGGTGCACCGGCCGGCCGAACGTGACCTACGAGAGGTAGGTCCTGACCAGCTGGAGGCCGCCGGAGCTGCCGCGGTCGTAGTCCAGCGGGTACAGCATCGGGCCGCTCTCCTGCCCGTGGCTCACGCAGCGCCCGTTGCCCACGTACACCGTCACGTGGCCGATGTCGGAGCGGCTCGGGCCGTAGAAGGCGAGGTCGCCGACGCGGGCGTCCGCGATCTTGACCTCCTCGCCTCGTTGCATGAGGGATCCGGACCAGCCGCCGCGGTACAGCGTGCCGTTGGGGTCGTCGGCTCCCGCCGCCCAGTAGCACCAGATCGCGAACGAGGAGCAGTCCGCGGACCTGGGGAAGTCGGGAAGGTTGCGGTGGTTGGTGATCCCGTCCCACCGCGCGCCCGCCACCTGGGTGTAGCCGATGTCGTCCCGGTTGACGTAGCCGGTGTGGGCGGCCTTGGCGATCTTCTTGCGGATCGTGTCCGGCGAGGCCTCCTTCACGCTGGTCAGCAGCTTCACGCCGCGGCCGTCGTAGAACGGGCCGAGTGCGCCGTACGTGTCCTGCCCGACCTCGCCGTCGACCAGGAGCTGCTTCCGCTTCTGGAAGTCGCGAACCTCGTCGTCGGTGTCGTCGTCGAACGTGCTCGGGTTGGCGGTGGGCGGCGCGCTCCGGACGCCGGCGTCCTTCAGCGCGCGCTGCAGCGCGCGCACGTCCCTGCCCACCGAACCCAGACGCAGGATGCGCGGGAGCGCCGGGAGCTCAGCCATCGGATCCCTCGTGGACGCGGTCGTCGCCCTCTTCGCCCTCCTCGGGCGGGGCGTCCACGTGTCGGTCTGCGAACGGGTCGTACTCGTCGTCGACGGGCTCGAGGTCGTCCTCGTCGTCCGGCTGCGCGCCGGGGGTCACGTCGTCCACGGATCATCCCTCCCCTCCGGGATCGGACCGTAGCGTCGAAGCGTCCTCGGGTTCAGTCGGCCAAGCGGGCTACCGCATCGGCGGCCCGTGTCGACTCATCCGATCGTCTCGAACGCGAACGACCACGTGAACGCGGTGGACGGGCCATGCCTGTCCAGCTCGTCGATCGGATCGATCCGGAGATCGCGAGAGGTCGCCGGGCCGTTGATCGTGACGGTGACCGTGTCCGTCAGCACCCCTTCGCCGCACGGGAACGGTGCGCGGTCCGGGACGAAGCACTCCGGGGTCCCCGGGTCGTCCTGACGGAACCTGAGGGTGATCGTCGAGGTTACCCCGGACCCCGAGATCTCGGCGAAGCTCACGGTCGGAGGCGTCTGCTGCAGGACCCAGGTCGAATCCGTGCCGGGGTGATCGACCTCGAGCCTGTGCGGTCCCGGGGCCACGCCCTCGATCGGATCGGCGCACGGGCGCGGCTCCGCGTCGATGAAGCACTCGGGCGGAGGGTCGTCGCTGGTCCGGACGAAGCCGATCTCGACCGACAGGAGCTCGATCGTGGGCGGGGTGGTGTCCACCGTCCACGTGTACGTCACCGACGCACCGGCCCGATCCTGGTCGTCGACCCCTTCGATCTCGAAGACGTTCTCTCCCTCCGCCGCCTCGAACGGGACGCCGCTCTCGCATCCGGGGAGCGGCTCCTGGTTCAGGGTGCACCGGGGGGTTGCGGCCGCCGGGTCGATCTCGAAGACGAAGACGGCGTTCGGGTCGGCCGTGAGCTTGTCGGGTTGGTCGCGGATCGTGACGACGGGAAGGGGTGGCTCGGTCGTCGTCGTGTCCGTCGGACCGGTCGCCGTTCCGCCGGTGGGCCCTGTATCTGTGGGGCCCGTCGGCCCGCCGTCGTCGCGGAGCGAGTCCGCCAGGACGGCGCCGCCGGTCAGAACGAGCGTGAGCACGACGAAGGACACGGTCAGGACCGCGTATCGGAATCGGATCGCGCGGCGCGCTCGTTCGACCACGGCCTCGGGGTCCACGGGGCGCTCGGGGGCCGCGGCCCGGGCCCGGGCGAGCAGCTCGTCGAGTCGGCGCCTCGTCTCGTCCGGGTCGAACGCCATCAGGCGGCCGCCGCCGCGAGGGCGGGCCCGAGCTGCGCGATGGCGGCGTCCAGCTCGGCCGGCACGCCGCCCGGATCGATGCCGACCACGCGGCCGACCTCCTGCGGTGTCAGCCCCTCGCTGCGCGACAGGATCACGACGACGCGGCGCGTGGGTTCGAGGACCGACAGGCGCTCGGCCGCCACGAAGAGCTCGTCGCCCCCTGCGACCGGGCCGATCGGCGTGTTCAGCGAACGGACGAACTCGCGACCCAGGCACAGCTTGACGTCGGTCGACAGGACGAACCAGACGCGCCCCTCCGCCGGCAGCCTCGTCCACTGCTGGAGCGTGCGGGAGAAGGTCTCCTCGACGATCGCCGTCGCGCGGTCGGGACGCCCGGTCATCAGGGCCGCGATCCGGTAGGCGCGTTCCTGCTCGGCCTCGCGGAGCTCCTCGTAGCCGGCGGAGGCCGGCGCCGTCGTGGGCTCGGGCTCCTCCAGCGCCGTACGCAGCGATCTCTCGCGGCGGCGCGTCTCCAGCCAGGGGGCGAGGAAGACCGCACCGGAGACGGCCGCGCCGATCGCGAGGAACGCGATCGTCGACGTGGGGCTCGCGGCGAGCCCGACCGCGTCGAGGTGGTGATGGCCGCCGACGGTCGGGTTCATCCGCTCGGAACGGGCTCCGCGGGTGTGTCGGCCGGCGGCGCGCTCTCGGGTGCGGGGGCGGTGGGGGGCGCCGGGGTCGCGGCGGCCGCCTGGTCGAGCACCTTCGTCAGGCGGGCGTCGGAGCCGTCGCTCACCACGATCAGGTCGCGCAGGCTCCGCAGGACGTCGTCGGTCGCGTCCTCCAGGCGCTTGTCGCGCCGCAGCCCTTCCTTGGCGTCGTCGGGTTGGAGCGACATCGCCATGCGGATCCAGTAGCTGTTCATCGCCAGGCTCACCCAGACGCTCGAGATGTTCGCCCGCTCGATGGCCGCACCCGGCCGGACGATGAAGATCGTCACGAAGACCGTCGCCGACAGGCCGCCGAAGATCAGCGACGGCCACACCTCGGCGGCCGTCTCGGCGGTGAACCCCTTGTAGACGGCGGCGAGGAACGAGATGATCCCGACCGCGAACGTCGTCTGATACATCCACTGGATCTTCGTGATGGCGCGCTCCTGCTCGCCGCGGATCCGCTGAAGCGTCTGGATGCCGGTCTCGAGCACGCTTTGCGTGAATCCGAGGAGCAGGGCCGCGAAGCTGACGTCCTTCACGCCCTCCTCGTCCTTGACCTGGAAGACCTTCGGGTCGAACAGGATGTCGCTGTACTCGTGGCCCTCCTCGACTGATTGGAGCGTCACCTTCGGGACCGTGTTCGTCATCGTCGCCTCCGTTGACCCCTCGCGCATCGGTGAGCCGTTCCGATGAAGGGCCACGATGGAACAGGCATGCGCAGGTTGCTATCGCCCGTTCGGTCTACGTTCGAGCCGCTCGGGTCGACCGCCGGGCCCCCCTCGCCCGTGGCTGGCACCGTTCGCCGGCCCGTCGCTACCATGTCCCATGACCTGCCCCCGCTGCGGCGCAGAGACCCCCGAGGGCGCCCGCTTCTGCCCCACCTGCGGCAACGAGCTCGCCGGCGCCGGGCCGCGCGAGGAGCGCAAGTTCGTCTCGATCCTGTTCGTCGACATGGTCGGGTCCACCGAGCGGGCCGACGGCGCCGATCCGGAGGACGTCCGCGAGCGCAACCAGCTCTACTACGACGAGGTCCGCGGCCGGATCGAGATGCACGGCGGGACCGTCGAGAAGTACATCGGGGACGCGGTGCTGGCGGTGTTCGGCGCGCCGCTGGCGAGCGCCGACGACGCCGAGCGGGCCGTCCGGGCCTCCCGCTCCGTGCTCGAAGGCATCGACCAGCTCAACCGCCGCCACCCGGGCCTCGACCTGGCCGTGCGCGCGGCGGTGGGCACGGGCGAGGCGATGGTCACGATCGACGCGACACCGGAGGACACGCTCGCGACCGGGGATATCGTGAACACGGCCTCGCGCCTGCAGAACGCGGCCCCCACGGGGGGCGTGATCGTCGACGCCGAGACCCGTCGCCTGACCCGTCATGCATTCGCGTACGAGGAGCTCCCACCGGTCGTGGCCAAGGGCAAGCGCGAGCCGGTCCCGGCCTGGCTGGTGGGCGAGCCGATCACCGGCATCCGGCCCATCTCCCACACGCCGCTCGTCGGCCGCGACCAGGAGCTTTCGCTGATCCGCTCGGCGTGGGAGCGCGCGGTGCGTTCGAGCCGGCCGCACCTGGTGACGGTGCTCGGGCCCGCGGGGATCGGCAAGTCGCGGCTCGCGCGGGAGTTCGCGGACGACGTGGCCGGCGACGGCCGGGCCCTGTGGGGCCGGAGCCTGCCCTACGAGGAGCCGACCCCGTACCTGGCGGCGGGCGAGATCGTTCGGCGCGCGGCGGGGATCTTCGACAACGAGCCGGCCGATGCGGCGCGCGCGAAGCTCGCGTCGCTCGCCGGGTCGCTGTTGCCCGAGCACGAGGTGGACGACGCCACTCGGTACCTTTCCCTGCTGCTGGGTCTCGGCCTGGACGAGCCGACCGACGACGCGATCTACCTCCAGTTCGCGGCGCGGCAGCTCGTGGAGCGCCTGGCCGAGCGCGAGCCGCTCCTGCTGGTGTTCGAGGACCTGCATTGGGCCGACGACGCGCTGCTCGAGCTCATCGACTACCTCGTCGCCCACGTCCGGAACCACCGCGTGGTCTTCCTCGCGCTCGCGCGGGCCGAGTTCCTGGAGGCGCGCCCGAACTGGGGGACCGGCATGACCGGCCACACGACGCTGCCGCTCGAACCCCTCCTGCCCGACGAGGCCACCGAGGTCGTGGCCGCCCTGCTCAAGGACGCGCCGGCGGATGCGGTCGAACGGGTGGTGAGCACGGCCGGGGGCAACCCGCTGTTCATCGAGGAGCTCGCGGCGGCGCTCGCCGACGACCCCTCGGCCGGAGACCTGCCCTCGACGGTTCGGGCCGCGATCGCCGCGCGGGTCGACGCGCTGCCTCGCGAGGCGCGCGACGCCCTCCTGCACGCGTCGGTCATCGGCAACACGTTCTGGAGCGGGGTGGTGCGGGGGATCGGCGCGGCCGGCGACGTCGAGGAGGCGCTCGAGGACCTCGAGGCGCGCGGCCTCGTCCTGCGCCGGCCGGACAGCACGATCGCCGACGACGTGGAGTACGCGTTCAAGCACTCGCTGATCCGCGAGACGGCGTACGCGACGCTCCCGCGTTCGACGCGCCGCGAGCTGCACGCGGCTGCGGCGCGGTTCATCGAGGAGTCGGTGGGCTCGAGCTCGGAGCTCGCCTGGCTGCTCGCGCACCACTGGCGCGAGGGCGGCGAGCCGGGCAAGGCCATGGGCTACTTCGTCAAGGCGGCCGAACGCAGCCGCGACGCCCTCGCGACCGAGGAGACCTACGACCTGTACACGCGGGCGCTGGAGCTCGCGCAGTCGGACGAGGACCGGGTTCGGATCCGGTTCGAGCGAGGGCTGACGCTTGCCAAGCTCGAGGACTTCGACCGGGCGGAGAAGGAGCTCGCCGAGGTGATCCCGTCGCTCTCGGGGCAGGAGGAGATCGAGGCGCTGATCGCGCGCGCCCGCTCATCGCTGTGGACCGAGCAGGCGGACCAGACGATGGAGCTGGCGACCCGAGCGGTCGAGCTGGTGGGGGAGCGGGGCACGAAGGAGCTCGAGGGGCCGGCGTTCGCGCTCCTGAGTGCCGCGTACACGATGCGGGGGGGCGAGGGGGATCTGGACCGCGCGCTCGAGATCGGGGACCGGGCGTTGGACAGCTGGGTCCCGGGGGCGCGCCAGCTCGAGCTCGCCGAGCACTACCACCTGCACGCGGACACCAACTACTGGGCGGGCGGGTACGAGCGCACGCTCGAACTTGCGCGTCTGTCCGCCGAGACGGGCCGGAAGGACTCCTACAGCGCGGAGTACCGGCTTCGCGGCGTCGGGATGCAGGGCCTGTCGCTTGCGGGGGTGGGACGCTACGAGGAGTCGATCGTGGCCAGCAACGACGCGATCGCGTTGTCACGCAAGCTCGGACGCTCGGACAACGTGGTGATGAACTACTCGACCCTCGCGCTTCGGGAGATCTTCGCGGTGGACGAGGCGCTCGCGCGCAGCGAGCTGGTGGTGTCGCGTCTGGGGCCGTCGTCGTTCAACATGCCCTGGCTGAACGGCCGGGCCGACCTGATCGGGTCGGCGTTGCTGCAGGGCGAGCTCGGACGGGTCGAGCGCGACTGGCCGGGGACGTGGGACGACGCGGTGGACTCGGCCGCGTGGGAGCACTGGCTGATCATGGGACGGCTGGCCGCGTACAGGGGCGACCTCGAGCTGCAGGCCGGGCGCCTGGATGAGGCCGTGACGTGGGGAGGTCGAGCGCTCGAGAGCGCCCGCGCCAGCAGGCGGCCGAAGTACGAGGCGCTCGCGCTGACGACGCTCGGGAGGGCGCTCACGGGTCAGGGTTCGGATGCGTCGACCGAGCTGCGTTCGGCGGTCGAGATCGCGGATCGGCTCGGGTCGCCGCTGCTGCGGTGGCAGACGCGGGCCGCGCTGGCGGCAGCGCCGGGCGTGGATCGCGACGGACTCCTGCAGGAGGCCACTTCGATCATCCGCGGCGTGGCGGGATCGCTCGCGCCCGAGCGCTCCGAGGCCTATCTGGCGGCGCCGCAGGTGGTCGAGGTGCTGGAGGCGGCCGGATAGTCGGGGAGGGGCATATGGGTGGTGTCGTCCGCAGCTTCGATCAGCCTGACGAGACGAGGGAGTTCCGAGACGGGGTCGTCGCCGGCGTCGAGCTCGCGGGGGCGGCCCTAGCCAAGGCGACGTTCCAACCGGGATGGCGATGGTCCGAGAGTGTGAGGCCGATCGTCGGCGGCGACAGCTGCCTCCAGCATCACGTGGGCTACGCCCTCTCGGGCACCCTTCGCGTCGTCACCGTGGACGGGCAGGAACTCGAGATCTCGGCGGGCCAGGCGTACGAGATCCAGCCGGGACACGATGCGTGGGTCGTTGGGGATGAGGCGTACGAAGGGCTCGAGTTCGACCGCAAGACGGTGGAGTCGTACGGCAGACCGGAGTGATGTCCGTCGTCGGGGAGGAGGAGCTCAGGCGGCCGAGCCGGCTCGTCCGGCCGCCGACGTCGCCGGGCTGCCGCCGAGCGGTTCCCACACGATCTCGGCCACCTCGATCACGACGTCGAAGCCGGACCCGTCGGCCTTCGGCCGGACCTCCCCGGCCACCGCGCACTGTCGATCGTTGAGCCACGAGTAGCGCGCGTCGTCGGTCAGATGCGTAAGGCGTCCGACCAACTCCCGGGCGCCGTCGGCACCCGAACGCGCGAACCCGCTCCACTCGACGAGGATCGTCGCTCCGTCGTCGGTCTCGAGGACGCCGCGGAAGTCCGGCGTCACCGTGCCGTCGGTGCGCCGGCGCGGGAAGTTGGCCGCCCGGTAGCGCGCCGAGAGGCGCCCCGTGGAGCGCCCCTCGGCGATCAGGAAGCCCTGTCCCTCGGATCCGTCCTCGCCGTCGAGCCGGACGCTCCAGCTCTCCGGCGTCGAGAACGTCACCCGGTACAGCGGCTCCAGGCGCACCGGTCTCGGCCCTATCGCGCGGCCAGGCCGGCGATCGTGTTCGGCAGGCCCTCCCACGAGCCGGCCGTCGTCAGCGATCCGTCCATGCCGATCCGCCATCCCAGGACGGAACCCCCGTCGGCGTCGATCGCGAACAGGAAGCGCCCGTCGTCCGTGACGTCCTCGTCCCGGAGGCCCGGGCGGGGGTCGCCCACCGACGCCGCGGCGGCGTCCTCCAGCGCGATCGATCCGTCCGACCCGATCGCGAACCGCGACACCGTGCTCTCGGCGAAGTTGGTCGTGTACGCGAAGCGGTCGTCGGGCGTCACGACGGCCCAGCAGATCTCGCTCATGCCGTTGGCCAGCGAACGCGTCACGGTCGCGAGGGTGCCCTCGCTCGTCGCATACGAGGACGCGGCGGCGGCGCCCTTCTGCGCCCGGAAGGCCTCGGTCACCACGAGGGTGCCGTCGCTCGCGAACGCGAACCCGTACGGGGTCGGGCCCGACGACATCACGGTCGAGGGCTCGCCGAGCGTCCCGCCCTCGCGGACCGGGTACGCCGAGATGGCGTCCGCGCCGCGCTGGGTGACGACGAGCGTTCGCCCGTCGGGCGCGAAGCCGATCTGCGCGGGGTCGGCGTCGGCCGAGGCCAGCGGGGTCTCGGCGCCGACGTTGGGTGCCAGGCCCATGTCGCCCAGGCCGAACGACGCGATGCCCGGCTTGCCGGTGTTCATCACGAACACGGTGCCGTCGCGCTCGGCGATGCTGCGCGGCGCCTCTCCTCCCGACGGGACGGTTCCGATGAGCTCGAGCCGAGTCCCGTCCACCCGGAACGCGCTGACCTCTCCGCTCCCGGCGTTGGCGACCAGCAGGAAGCGGCGATCGCCCGACAGGACGACCGAGCCCTGCGAGGGCAGATGCGGCGCCATCGAGCCGCGCCCACCCGTCTCGTACGACGCCGGCTCCGCGAGCCCGCCGTCGGCGTCGCGCGCGAACGCGAGCACGCGGTTGCGCTCCTCGTTCGTCTGCACGAAGACGGCGCCCGTGCCGGCCATGTCCTGGTTCATGCTCGGACCTCCCATCCGTCGGTGACGCCTCTTCCGTATCGGCGGACGCCCAACCGTTACACGATCCCTCCCGGGCCGGTTCGTCGGTAGGATTCGGCCCGGGAGGAGTTGCCGATGGCGTACGTATCCAGGGGCTTCCACGGCAAGCGCTCGAAGGAGCGGGAGGACTCGAGGGTGCCCCCGGGGCAGCACCGCGTCGAGGACTTCCCGGTCCTGTCCGCCGGGCCGACGCCCCACACGCCCCTCGACGGGTGGACGTTCACGATCGAGAGCGAGGCGGGCGAGGTGCTCAGGGGGTGGACCTGGGAGGAGTTCCGGGCGCTCCCGAGCGAGGAGGTGCGGGTCGACATCCACTGCGTCACCAAGTGGACGAAGCTCGACACGATGTGGGAGGGCGTCTCGATCGACACGCTGCTGGACGGCGTCGAGCACGACGCCACGCACGCGATGGCGTTCGCGGACGGCGACTACCTCACGAACGTCCCGCTCGAGGACCTGGTCGACGGCAAGGCGTGGGTCGCCTTCGGGTACGACGGCTCGCCGCTCGAGCCCGAGCACGGAGGCCCCGCCCGGCTCCTCGTCCCGCACCTGTACTTCTGGAAGAGCGCGAAGTGGGTGCGAGGCCTGCGCCTCATGGATCACGACGAGGCGGGCTTCTGGGAGTCCTACGGCTATCACATCTACGGAGACCCATGGCGGGAGCAGCGGTACGCGGGCGACTGAGCTGGACGCTCGGCGAGGTCGTCGACCTGATCGACGAGACGCCGAGGGTGCGCAGCATCGTCCTGGACGTGCCCGGGTGGACCGGACACCGGGCGGGCCAGCACGTCGACGTGCGTCTGACGGCCGAGGACGGGTACCAGGCGCAACGCAGCTACTCGATCGCGTCGGCACCCGAGGACGAACGCCTCGCGATCACGGTCGAGGGGCTCCCGGACGGGGAGGTGTCCTCCTACCTCGTGGGCGAGCTGCGCACCGGCGACAAGCTCGAGCTGCGGGGGCCGGTCGGCGGGTACTTCGTGTGGGCGGCGGACACGGGGAGCCCGTTGCTCGCGGTCGCCGGGGGCTCCGGCGTCGTGCCGCTGATGTCGATGCTGCGCCATCGCAGCGCGTCCGGGGCCGAGGTGGGCGCGAAGCTCGTGTACTCGTCCAGGTCGTGGGAGGACGTGATCTATCGGGACGAGCTCGAAGGGCTCGCCGCCGCGAGCCACGGGCCGCAGGTCGTCCACACGCTCACAAGATCGCAGCCGCCGGGATGGACCGGCTACGCGCGGCGGGTGGACGCCCGGATGCTCGAGGAGACCGCGTGGCCGGCCTCCGCGAACCCGGCCGCGTTCGTGTGCGGACCGACGCCGTTCGTCGAGTCCGTCGCGGCCGCCCTCGTGCTGCTCGGCTACCCGGCCACGAGCGTGAAGACCGAACGCTTCGGACCCACGGGAGGCTAGATGGACAGCGACGCGATGCGGGTGGACGGCAACGCGATGGCGGGGATGCTGGGCGAGGTCTTCGTCCAAGAGATGACGGACACCCGGATCGCCTGCGGCGGGTGCGGGAAGGTGGAGCCGTTCGGGGCCGAGCACGTGTACATGCAGGCGCCGGGCACCGTGATGCGGTGCTGCCACTGCGACACCGTCCTGCTCGTCGTGGTCGACACGGGGGAGTCGCGGCGGTTCGGACTCGGCAAGGCGAAGTGGCTCGAGTTCGTGGACGAGTGACCTGCCGTCCCTAGCGGACGGGTTCGAGCGCGATCGCGGGGATCACGCGCGAGGTCTTGCTCGGGTACGTGCCGAAGACCGGCCGGAGCTCGACCTGCCGCGCGTACAGCTCGTCGCGTTCGGGGCCGGTGACGATCGTGGCCCTGACGGGGATCGTCTCGGTGCCGGTCTCGATCGTCGGGTTCGGGTCGGCGAGGACGTTGCGGACCCAGTCGGGGTCCTCGGGCGCGCCGCCCTTGGTGCCGAACACGACGAACCGGTCGCCGTCCGGCAGGTGGTTGAGGACGACGGTCTGCGGATTGCCGGTCCTGACGCCCCTGGTGTGGAGGATCAGGAGCGCCGCGCCCTCGAAGAAGCCGCCGACCTCGCCGTGGTTCGCGCGGAACTCCTCGATGATCGGCGCGTTGTGATCGCTCATCCCCCCGAGGGTAGCCGCGGCGGAGGGATATCGAGAGCCATCCCCGCCCGGGTTGGCCGCGTTTGCGCCGCCCGCCGAGCGGTCCCATGCTTCGAACGCGACGCCTTGGCGTCCGCCCATCGGGGCGGACCGCACGGGAGGGGGGTGGGACGATGGCGGTGACGAGCCTGCATCACGTCGCGATCCGCGTGCAGGATCCCGATCGCTCGCGCGCGTTCTACGAGAAGGTGCTCGGGTTCGCGTTCATGGAGCTGCCGGTCGGGCCGAGCGTGACCAACCTGTGGCGTGGGTCGCCGGCCGAGGGCACGCTGCTCGCGACGCAGGCGGGGGACACGTTCGTGATCCTGCAGCCTCCGCTGGAGGGGACGGCCGACGACGACCGGTTCAGCGAGCGGCGGATCGGGATCGATCACCTGGCGTTCGGCGTGGACGACCGGTCCACGCTCGAGGCCCTGGTCGAGCGCCTGCGCGCCGAGGGCGCGGAGACCGAGGGGATCGAGCACGACGACGTCCTGGACAAGGACTACGTGGCGTTCCGGGACCCCGACAACGTGCAGTGGGAGTTCTACATGACGTAGGGCCGGCCGAGCCCTACCCGACGCGATCCAGGAACCCGAGCGTCCGCTCGCGCAGCAGCGCCGCGGCCGCCTCGTCGTAGTCCGAGAAGGACGGGTCGGCGAACAGGTGCTTGTCGCCCGGGTACAGGAACAGCTCGGCGCTGTCGGTCGCCGCGTCGAACGCCCGGGCCGCGTCGAGGTCTCCCTCCTGCGCCTCGGGGTCGTCCCGCATGATGTGGATCTGCGCGGGGACGCCGCCCGGCCACGGCGCCTCGAACTCGGAGGGGTCCAGGAAGCCGTAGTAGAACAGCCCGCCCCGCGCGCCCGGGCGCATCTGGGTCAGCATCTGGGCCGAGAGCACCCCCAGCGAGAACCCGCCGTAGACCAGGTCGCTCGGCAGGTCCTCGGCCGCCGCGGCCCCGCGCTCCATGATCGTGCCGAACCCGATCGCCCGGGCGTTCGCGACGCCGTCGGGGACCGAGTCGAACGTCTCGCCCTCGAACAGGTCCGGCGTGTGGACGACGTGCCCGGCGCCCCGCAGGTCCTCGGCGAACGCCGTGACGCCGTCGGTCAGCCCCAGCGCGTGGTGGAAGAGCAGCACCTCGGCCATGGGATCGAGCATATCGGGCGACCCTGTCGGCGCAGGCGGGTACCGTCGAGGCGACATGGGGAGCGCGACGCTCGGAGCCGGTTCGGATACGATACGGAGCATGGCCAGGCTCCAGATCCGCTCCGTCGAACCGCCCCTGGACGACCCCGAGGCCACCGACGCGGCCGTGGACGTGCTCAAGGCGATGGAGGCGATGGGCCTGCTGCCGGAGGACGTCGAGGAACTGACGATCGACGTGATGCGTTCGGTCGCCGCCTCGGCGGCGGAGGCGGGGATCGGCGCGGCGGCGGCGGCGTCGCTGCGTTCGCGGACCCGGCTCACCTCGAGCTACGTGGCCTCCGTGCTCCGGGAGCTCGAGCTCGCGCTCGCGGGCTCGCCCGCGCCCGCGTTCGAGTGGCCGGCGATGGTCGAGCTGTTCGGGGTCGAGCGGCTGGCCGAGCTCGTGGGGATCTCGGTGGCGAGCCTGCGCCGCTACGCGGCGGAGCAGCGGCCGACGCCGGACGTGGTCGCGGCGCGGCTGCACCTGCTCGCGCGCGTGGTGGCCGAGCTGCGTGGCGCGTACTCGGAGGTCGGGGTGCGGCGGTGGTTCGAACGCGCGCGCTCGGCGCTCGGCGGGCGCTCGCCCGAGGCGATCCTCTCGGGCGACTGGGACCCCGACGGCTCCGGCGCCGAACGCGTCTTGGCGCTCGCCCGCTCCCTCTCGGCCTCGCCCGCGACGTGATCGTCTTCCGGCACACCGATCCCCGGTTCCCGTTCCTGTGGGAGAGCGCGGGCCAGCCCGCCGGCCGGTGGAACGAGCAGGGCGAGGGACCCGTGAACACGTTCGCCGATACGCCCGAGGGCGCGTGGGCCGAGCTGCTGCGCCACGAGGAGATCACCGACCCGGCCGACGTGCTCGAGATCCGGCGATCGCTGTGGGCGGTGGAGGTCGGCGAGATGCCGGGCGTCCGGCCGCGGCTGCCCAGGGCGACGCTGACCGGGGGGCCGCGTTCGTACCCGGCCTGCCGGCGGGAGGCGACCCGGCTGCGCGATCGCGGCGCCGGCGGCCTGACGGCGCCGTCGGCCGCGCTGATGCCCGGCGAGGCGCACGGGTGGCGCGTGGCGCGCGGGTTGCGGCACGGGCCCCGTCGCGACGGGCGCGTGGTGGTGCTGTTCGGCGCGCGTCCGGAGCTGGTGGGGTGGGAGGCGGTGTACGAGGGGCGGCCGTCGGAGAAGCTGCTGCCGCGGGTCCGGCGGCTAGGACGGCGCTAGGACGCGGCGTCGAGCTCGGGCGACGGCACCTCCTGCCGCCCGGCGCCCAACCCATCCCCTACGATGCCCCCATGTCCGAGATGGTCGCCGACCGCCCGTTCTCCCTGGTCGTGGCCGGCGCCGACGGTTCCGAACGCGCGAGCGAGGCCGTCCGGCAGGCCTCGCTGCTCGCCGCCGCCGTCCACGCGCAGCTGATCCTGGTCCACGTGATCGAGGACCGCCCGATCGAGGAGGGCGAGCCCGAACGCGCGCTCGAGGCCGCCGCCGCGACCGCGCGAGGCGCCGGCGCCGATCCCGAGACGCGGTTCCTGACCGGCGACGCCGCCGAGGCGCTGGTCGGGGAGGCCGAACGCGAGGGCGCCGACCTGCTCTGCGTCGGACCGGACTCGGGGCTGCTCGGCGGCGCGATCCGGTTCGGGCACGTCGCCGCCAGGTTGCTTCGAGACGCGCGCTGCTCGGTGCTGATCGCGCGGCCGGCCGGCGACCGGTTCCCCGGACAGATCGCGTGCGCGGTCGATGGCTCGGAGGCCTCGGTCCTGACCGCGGTGGCGGCCGCGGGCATCGCCCAGGCCACCGGCGCCGACCTCCGCCTGCTCCACGTCGTCCCGGTGTTCCGGGGGCGCAACGAGGAGTGGACGCTCGGCCCGGAGGAGGAGAGCCCGCCCGAGCTCGAGCCCTCGGTCAAGGCCGTCTCGGCGCTCGGCCTGACCCCGATCCGCGAGATGGCGATGGGCCGGCCCGAGCACACGCTGGTGCGCGTGGCCGATCGCGACGAGGTCGACCTGGTCGTCGTCGGCCACCGGGGCGTGAGCGGGATGACGCGACGGCTGCTCGGCAGCGTGAGCGAGCACGTGGCCCAGCACGCGCCCTGCTCGGTGTACGTGGTGCGGCCCTCGGGTACGTCGAACCGTGCCTGACCTCCGGGTCGCCCGTTCGTTGCTGCGCCCCGGGGGCGGCGAGTAGGGTTGCGCCCTTCCCGCCGATCGGAACGCGAACCGAGCACGACCCAGACAGACCCACCCATGGCCGAAACCGGATCGACACGCACCGCGGCGCGCGCCGGATCGTCCGCGATGCGCATCGCCCTGAAGATCGCGACGTTCGCGGTCGCGCTGTTCCTGTTCGTCCTTGCGATCCAGCTGATGAAGGAGGGCGCGAAGGCGCTCGCGCCCGCGCTCGAGGACAGCCCGCTGTTCAGCAACGCGGTCTCGACGCTGGGGTTCGGGTGGCTGGGCGCGTACGTCGTGCTCTCGGGCTCGCCGATCGCGGCGGTCGCCCTCAGCCTGTACGTGGGCGGCGCGACCACCGAGCTGCAGACGTTCACGATGCTCTCGGGCTCCCGGCTCGGCGCCTCGTTCGTCGTCCTGCTGGTGGGGTTCCTGTACGCGCTGCGCAACAAGGGCCGCAACCGCGGCGAGTCGATCGGGATGGGCGTCCTCGCGATGTCGCTTACCGCGGTCGTCTACGTGCCGGGCATGCTGATCGGCTACTGGATCTTGAAGGCCGGCATGCTGGACGGCATCACCTGGAGCGCCTCCCACGACGTGCTGTCGGTCGTGGACGTGATCTGGGGGCCGGCGCTCGACCTGATCACCCGGCTGCCGGGGTGGACGCTGCTGCCGGTCGGGCTGGGCCTGATCCTGCTGGCGTTCCGCCTGCTGGACAACGTCTTGCCGCAGCTGGACGGCGAGCGCCACGGGAGCAGGCGGGTCGAATGGATGAAGCGCCCGTGGCCGATGTTCGCGCTCGGATGCGTCGTGGCCACGCTCACGCTCTCGGTCTCGGTGGCGCTCACGCTGCTGGTGCCGCTCGCGAGCCGTGGCTACATCACGCGGCGCGAGTCGATCCCCTACATCATGGGCGCGAACATCACCACGCTCGCCGACACGCTGGTGGCCGCGATGATCCTGGGCAACCCCGTCGCCGTGCACATCGTGCTGGCCGAGGCGATCGCGGTGAGCATCGTGTCGCTGTTCTACCTCGCGGTGCTGTACGGGCCGCTCACGCGCGGGATCATGGCGCTGGACGAGTGGGTGGTCTCGACGAACCGGCGGCTGTGGCTGTTCGTCGCGATCTTGTTCGTGCTGCCGGCGCTGTTCCTGACCTCGGGCATCTGGATCGGCCCGATCGCGCACTGACGCGCCCGGTCTAGCGGGGCCCGCGCTCCTCGGCCTCGCGCGAACGCCGGCGTCGCTGCTCGGCCTCGGCGTGGTCGCCCCGGCGTTCGGACACCTCGGCCAGGGCGCGCCAGGTCCAGCTGGCGAGCTGGCGCTCTCCCAGCTCCTCGGAGATGCGGATCGCCTTCTTCAGGTTCGCCTCGGCCTCGTCGTAGCGGCCGAGCTCGCGCTGGCAGATCCCGCGCTCGGCGTACGCGTCGCCGAGCTCCCATCGCGCGCCGAGGTCCTCGAACACGTCGATCGCGCGCTCGAACCCGGCGATCGCCTCCTCGTACTGCTCCTGGTCCTCGAAGATCCGGGCGCGCTGCACCGTGGTCATCGCGATGCTGAACTGGTCGCCGATCTCCTCGGCGAGCGCGCTCGCCTGGTCGCTGAGCTCCAGCGCGCGTTTGAGCGCCGCGTCGCGGGCCGGTCCCTCGCGGGTGTGGCGGCCGGTCTGGTTGATCGAGAGCGAGTTCAGTGCCCGGACGCGCGCCCACCCGTCGTCGGGGTCGGCGACCTGGAGCGCCCGTCGCCAGATCGCCTCGGCCTTGTCGGGTTCTTCGCGTGTCCACGGCACCCAGCCGGCGAACAGCAGCGCTCGGGCGAGCGCCCATGGGCGCATCTCGTCGCCGAGCCGGTCCGCCTGGGCGATCGACTCGTCCAGCAGCGGCTCGGCCTTGTCGACGTCGCCGTCGACGTTGATCGCGATGTCGCCCAGGAACCGCAGCGCGATCGCGAGCGCGAACGGGTCGTCGACCTCGCGCCCGAGCTCGACCGCGCGGTCCAGCGCGGCCCTGGCGGCCGGGTAGTCGGCGAGCCAGTAGCGCGCCTCCCCGATGCCGGCCAGCGCGCGCGCCTCGCGCACGCCCCATCGATCCTCGGGACCGGCGAGGCTGAGCGCGCGCTCGTAGTAGTCGGTGGCCGAGCGGCTCTCGGTCCGCCGGCGGGCGCGATCGCCGGCCTCGACGAGCGCCTTGGCCGCGCGTTCGGCGACCGAGCGGTCGTTGCGGTCCAGGTCGAGCGAGGCGAGCGCGGCGAACTCGAGGTGTTCGGCGGCCCAGGTCGGGTGGGTCTCGGCGAACAGCAGGTCCGCGACCTGGCAGTGCAGGCGGACGCGCTCGCGCTTGGGGAGGCTCGCGTAGGCGACGTCCTTCAGCGTCGAATGTCGCACGCGCCAGCGCCCCGCGGTGGGGCGGCTGTCGTCCTCGGGGACGAGGATCTCGGCCTCCTCGAGCTCGCGGATCTCCTCGAGGGTGGCCTCGGGGTCGACCGCGTGGAGCTCGTTCAGGTCGAAGGAGACGACGAAGATCGAGGCCCGGCGGGTCAGCTCGCGCAGGCGCGGCGGGAGGTGGTCCAGGCGGG
>Ga0081455_10002507_pt1 | contig 21795 bp, 19 predicted proteins | sample TabmetS3T2R1_FD_70207 | JGI IMG/M metagenome (GOLD analysis project Ga0081455, IMG submission 70207) | Tabebuia heterophylla rhizosphere microbial communities from the University of Puerto Rico - S3T2R1 | ecosystem: Host-associated > Plants > Roots > Rhizosphere ...
CGGCGACCGAGCCCGTCACCCATCCTCCGCCATGGAAGTTCATAAGAATGGGAAACGGCCCCTCTCCTGGCGGCCAGTAGATGCGGACATCAAAGGAGCCGTTTGGCGAGTGCAGCCGACGGTCCTCGCTCCGCGCAACAAGCCCCGCTGGCGGAGGGACGGCGCCGCCAGCTCTGACTTTGGCGAGCACACCCTCTACACCACCTTTCATTGCTTCGGCGAAGTGATCGTATCCCACGACGTCGAGGATCGATCTCATATCAGGGTCGAGTGGCATGGCTATTCGAGGATCCGAATGTTGGAAACGTCGCCAATTCCGGCCGGAACATTCTTCGTGCCGGACGTTTCGCCGAAGCTGAGCGGCATCCGATAGGTGCCGCCGGGCTGCCGCTGCAACATTACGTGTCTTCCTCGTTCAGACCAACATGGCCGGCCGAGCTCTCGGCGCTTGTGTCCTGCCGGGCTTCGGCCCTGAGATCCGACGGGGACTTTCCGATCCATCGAAGGAACGCGCGCCGCATCCGTTGCTCATCCCCGAAGCCGCACTCATAGGCAATCGTCGAAAGCCGCGCGTCGGTGTGAGAGACGGCATTCTGAGCGGCCTCGAGACGCATCTTCGTGACAGCGGTGGCTGGTGTCATTCCCATCTTTGAAACATACACGCGGCTGAAGTTACGCGGGCTCATGCCGACGCGTGCCGCGAGGGCCTCGACGGAGAGATCGGCTTTGAGATTGGCGTGAACCCACTCATGGAGGCGGTCCAGACGGCTGCCTTCCAATGCCTGGGCTTGCAGTACCGAGCTGATCTGGGGTTGGTCACCCGATCTGCGCAAAACAATCAGCACGCGCTTGGCGATCTTGAAGGCGAACTCGCGACCTGCGTCTTCCTCGAGCAGTGCAAGCGAGAAATCGATGGCCGATCCCATCCCCGCCGACGTCCAGAGATTTTTCTCGCGCAGATAGAGCATATTCTGAACGAGATCGACTTGCGGAAAGCGCTCGGCGAATTCTTCGTTCATGAGCCAATGAGTGACGACGCGGCGGCGGTCAAGCAAGCCTGTGGCGGCGAGGATGAAGCTCCCGGTTCCCGCGGTGCACAGACGGTCAACACTATTCGCCCGGCCCTTAATCCACGACAGGAGCTTGCTGTCGGTCATCGCATCACGAAAGCCAAGGCCACCGGGAATGAACAAGGTATGGATCGGCGTGTCGTCCAGGGCGGCGAGGGGCAGCGTCTCGACCCCGACACCAAAATAAGACGGAATAGGTCCGCCATCGCGCGAGACGAGCGAGAATTTATAGGAGAGGTCGCCGCCCGAGCGTTCCTGCTCGAGAACGGCCTGCTCGAAAACCTCCATGGCTCCCGTCAAGTTCGTGAGACTCACTTGGGGATACAGCACGAATACCAGATGCCTGAGCTGACCCGCCATCCGGCAACCACCTTCCCAGCGCGGCGATTTCGTTTTTTCGCTCGTAGGCTCTTTTTAGCATATGCGGCTTACGCCGCAATGTTGAGCGAAGATCCGGCCCGTTCCGCGCGGTGGATCTTGCCGTCCTTGAGAATGGCGCTGAAATTTTCCTTGCTCGCAAGCAGACTCAGGTCCTTGAGCGGGTCCCCTTTTACCAGGAGAAGATCGGCAAGATAGCCGGGTGCCACCCGGCCGAGCTTGCCCTCCGGCATCATGATGAGCCCCCCGTTGACGGTCGCGCATTTGAGCGCTTCGGCAGGCGTGTATCCGCCATAGTTCACGAGATGAGCGATATCGCGCGCATTGGTCCCGTGGGGCGTCAGGACGGTGCCATAGTCGCCACCGATCACCACTCTGATGCCACGGCGGCGCAGCTCCTTGGTAATTCTGACGCTGTTCTCCATGCTTGCCGCCACGCGGTCCATGCCGAAGCCTGAGCCCGGCGGCAGCTGAAGCGCTTCGTGAAAAAAAGCGAGCCCCGGCCCCACGAAGATGCGCTCCTTTGCAGCCTCCATGAGGTCGAGCGTCTTCTCGTCGACGAGATCCACATGGTATAGGACGTCGCAGCCGTGACGCAGCGCCATCTGCACGGACTCCGACGTGCGCGTATGGGCACAGATCGACTTGCCCAGGCTCTTGGCCGCGCTCATAGCAGCCTCGACTTCGCTGTCGATCATCGTCGTCTTGTTTGAGGCGATCGTTGGAATGCCGTCATCGTCCCCGGTCATGTTCAGCTTGATGTTGTCATTGCCTTCGCGCGCGGCGAGGCGGACGACACGGCGCATCTCATCCGGCCCGTCGGCGACCATCGAGGTCAGCATGCGCGTTTCGTGCAGGCGCCGCTCGTCGTTCAATCCGCCGGTGGTTGTGATTGTGGGACTGCAGGCGCGAATGCGAGGACCCGGCCAGCGGCCGGCATCGACGGCGTTGCGCACGACGACTTCCAGGCGAAGCTTCACGGTACCGGCGCTGTAGACGCTGGTGAAGCCCGCATCCAGATAGGTCTTCGCGTTTTCGAGTGTGACGAGAAGGTTTTCCTCCGGGGGCATGTCCAGCATTTCCCAGTAGGAGCTGAAATTGTTGAAGCTCAAGTGGCCGTGACCTTCCACCAGACCGGGAATGAGCGTTTGACCTTCGCCGTCGACGACGATGGCGTCGCCCTGGCTGAGCGCGCCCGAACCGGGAGACACGGCGATGATCTCGCGTCCGCGAATCCGCACATCGCCCACCGTGGTCGTGGCGTCGTCTCCCGACCAGATCGCCGCGCCTTTGATGACGATGTCCATCCGGTTCGTTCCTCAGCGGCGATCAAACGCGATATGGGCCTTGACCGGCCCATTGGCGATGTATGACGACGAATATTCGAAGCTGTCGGCGCCGCGTGCGGGCCTGAAATTATGCATCCGCGCCAGCAAGGCCGCAAAGCCCGTTTGCATTTCGGCCTTCGCGAGCTGCAGTCCCGGGCAGATATGCACGCCCACGCCGAACGCGAGATGAACACGGCCATTCTCGCGTTTCAGATCGATCTGGCGCGGACAGCCGAACATCTCAGGGTCATGGTTTGCCGCGCCGTAGCGTGCCTCGATGACCGCGCCCTTCGGAATCTTGCAGCCGGCGACTTCGACGTCCTCGCGTGCGCGCCGGAACAGGGTTTGAACCGGCGAGACGATCCGCAGGGCTTCGTCGACAAACGCATCGAGCTTGGCGGGATCGGTTCTTACGGCCTCGGCGATCTCGGGGTTTTCCATGAGCAGTTTCATGCCGCCAGCCAATGCGAAGGTCGTGGTGTCGCCGGCGGCGACGACGATCGCGCGGAGGACGATCAGGAGCTCTGACAGGTCCAGGGGCTCGCCGTCGGGGCCGGTCATCTGGACGAGCTTGCTGATCAGACGGTCGTCAGGCGCCGCGCGGGCCTCTGCCAGGACCTTCTGGTAGTACTCGTTCATGTCGGCAAGGATGTGAGCGATCTCGATTTCCCGCTCGGGCGTGAGCACGGGATTGATTTCTTCAACCGCGACATCGGCCCAGAGCTTGAGCTTCGGGGCATCATCATAGGCGACGCCGAGCTGGTCCGCGAAGACGCGCAGCGGAAACTTGATCGCGAAAGCGCCGACGAACTCGACTTCGCCGGCATCGATGAAGTCATCGATGAAGAGATTGGCTTGCGCGATCATGAAATCGCGCAGCGCCATCACATTCCAATGATTGAACGCGCCGTCGACGGGGGCACGATGAGTCTTGTGCTCGGGCGGATCATAAGTCTGCAGGTTTCGGCCGGGAAGGGGGCCTTTCTCAAGGTAGATCTTCTCCACGACGTCCTTCACGGGAGATTCGCTGCGGCCCACCATGCCCGCGTCATTTGAAAACACGCGGTGATTGATCAAGATCCGCCGCACATCGGCATAGCGCGTGACCACGTAGTGACCGGTGAGCGGATCGAGATAGACGGGCGCCTCTCGCCGAAGTGCGTCGTAGGCATCGAAGCGCAGCTCCTTTTGGAAAGCGGGACAGCCGAAGCTGATGGCTTCATTCTGGTCAGAGCTCGACGTGCTCATTTCATTTCCCCGGCCATTCCGATTCACGAACTCGACCGCAGGGACGCCTGCTGGTCGCTTGCAAAGAGGTTGATCACGTCCGAGATCGATCCGTCCGGCAATCCGTACACGAATCTTTCAAGGCTCGACAGCGAACGGCTCGATACACCGCATTCCGCGGCGATGCGGGCGAGCAGGGCTTGCAGTTCACGGCGATCGAACTGGTAATCACGCTCGCTCATCTCTTGTCTGTGCGTCACGGTCTCACCGGAAGCCAAATCCGCCTCGATGACGGCGGTGAGCGTCGGAACATGCGGATCCGTCACGAGCGTGATCTTCTTTTCCAAGGCATTCACACGCGGGTCGGAATACTCGGTCATCCGCTTCAGGCTGGGTGCGCCGTGAACGAAGGATGTCGCCACGCAGAACGGGATGCTCATCAAGGTCCCGGAAATCGAATGGAACGGGCCGGTCGCATCCATCCCCGCGTAGCCCGTCTCGAACGGGTTCATGCGCACCCTGACAGCCGCGAGGGGGGCATCAGCAAGCTTCTTGCGGAGCTCGAGAACGGCCGTCACCGGGGTTTGGTTGAAGGCGCAGACGGGAAAGGGCTTGAACGTCACGCGCTTGATCGACCAGTGCACACCGAGCTTTTCCGAGAGGGCCGATACTTCGGTGGGCATTTTCGCGAAGGCCCTCCCCAAGCCGCTTTTGCCTTCGAAAGCACCCGGGGCCGAGACAGATCCGGCGCGCGCGAGCTCCGTCGCGGCCCAGCCGTTGCGCGCCACAATGCCCGGCTGATAGCGCCACTCGTCGGTTCCATCCGCAAAGGACTGCAGAACCCCCCCCGTGAACGAGACGGCGTTACGCAGTGCGGCGGCCGTCTGGTCGGCGGGCAAGCAGAGCAGCCGGGCAGACGCCGCGGCTGCGGCAATCGTTCCGTACACGGCCGTGGACCGAAAGCCGGCCGGCGTCGATACCCGTGCAAAGGCCTGCTCCAGGAGGCCGCCGGCCTCATAGCCCGCCACGAGCGCCGGCAGGAAATCCTCGATCCGGAGCTTTCGCACCTCCAACAACGCCGTCAGAAGCGGGATGAGGATCGTGCCGAAATGCGCGGCACCGCAGGTGTCTTCTTGCGCGCGGCCGTGGAACAGAGCTGAATTGGCGAGGCAGGCCCCGGCCACGGTTGTCTTTCGCCCATCGCCCAGCAGCGTGGCGCCGCTGGCGACCTCGCCGTCCATCGCGAGCGCTGCCGCGCGCGCCACGGGCGCGTAGGGCGTTTCATGACCACACAGCGCGATGCCATAGCCATTGAAGAGGCACAGACGCGCCAACTCGACGACGTCGGCCGGCATCTCCTCGACGCGGAGCTTGCTCGTAAAGGCAGCGATCTGGTCTGAGAGCGGTTCCACGTTCCTACCGGATGCATTCGCGTCAGGGGCTCGAGCGGATCACTTCTTCCCTTTGATGTCGAGGTCGAGATCCGCATACATCTGTTGGCAGCGACCCTCCTGCTCGCTGAACCGAAGCTCAGGAACCCAAAAATTACAATGCGCTGTCGGATCGATAACGGACAGAGCGCGGTCTATCCCGGCCAAGGGGCCTTCAAGGACAACACCCCCCGCGGGGAGGGACGCTCTCGCGCAGCATTCCGCACAGTTCGCTTTTGGTTCTGGTGCCCAGCTTGGCCGCGGGTCGGTGTATGGGTTAGGGACCAGTGCGCGTTGACCAAACTCTCCCTGCGTTCGGGAATACGGGGGTGCGGCGAGCCCGGCAATACTTGTGAGCAATCGAAATCCGCCGCAACGGAGCAGGGCCATGAGCTTGGAAGCGAACAAGAAGGTTGTCGTTGATTTCTTCGGCGCCATCAGCGCTCGAGATGCTCGGCGACTGTCCGAGCTTATGCATGCCAATTTCCAATGGTGGATCATCGGCACCCTTCCGTTCAGCGGCACCAAGGACGGCGCGGCATTCAAGGGGGCCGTGCAGATGCTCTGGGATGTCATCGAGGGGCCTGTGGCACTCCACGTCGATCAGCTTACGGCAGAGGATGATCGCGTCGCCCTGATCGCGCACGGCAAGATGGTGACCAAGACGGGCATGCGCTACGACAACACCTACAATTTGCTGCTCACGGTGAAGGACGGGAAGATCATCGGGGGCCGCGAATATTTCGATACACAACTTGTCGCGAAAGCCTTTGGGTTCTGAGGCCGACCTGTCGGGGATCTCACGCCGATGACGCCTGACAGCCGGATGCTGCTGTTGCAGGTGCGTCGCGTGCTCGCGGGGCTCCGCGGCCGTGCCGGTCAAGAGAGCGGTACGGCGATCGACTACGCCGATATTGTGCTGAACGAGCTTCTGCTCCGCACCTCGGACGCGTTCTACATTGAGCATTATCGCAAGGGCCGCGCGCTTGCGGAGCGCGAGCAGGTGGGTGGCTTGGACGGGCTGCCGCTTTCCGTGCACGCGGACACGCATCCCGAGCTTGTCGACGCCCACACGCGGGCGTTGGCCGAAGCGCTGGCCTCGGCAGTCGGGCGGATCGGTGCGGGCGCGACGGGGGCGGCCCGCCGCTTCATCGAGGACGCCTCCGCCTGGGAGGACGAGCTCTACGCGCACCGTATGAAGGAAGCCCCGCTTCCCGAGATCACGCCGCCCATCGAGACGATGTTCACGCGCGAGCGCATCGAGGCTTATCTCGCTCATCGGCTGCCCGAGTCGCGTGATCTCCGGATTGCGGCATTCAAGCCACTGCCCGGCGGTTTCTCGAAAACCACGATCCTGATCGACACCGAGGACAAGCACCATGGCCGGCGCGCGATGGTTGTGCGGATCGAGCCGCCCATCAGCACGATTGCGCTGGTGACGCAATCGCTCGCGGTCGAATATCCGATCGTAGAGCTTGCCTACGCCCGCGGCTTGCCGGTTGCTGAACCGATCCTGCTCGAGCCCGATGCCGATGTGCTGGGCCTGCCCTTTTGTGTGTTTCAGAAAGTTGCTGGCGAGAACTACGGGAGCGTGGCCGGCACGAGCAAGCCCATCTCGGATGGCATCGTCCACACCATCGCCGAGCTGCTGGCGCGCATCGGGCGCATGCCTCTGTCGGCCGATGATGAAGCCGTGCGCCGCACGTTTCTTTCGCATTGGGTCTCCAAAGGCACGATGCGCGAAGCAACGCGCGCGCTCATCGATTACTGGCTGGAGCGCGGACGCATCCGCGGCAACGATCCCTCGCCGACCGTGACGATGGCCTATGATTGGCTCATGGCGAACGTCCCGGATTTCGACGGTCCGCCTGTGCTGGTCCATGGCGATTTCGGGCTGCACAACGTCCTTTTTCAGGACGAGAAAGCGACTGCGCTACTGGATTGGGAGGCCTGCTATGCCGGCGATCCCGCGGGCGATCTTTCCAACCTCCTGTTTGCGACCGATGGCAAGCTCGATCGCACGCTTCTGCTCGACAGCTATCACAAGGCCGGCGGTCTGCCGGTGACCGCCGATCGCATCGCGTATTTCGATGTGTTCAATGCCTACAAGATGACGGTGGCGCATCTCGCGCCGTCGAAGCTGGTCGACCGCGACCCGCGCGCCCCGATCAGCTTTGCGGTGTTGGGGCTTAGATATATGCACTTCGTCACGTCGAGACTGCCTGACCTGATCCGCGCGGCGGAGCGCAGCAAAGGGAGCCGTTGAGGTTCAGCGATGCTCATCGCGCAGCACGCGCTTCAGCACTTTTCCTGACGCGTTGCGCGGCAAGGCTTCCACGACGATAACGCGCTGCGGTACCTTGTAACGGGCGAGGCGCGGCTGCACCCATTCGGCCAGCACGGCCTCGTTCAACGACCAACCGGGATGTGGAACGATGACCGCGGTCACCGCCTCGCCCCAGCGCGGATGCGACGTCCCGATCACCGCAACTTCCGCACAGCCCGGGTGATCCGCCAACGCGATTTCGACCTCACGCGCGTAGATGTTCTCTCCCCCCGAGATGATCATGTCCTTGATCCGGTCGCGGATCGTGAGGTAACCCGCCGCGTCGATGTCGCCGACATCGCCCGTATGCAACCATCCGGCCGCATCGATCGTCGCCGCCGTCGCTTCGGTCTGTTGCCAGTACCCGAGCATCACCCCGGGTCCTCGGATGGCCACTTCGCCCAACTGACCGCGTTCCACCGGACGGCCTGCGCTGTCGAAAATGGCAATCTCGGTTCCCGGAAGGGCCCGGCCCGCAGAAGCGAGCCGCGCTGGGTCGTGGTGGTCGTCGGGCGCGAGAGCCGTTGCTGCGCCGCTGCTCTCGGTCATGCCATAAAGCTGGACAAAGCCGCAGGAGAATTGCGCCCGCGCCTTGGCCAGAGTGGGCGCATCGATCGGCGAGCCGCCATAGAGAATGCAGCGCAGGCTCCGATAGTCCCCGGGTTCGGGCGCGGCTGCCGCCGCATCCGCGAGCATGCCAAGCGCCGTCGGAACGATGAACATCCGGCTGATCCGCTCGCTCTCGATCGTCGCGAGCACAGCCGGTGGATTGAAATCGCGAACGATCACGCCGCGCGCGCCTGCATACAGGCTGTAGAGCGCCCAACCGGTGCCGCTGATATGCGCGATCGGCATGGAGACGAGGCTCGTGTCGCGATCACTCCACTGATCCCACACGACGCCGGCGGCGCGGTTTGCGGCGCGCGGCACGAGCAGATTGGCATGACTGAGCATCACCCCCTTTGGCCGCCCGGTGGTTCCCGAGGTGTAGAGCTGGACAACGGCTTCATCGGGGTTGCCCGCCCGCAAAGGATCCCTGGCGGCAATGTCCGCGAGCCAGGGCACGAGCGCGTTGCCACCTGATTGGATCTCGATCCGGCGAATGGAAAGGGCCGCGACCAGAGGTGCGAACTCGCTTTCGACAAAAAGCACGACAGCTCTGGCGTCGGCCACCATCTCAGCAATCTCGGCCGACGAGAGCCGCCAACCGAGCGGCACCATCACCGCTCCCGAATACGCCGCTCCCAGCAAGAGCTGAAAATAGGCGAGGCTGTTCTTTCCGAGATAGGCGATCCGGTCATAGGGCCGAACGCCGATGTCGCTCAAGGCGGCCGCCACCCGCAGCGCTGAATCCTGAAGCGCCGCGTAGCTGATCGCGGTGTCGCCCTCGATAAGCGCGACGGCATCAGGCCGCGCAAGGGTCTGTGCGTGGAGGAGATCCGATAGTGTCGCGGGGCTTGCGGCCATGCGGTGGCACCGTGCAAAGAAAAAGCGCCGGAAGAACTTCATCCTTCCGGCGCCATAATAGATCGTCTGTCAGTCCTGACTAGAACTCGTAACGGATTTGAGCTCCGAACATGCGCGGACGGCCCACATTGGCGGCGTTGACGCCAAAGCCCGCACCCTGCGCCAAGCCACCCGAATAGTATTTCTCGTTGGTGATGTTTCGCGCGAAGAGCCCGATCGACACGTTTGATCCCTTGATGTCATGCCAATCGAGCTTGCCGTTCAGGAGCTTGTAGCTGGGCAATCTCGTGCCGGGCAGGATCGTCGCGTTGTTGTTCGAGAAGTACTGTGCGCTCTGGGCGTAGAGATCCGCGCGCAAGGTCAAGGAGCCCCACTCCGGAGCCATGGGCAGCTCGATTTGGGTGTAGAGCGTGCCGGAGTATTTGGGCACGTCGGCCCATGGACCGAAGGTAAAGACATTGCCCAAAACCAGAACCGAGGCCGTTACAAAAGTGGCTTCCGTAACCGCACCCGAAGCGCCGAGTGTCAGCCATTCCGTCGGTTTGATCGTGCCGTCGATTTCGATGCCCTGTACCGTGGCCTTCGGCAGATTGATGGTTACGGCAATTTGCGCGCCCTGATAGTTCGGGAATTCCGAGCGCTGAGTGCCATTGATCCACGTTCTGTAGAGGTCGACATTCAGGTGTGCCGGACGGTTGAACACTTGGCCGCCATACTTCAGACCGGCCTCGACGTCCGTGACGGTCTCCGGCTGGAACACGTTTCCGGGCGGGATCGCGCTGAAGCTCGCATTGCGATGAGGACCGGAATCGCTGAGACCACCGCCGCGCCAGCTGCCTCGCCCTTTGACATAGGTCAGAATCTCCGGTGTCACCTGGTATTGAAGACCGGCCTCCCAGCTCGGCTTGTTGAACTTCACCTTCTGCTCGGGAAGGTTTGAAAATGCGGAGTCGCGCTGCAGCTGCAGAAGCTTGGATTCTTCCCAGCTGTAACGTACGCCGCCGGTGACACTCAAGCCATCCAGCAGCTTCGAGCTCAGATCGTATGTGGCCTGAGCAAAGATCGCGTAGTTTGTTGTCCTGCCGATGTTGTCGTTGTTGACGCCAAGGCCGGGCGCAAGAGGCAGCGCGCTGAAGTAGTACTGGGGATAGTATGTGTGGCGCGATGAGTGCTGATAGAACGCCCCGACGATGTAGTTGAGAGCGTCGTTGAGCGCTTTACCTTGAACCTGGAACTCCTCAGAGAATCCCTTCGTGCCGTAGTAGTTGCCGTAATCGCCGGTAGCCAGGTTGGCGGTGTATTGAATGCCGTAGGGAACGCCCGTCTCGCCCGCGACATCGACCGAGCGATCATAAAAATAGCCAATGATGTTCTTGAGGGTCACATTGTCGGAGAGTTCATAGGTGGTCGTGTTGGTCGTGAAATAGTTTGTTTGGTTGTGAGCGCCGTCGACCACCGAAGCTGCGCTCCAGAACGGCTGAGTTTCGCGCGAGGCGAGAAAGCCGGCGAGGCCCAGGGTTTGTGCATTGGGCTGTGACGCGAGGATGCCCGGATTCCCTGCCAGGAAGCGGTCCCATCCGCCGGCTCCGAACAAGAAATTGAATGTGGCGGGACTATAGAAATCCGCCGCGGACGTGACCAAAGTGCTCCCATCCGGCGCTTTGGGCGCGACGCCATTTGCATCGCGCGAATAGATGGAATAGCCGACCGGAACGGCGCTCGACCCACCGCTATGCCCATATTGGAATACGGTGACGTTCTTGAGCCGGTCGTTCGGGGTCAGCGCGAGCGAACCGCGGCCATAGCGGTTCTCCATCTCACCGAGCTTTTTCCCGTCATATAGATTTTCCTGGTAGCCCCTGCGATCGGCAATATCGAAGGCGACACGGAACGCGACTTTGTCCTTCACGATCGGGATATTCAGCGCGCCGGTTCCCTCGACATAGCCATAGTTTCCGACCCGAGCCTCCATATAGCCGCCGAACTCATCTCTCGGTGCGGTCGTGTTGAAGAGGATAGCGCCGCCGGTCGCGTTGCGGCCGAACAGAGTGCCCTGCGGGCCCTTCAGCACCTGGACGGACTCGAGATCGAAGAAGGACGCCGCACCCGCCGAATTGAATTGCACGTCGTTCACGTAAGGAACGACGGCGGTGGCCGTGCCGGAGAATCCATCCACGGTCTGGCCGCGAAGCGAATAGAAGATCTGGTTGCTGCCTTCGACGGTTCTGATCGTCAATCCGGGCACGGAAACTTGCAAATCCTCGTCCGTCTGAATTTGCCGTTGGGCCAGCTGAGCGGCGCCGAACGCCGTAATGCCGGCAGGCACTTTCTGGATGTCTTCCGCGCGACGCCGCGCCGTCACGATGATTTCTTCACTTTTTTCGGAGTCCTGCGCCTCGGCGATCGCGGGCAGCACGGTCATCAAGGCAACAACCGCGGATCCCGTTCCCCAAAGCAGTTTTCTTTTCAGAGACGTGTGCAAAGTATCCCCTCCCTTTCATGGGCTTTTGCGAGCACCTGACCATTGAAGGCCTGATGCATAGAAAGCGAACGCCAAATATCTAAAGGGCGCAGGGCTCGCGCTTTGCTTGTTAGTGAAATGGTCAGTTTGCTGAGGGTGGTGTGTTTGTTTTTGCTTTTTGTGGTGCGAAGAATCGCACCACGCATCGCTCAGACGCAAGAGTGCACCACTGTTGTCTTCATAGTGATCTTGCGCAGTGACACAACGTTCTATGCATCTACGCTATTGTGCAAATGCTGATCGTTTGCCCCGTGTCTGCTGAGTCGTGCGCTTACCAAACCATTTCGGTTTTGAGGCGACGGTCGTTGCTCTGGGGCCCGAGCTTGGCGAGGCTCGGCCAGTCGACCTTGGGGGCGTAGCGCAAGGCGAGGAAGCGATAGGTATCGCGCAAGAGATTGACTTGCGCTTCACAGCGCTCGGTGGGCATCGCGCGCCAGCGTCCGGACAGCTCGGACCAGGGCGACAGCCGACAGTGCAACTCGTCACGCACCTTGCGGATGTATTGGATCTGGCGCTCGGAGTTGCGCAGCACAGGCAAGATTTCGCCCGTCTGAGCGTCCACCTCGTCGAAGCGGACCGTGAACTGTTTTCGCGCGATCGCGTAAAGGCGCACGACGGCATCCACGATCTCGCGCACGGTCGTTTCACGCTCATAGAGCGTGCGCACATGGCCGATTTTCCGGCCGACTAACTCGAGGGAGGACAACCGATCCCGTAGGGCTTCGATATAGGCAAGCTCGGCGGAAAGCTCGGCGATCAACGCCACGACCTGCTCACGCCCATTCTCCTCGAACCCAAGGTGCCAGGCCGCTTCGTCGAACGCCGCGTTCCAGCGTTTCTTGCTTTCGAGGTCATTGGCGACCTCTTGAAGCTCTTTGCTGTCCCGGAAAGCCCGTTCCTCACCGTTGAGCCAGCTCGATAATTGCAGCGACAGACGCAGCCGCGCACGCTCCTGATGCGCGGGCGAAACATCCCAGGAGGGCTCTCCGGTCAGAATTTCCGATGGCAGCGTGTCGCCGAGCTTGAGCACCGTGATGAAATCAAGCGCGCGCACGACAAGGGCCAGCATCTTGCCGTCCGGGCTGTCCTCGGCGATCTGAAACTCGCGGATGATCCCGGCGACGGACAGCGTGGCCTCGACCTCGCCAAGCTTCATCCAGAAGACGGGGTCCTGGCCTTCGGCTTTCTGGAACACGCCATCCGGCGCGGCCTGGAACAGCCGGCAGCTCAGCACAACGCGATCGGCAGCCATAGGCCCCCTCCGGCTTCGATATTTCGCTTATAGGTGTTATCCCTTAGGAATCCTCTAAGAGTTAAGCTCCGGAGGCTGCGGAGGCCCTTGCCAGGCGCGGCCGCCGTGTCGATTCTGGGCCGGATGTCGGGCGAACATATGCAACGTGTGCTGATCACGGGGGCTGGGAAGCGGCTCGGACGGGCGCTGGTCGAAGGGCTGGCGGGCGCGGGCTGTCACATGGCCGTTCACTATTGGGAGTCCGAAGCGGAGGCTCGAGCGCTGGTCGAACGCCTTAAGGCCCAGGGTGCCGACGCGCACGCTTTGCGGGCCGATCTCAGCGACATCGCGGCCGCGCGCCGGCTGCCGGCCGAGGCGGCAGATGCCCTTGGAGGCGCGCTGACGGGCCTCGTCAACAATGCCTCGAAGTTCGTCTATGATGACCCGCGCGCCATTGTGCCCGATGTGCTGCATCAAGCTCTGCGGGTCAATCTCGAGGCGCCGCTCGCCTTATCGGAAGCCTTCTATGCGCAAGCGGAGGAACGCACCGACAACGTGATCGTCAATCTGCTCGATCAGAAGCTTTGGAACCTCAATCCCGATTTCTTTTCCTACAGCGTCTCCAAATACGCACTGCTCGGAGCCACGCGGATGATGGCGATGAGCTACGCGCCCAAGGTGCGCGTCAATGCGATTGCCCCGGGCCTTTTGTTCCCAAGTCTTGACCAGACGGCGGCCGAATTCGCCGCCACGGCCGATCGCAATTTGATGAAGCGGCCGATCGATCCCGCCGAGATCGCCCGTGCGCTGCACTTCCTGCTGCATAGCCCGGGCATTACCGGGCAGGTGCTGCATATCGACAACGGCCAGCGTTTTCTCGCCCGCGACCACGATGTGATGTTCGCGACCCGGACGGGTAGAGCCGATCCATGATCGCGCCGGACCACTACATCACCTATCTCCGCGACATCTCGGTCTCGGCGTCGATCGGAATTCACGCGTTCGAGCAGACCGCGCGCCAGCCTTTGCTGGTGTCTGTTGCGCTCTTTCTTCGCCAGCCGAAGGAGGTGCGCGACGATATCGCGACGGTCCAGGATTACGATTTCGTCCGGGAACGCCTGACCACGCTCGTAGCCGCGCGGCATTTTAATCTTCAGGAAACCTTGTGCCGCGAACTCCTGACCCTCTGCCTCGAGCAGGAGCGGGTCGTGGGCGCGGTTGTACGCACGGAAAAGCCGGCGGTTTATCCGGACACAAAGGGTGTGGGTTGTGTCCTGGCCAGTTTCAAGGACCCAGGGCTCGCGGGTCAGCCCTGGTGGGCTTTCCCGCTCTAGTTTGCCTGCGGCCCCAAGGGGTGCGCCTCGACTTGCGCGGGTTCTGTTCACCACTGCTTAACCCGTAGTCCCGAGAATTACCAGACGGGGGTCCACTACCACGCCGTGTATCGCGGTGTGTCGATGCGACTGGGCGAAGCAGGACCGATGAGTGTCCCACGCGAGCAAAGGCTGAACCCGATCCCGGCCGGCCCACAAAGCCTGGTATCCGGCGATATCGCTTTTTCGGACGAGCCTTCGGCCGCGATGAATGAGGCCGATCTCGGCAATGCGGTCGCGCCGCTGCTCGAGCGATCAGGCGGGTTGCGCGACGGCTCCGCGTTCATTCTCAGTCTCGAAGACATTCGCGCGTCGATGGGTACGCGCTGGAACGGTCTCCGCGATCGCTTGTACACAGCCATCGAGGACGCCGTCGAGAAACTCATCGAAGCGAGTGATGCTTTCATCCGCGTGAGCGCCCATTGCTATCTCCTGGCGTTCAACCGCGGCGGCTCCGTCAATTCGGCCACGCGCGCGGTCATGATCGCACAAAAGGTCAAGGAAAAGCTGTTCGGCAAGACGTCGTCGCTCGCCGTCAAAGTGCTGCCTTATAGTCAGATGAGCGAAACGACGGAGCCGGAGGCGGTGCTCGCGAGCGCGGAAGTCGCCGCGTCGGCTCTGCCTGCACATAGTTCGCAGGTGATTGCGGACCAGGCTCGCGTGAGCGAAACCTGCGAATACAAATTCGTGCCGATCTGGGATGCCGTGCACAAGGTGCTGTCGACCTACACCTGCGTTCCAATGGTCATGACGCGCTCGGGCCGCACGCTGGTCGGTCATGAGATCCTGTCACCGGAAGCAAGCGAAATCGAATGCGCCGAATTCGACATCCGCGCGCTCGAATATCTGCTGGAGGTGGCCGACGAACTTCATCGCAACCAATTTGCCGTGTTGCTTGCTGCATCCATCAATTTCCGCTCGCTCGGCACGTCGAAAAGCCGGCAGGCGCTGCTTTCCGCGTGCACGCGAATTCCACAATCCTTGCGGAATTTCGTGACCTGTCAGTACGCCCACGTGCCGGCCGCGGTGCCGACCACTACGCTGGCGGAGCGGATCGGCCTCGTGAGACCGTTTTTCCGTTCGGTCATGATGGAGCTCCCCAGCCTCGAGGAGCAGGTCTCGCGGCTCGGTTATCTCGGCCTGCACGGCGTCTTCTATCGGGCACCGAGCTTTGACCTGAATCAGGTGCGCAAGGCGCTGGACCAGGCCAAGCGCACGCGCTTGCAGTTCGGGTTCGGCGGCGTGGCAAGCCGGGCCGTCGCACGCGAGCTCGTCGATGCGGGGGGGACCTATCTCTCAGGTCCGTTTATCGGCAATGGCGTCGAGATGCCCGGCAATATGCAGCGCGTAACCCTCAACGACCTCGGCACTCAAGTCATCGCACGCCACTGACGCCTTAAAGCGGGAGCCAGTGCCGCTCCGGCGAATAGTGCAGATAGCCTAGATTGACGCCGCCCCGGAGGCCGACGCCCGTACGCATCGGCGCGAGGATAATGTCGCCGTTCTGTTGATAATTGACGCCGATGCCGGCAATGAAATAGCCGCCCGCCTCAGCGCCGGGGAAGCGGCGATAGATATCGTCAGTCGCGCCCAGGTTATAGACGAGAACGAAGGTCTTCGATGCGTTGCCGCCGAAATCGAACCCGATGGACGGTCCCTGCCAATAGACGGGCACGGAGGTTTCATTCTTCCGCGTGAGCTCGCCTTTGCCGTAGCGCAAGCCGCCGACGAAGGCGCCTGCACCCTCTTCACCGATAATGTAGGCGTTCGGCTTGCCGCGCTCGGCAAAAACCCGTTCGACTGCCTTGGCGGCCACCTTGGTCGTCACGCCGAAGAAGCCGGCCACAGCGTTGACGATCTCGTTCTGCTCATAGGTCTGCGATGTGGTCTGATCGGATGTTGCAGCGCGCGCGGGCGTCGCAGGCTGCATGAACGCCACACCGACGATGAGCGCCGCAGCCAAGCGCAGGGGAAGGAATACCTTCATGCCATGTCTCCTCGCATCGCGATCGCCAGGACCGAATCACTTTCGCGATTCTGACACGTTGAGCTGTGCTTGACGAGCCGGCGCCTTCGCCTCACTTTCGGAGTCATGTCCGTGCGCGAGATCTCCAACCGTCTTCGCCGTTTGGGTCAATTACTCGTCCGTCCTTTTGGTGGACAAGCCGCCAAAAGGCGCCGGCCATTCCTTGTCGCGGCATCGTGCGTCTCGATCTTGTTCCTGTTGGTCGCCGTTCTGCTGATCCTGGGGCCCGCGCGTATCGCCGAGCGCGTCATCGCAGGTGTCTTGAACGAACAAGGTCTCGCGCCCGTCGCTCTGCGTGTGACGCATCTTGGTCTCGACGGGCTCGAAATCGCCGATCTCAGCGCCGGCACCGCGCTGCAGGTTCGCGGTGTGCGGATTTCATTTGCGGGCCTTGGCCTAGGCGCTGTGGATGTGCAAGGCGCGCGGGCGCAGCTCATCTGGGATGGTGCCGCGTTGAAGGTCGGCGACAAGGCGCTCGGGCCGGGCGGAACAGGTGCGAGCAAGGCCGGGCCGCTTCTGCCGTTCCCGATCAAGTTGAGGGATACCGAAGCGACGCTCGACGGCGCCGGGCTCCGTCTCACCGTGTCGGCACCGGGCGAGGTGACGTTGGCCTCGGGCGGGGGGCAGGGTCATTTCGATGTGGGGCTTGCGCCACTCGCGGTCGATGCTCCAATCGGACCGCACCACGGCACGCTGGATGTCGCGGTGTCCGCCGACAAACGCCTCCATACCCATCTGGTTTTGGCGCCCCGTACCAGGGAAGGAAGGGCTCTCGCCACCAATCTCGACGCGACCGTCGGCGCGGCGACGGATGGATCTCAAGTCGATGCCGCCGCTGCGCTGTCAGGACTGAGTGCGCCTGATCTTGGCGTGGCTGTCGAAAGCGTGCGGCTCAGGACGGTGCGCGCGCCGGGCAAATCCGAGATCGATGTGGGATTTGCAGCGGATGGTGTTGCAGTCCCCGGCGGCACGAAGATGTCCCGCGTCGCGCTGCAGGGCCGGCTCGTTCCGGACAAGACGGCAGCAAGGCTCTATATGGAGGCGTGCGGTGCTGTCACTGAGCTCACTCTGCCGTCGCTGACCGCCGATCTCGTGAAGCTTTGCGCCACCAAGGCGGACGCGCCGGTGGTGACCATCGAGCTGGGCGAGACCGCATTGGATCTTGCGATCAAGTCGACACGCATCGCCGTGCGTGCACGCGATCAAACGAGAATTGCGGCCGGGCAAAGCCCCGACCTCTGGCTCACAGGCACCCTGAAGGGCAACGCATGGCACGCGCACCTCAAGGCCGAAGGTGGCGACCTTTCTCTGCAAGGGCGCGAGATGCGGCTGACCGATCTGCTTTTGACGGGCGAGCTTGCGGGGCAGGGCGCTACGCTGGGCACCGGCCGTCTCGACGTGACCAACGCGCACATCAAGGATTGGACGGCGGCGCCTCTTTTCACGCCGCTGACTTTTGCGGGTGAGGGGACGGTGAACGGCCCAAGCATCGCCATCATCGCGACAGCGAGCGACGACAACAAAGCCCCCATAGGCCAGGCCACCGGTACCCATGAGCTGGCAAGCGGCGCGGGGCGTCTCGATCTCTCTCTCGTGCCGCAGACCTTTGTTCCCGGCGGGCATCAAGCTGAAACGGTGCTGCCGTTCTTGAAAGGAATGATCAAGGCCGCGAGGGGCACGATCACCGGAAAGGCTGCTTTTGCCTGGACGCCCAAGACGGTCTCGTCGTCTGCCGCACTCGGGATCAAGGAGCTTGGCTTCACCACAGCGCTCGCGAGCGTCGAAGGCGTCAATGGCAATGTCGAGCTTGGGAGCTTGCTGCCTCCCAAGACGGCCAGGCCGCAGAAAATTCGTGTACGGATGATGGATATCGGCTTGCCGCTGCCCGACGGCAATCTCGAGTTCACGGTGAATCCCGACCGTACGCTCAACGTGCGCAAGGCCGTCTGGAGCTTTCTCGATGGCACGGTCGGGCTGTCCTCGGGGGTATTTGGCGGGGGCGACCGGCAGAACGCGACGTTGGCCGTCTCCCATGTCGATCTCGAGAAGCTCTTGCAACTCATCGATATCAAGGGGCTGAGCGGGACGGGGCGCATTTCGGGCGCGCTTCCTATCGTGCTCACGAAGGACGCACAGACGATCACCGGTGGCCGGCTCGCGGCGGACGCCCCTGGCACGCTCGTTTATGTCTCCGACGCCTCTGCCGATGGGCAGACCAAACTTCTCTTCGACGCCGTCAAGAATTTCCACTACGATGATCTGAGCACGACCCTCGACGGCAATATTTCGGGCGAGCTTTCACTGGGCATTCATCTGAAGGGGCGTAATCCGGATCTTTACAATGGCTATCCCGTCGAGCTGAACGTCTCGACGGCGGGTGCTTTCGTATCGATGATTCGCAATGGCCTTTACGCCTACCGCTCGCCCGCGGGCGGCACGCCGTAGAGCAAGATGACGGAGACGGGAATGCACGCAGGCGGGGATCGGCGCTGGAGGACAGCGGTGCTGCTTGCGGTGCTTTTGGCGCCGGCGTGTACGCCGACCGTAAAGGTTCAAGCGCCCGACAAGCCTATCGTGATCAATCTCAACGTGAAGATCGAGCAGGAGGTTCGGGTGAAAGTGGAGCAGGACGCCAAGCAGGCCCTCTCCAAGCGGCCGGACCTGTTCTGATTGGGGGGGCGATGATGCGCATGCTCATGAAGATCGCGACGGCGTTGCTGCTCCTTTGCGCGGCGTTGACGCCCGCCAGCGCGCGCCCGCTCGAAAACGAGCGGCACGCGGGCCTCGTGGGCGATCAGGCCGACGGCTATCTCGGCATCGTTTCGGGCGGCACGCCCGCACTCGCCCAGCAGGTCAGTGCCATCAACAACGAGCGGCGCGCGATGTACGCGAAGATCGCGGCGGAGAAAGCGACCAGCGTCGATGCGGTGGGCGCCATCTTCGGTGAGCAGCTTTATCAGCAGGCGCCGAGCGGCGAGTTTTTCCGCGGCGCCAATGGCGCCTGGGCCAAAAAGCCCTAATTTCAGATCCCGAATTGGAACACCGGCGCGCGCTGCGTCCGCATGCAGAAGCGCGCCGTTTGTGTCACGTCGGCACGTCATCCACCGCGATCTCCGCGCGCGGCCGGGCATGGGCCTTGCACTTTCGCTAACCCTGGCCGCCCCCGCACGCCACTTCGCAGAGGCGGCCGCGTCGGTGCGGTCCCTGGAAGCTGTGGGGGGCTCGCCGGGGATCGCCCGACGTCAATACATCAATTTGCGAGTCCGCGCGCGACGAAGTGCGGGTTCTTCAGACCTTGCGCCGTTTTCCCATAACAAAGCGGTGAGCCGTCGAGCTCCGTAACGCTGCCGCCGGCCGCTGCAAGCACCGCGTGGCCTGCCGCGGTATCCCACTCCATCGTCGTGCCGAGACGCGGATAAAGATCCGCCTCACCCGCCGCCACAAGGCAGAACTTGAGTGACGAGCCGGCGGAGGTCAGCGACGCGATCTTGTAGCGCGCGAGAAAGTCGTCGGTCGCCGCATCGCGATGCGACCGGCTCGCAACGGCGACGAGTCCATCCGGTCCCGGCCGACGCGCATGCATGGGCTTGCGCGCGCCGCCGCTCACCTCATACGCGAGGTCGGGCAGCGCCCCGACGAAGAGTCGTTCGATGGCGGGTGCGTAAACGACGCCCACCGTCGGCGCGCCGTTCTCCACCAAAGCGATGTTCACGGTGAACTCGCCGTTTCGGCTCAGGAACTCCTTGGTGCCGTCGAGCGGATCAACGAGAAAGAAACGTTCGCCCAGCGTTGCCCGGTAACCGGCTGCAAACTGCTCCTCGGAAACGACCGGAATGTCGGCAGCGGCTTTCGCCAAGGCGGGCAGGATAACGGCTTCCGCGGCGTCGTCGGCGATGGTGACCGGCGAGCGATCGTCCTTGTATTTCGCTTCGATGGGATGCGCGTAGTGGGCCATGATCGCCGCACCCGCATCGCGCGCAATGAGCACCAACGTCTCGGCAAGCGCGTGGCGATCGAGCGTCATGCGCAGACCTGATTCGCGCCGAAGGATCGGCGGGCATGAGAGGCTGGGCGCGACCGCATTGCGAAAAAAGCCGTGGCTTCCGCGCTTCCGGACATCTCGCGATATCCGATCTTTGCGCGCTGGCCGACTGGGTGTATGCCTTCGTCTCCCTGAAAGGCCTGATTCATGGACGCACCCTCTCTACAACTTGCGGCATTGCTCTGTTCGCGTTTGTGCCACGATCTTATCAGTCCTATCGGCGCGATCGTCAACGGCACCGAAGTGATACGCGACGAAGCCGATGCGGAGATGCGCGACACCGCGCTGACGTTGATCGAGGCGAGCGCGAACCAGGCTTCGGCCCGTCTGCAATATGCGCGGCTGGCGTTCGGCGCGGCGGGATCCGCCGGCAGCGAGATTGATCTCGAGGAAGCGCGCGATCTGGTCGCCAACATGATGGCCAAGGGCAAGGCCGAGCTCGATTGGCAGATCGGGCCGGGTCTCGCCCCCAAGGACACCGTGAAACTCCTGCTGAACCTCGTTCTGATCGCCGTCGATTGCATCCCCCGCGGTGGCCGGCTCACCGTGGCCGGGGCGACCGGTTCGGGCGGTGAGCTGTCCGTCGTGGCCGCGGGGCCCAAGGCCAGGCTCGGCACGGATATCCGCGAGGCTCTGTCCGGCGCCGTGCCGCTCGACGCTTTGGAGTCGCGTCAGATTCAGCCGGCCTTCACCGGCTTCATCGCGCAAGCGCTGGGCGCGAAGGTGACCTGGCACGAAGGCGAGGAGCGCGTTGCCCTCGGAGCTGGCCTCAAAGCCGCTTGAGCCGCATCCGTTAACCGCAATTTACGAACGTGCGCCCGGACCTTTGGGCGAGGCCTTTGTCCGCCTTTTCAAGCGGATCTTAAACAATATCCACGACAACAGAGGGACTAGAAGCCGCGGAGCAGCGCGCCGTTCGGGAATGCCGCCACATGGATGACTTGCTCAGAGAGTTTCTGACCGAGACTTCGGAAAATCTCGGTGTCGTCGACCTGGAGCTCGTCAATCTCGAGCGAAACCCCGAGGACCGGGACGCGATCGACAAGATTTTCCGCCTCGTCCACACGGTCAAGGGCACCTGCGGATTCCTGGGCCTGACCCGACTTCAGGCGGTCGCCCATGCTTCCGAAAATCTGCTCGGCAAGTTCCGTGATGGCGCCGTCCGCGTCACGCCCGAGGCGATCAGCCTCGTCTTGGAATCGCTGGATTGCATCAAAGGTATCCTCGCTCATCTTGAATCGACCGAGGCCGAACCCGTTGGCGATGACAACAGGCTCATCGAGCGTCTGAACGCCGCTGCCTCGGGTTCGAAGCCGGCCGGAGCGTCGAAATCCGCCGGCAAAGGTAAGAAGGCTAAAACACCTGCGGCGGTGCCT